>JACCDO012392878.1_pt1 | contig 12922 bp, 7 predicted proteins | sample 7446101 | NCBI WGS metagenome assembly JACCDO01 (sample SAMN15323440, study PRJNA562643) | freshwater metagenome | isolation source: river surface water | place: USA:Blue River Watershed | collected 2017-08-16
CGTATCGTATGAGTAGTTCAACTCCACATAGCAGAAGTCTTGATACTGCAAGCGGACACAATAGCCTGCGCTCTGAGTAACAGTATTCGCTACCATGTCAACATTGTTTTCACTCTTCAAATGGTTCTCAGAGTCCAAGATACCAGAATTTCGAATATGGTACATTGTCGTGCAATCAATTTCGCAAATGAGAGCCAATTTCGGGACAGACGCCGAATTACCAGTTGGTAACACTCCCACAGTCGTGCGAATGCAAATAGGTGGTGCCAGCTCACTGAGCGGAATGGCATGTTCATCGATTGCAAGTAATGGTTGCAATGCTAAATATGCTGATCCTGCTGAATTTGTGCGTGAAGCTTTTGCCAGAGCCATGTTGGTCAGAGCCAACAGTGTTTCCATACTAACGTCGCGGATACTGCTATCGTGGGCCAAAAGAGTGCGTTCAATTGATGCACGTAGTATGCCTTGAATGGAAGGTATACCTTTTTCAGCGCCGACAATATACTGACCGTTGATGAGCAATCTGTCTCGTTCAAGATCTTTGCTTGTCTGTCGAAACACATCATCACCCTCTGCATTCCTATGAAGCGGCAAGAGCTTAATTTCGCGAGGCAGAGTATTTAATAACGATAAATTGGTGTCTTTTTCTATCATGCCATGATATGGTATGACTTGAGACCGAGTATCTGCACTGAATTCGAATCCCAAATTGATATCATGCAGTGATTCATGATACTCTCGAAGAGCCGATCGCAGACGCAAATTATTAGAGTCAAGAGCAATAGAGCTACCATTTTCATGATATTTATCTTCAGTATGTTCCATTATCAGTATAGCATCCTCTTTGGCATCTTCTAGCGTATAAGGTAACCTTGGGACGGATTTTGTCAATTTTCGCTCAAAATGAGCACTTAACATGCCAAAAAGTACCCAATGACGTTTTTTAAAATATTTATCTGAATTTGAAATATGAATTCTCTTTTGGAGTGAGGAAGAGCGGAGAACGCTTCTTTAAAACACACATGAAGAAGTAATTTTTGATGGTGCAAAGCTGTCAGGTCAAATGTATAAATATAATTATCAATGTCCCCAAAAACTAAACGTCACTGTGCAGAAAATGTAAATGCTCATTTTATTATAATTCGCGTATTTTTGGTTGTCCTGACATATATTGAAAAGTTAAATTGTTGGCAGAATGAAGATAGACTAGGCAGACTCGTTACTCATTACTACAAATGCATGGTCTACCAGACCTTTAACTATGTATATATCGTCACATTTGCGCCCCCGATTGCGCCCCCTCTCGCCAAAATATTCTCGAAACCTAATATATAAAACATACTTTATGCTGCTGCTCCAGGATCTGCTGCCATCTCACGCTCGCTGGGTTTAACCATATCACCGTCCAACTTCACAATATTAGGAAGATGCTTAAGTACTTCCACTCTCGCCATTTCTTTCGAAAATTCTTCATATATAGGATTACCAATGAACAAAACGTCTTTAAGATTCGGCAACGACGCGAGTTTATCGAGCTCTGCCCAGCTTTTGATATTATTGTTTGACAAATACAAAGTTGTTAGATTATTTAGGCCAGATAATCCATCCAACGCAGATATTTGATTGTAAGATAACCATAGCTCTTCTAATGTCGCAGCGTTAGCCTCCAAGTGCTCAATCTTCTTTAAGTTATTTCTGCCGAGTGACAATATTTTAAGTTTAGTCATACCTCCCAAAGGTACCAACCTATCTATGCAGTTAGTTGACAATGCTAAACGCTCACATTCTACACAAGTATTTAAGGTAGCATCCAATTTCGCTATAGGCGGTGTTTGGCAAAACAAATCGAGCCTCGTCGCTGTAGCTGCCACTTGACCTTCGTTCTTTGCTTCCCAATTCTTTAAAGCCTGCGCAATCGTAGTCATGTTATTAAAAACAACCTTTTGCCTTTAAACTTTAAGAAATTGTTAGGAAAATGTCGTTTTTGTTTGCTATGCTCTGCAGTTTAAGAGACGCTCGAGTCAAAAACGCTTGCCCACTGGGAACTCGAAGAGAATTAGAAAATATTTTTCTTAAATATGTATATAGCCAAGGAAAAGGAAACGATGAAACACTATATAAGAATGTATACAACACCAAATACTATAAACATAAACTTATCATTTTGAGACAGCTCGAGAGGACGGTCTAGTGCCAGCAAGTCCTTCTTCTTTGGATGCCGTCGAGCGCGACGCTGTTGTCACTGCACGCGACGAGTAAAGCTGATCACCCGGTCCGAATTCGTAATCAGGATTTCTATACAACAGAACCCAATGTCGCCCGTATGCATGATCGCCTTGTGCGTCGAAAATGACACTTTTAATGCCATCAATGTCAATGGAGGCTGTCTCTGCCTTGTCAAACTTCACAGTGTAGTTGTAACCTGGACGACGACTAACACCACAGATTGTACCTAAATACCAACCAGTGGCTTTGGGTTCATTAAACACTACCATACATTTGCGGTGGTTGATCGCTTCGATATCCATCACAGGAGGCATTAGCGGCTCTGCAAGCCAACCCTTTGGTAGGGAAGCAGATGAAGGTCCAGAATTTGCGATAACGACGTCGATACCGCCTGCAGCAATATGCGCCTGCTTGTCCCGCAGACGATCGTCCAAGCGAGCATTGACAATCCCACGCGTTTTCGCATCAGGGTCGATGTCAAACAAGGATTTAGCACCACCGTTACCGGGACCCTCGATCACTCCCGAGTCGGTGAACGAGTGCAGCAGTAATGCCCCTTCTCGACGTTTGGCATAAGTTTCGCTTAAGGCATCTTGTATATGTGCCAGACGCTTCCGCTCAGCTTCTGCTTCCCGTTCCCGCCGTTCGCGGTCCAATCGCTCCTCTTTTTCCTTTCTACGTGTCTCCTTCTGTTCGGCCGATTCTGCGTCTAACATTGCCTGATATGCGGCTTCACGAACGCGCCGCTCTTCCGCTGCAGCGGCTTCTGCTTTCGCCAGTTCACGCTCTTCACGTCGCTTCCTTTTGTTTATTTCAGCGTTTCTTGCTTTAGAGGCAGCAGTGGATAAGACGACACCAACGGGCTCAGCAGGCTCAGGCGCCGTTGGGTCAACAGTGTCATTCATCGCTATTTGAGCATCACCTTGCTCCAAATCTTCAAATTTAAGTTCTTGTTCAGCTTTCTTGTGAACTTTGTGTGATTTGGGTTGTGCTTTATCTAGGCCTTTATCCGAACCACTTTTGTTTGCGCGGTCGGATTCATTCTGTGCTGGCTCAATAGGTTGATACTTCTTTTTACAACGAAGCATTGAGAACCATCCATCTGATGCAGATACGGTTTCAGTATTAACAATCTCATTCGCAATTTCTTCATAATTATTGTTGTCTCTTGAATTTTTCGCTTCCCTTTCTCTTTCCCGCTGTTTCTTTAATTCTCGTCGCGTTAACGCTCGCGGTGGTCCAGCTTCTTGTTTTTCTTCTTCAGGAACGACTTCGACGATAAGAACTTCAATTGGATGAGGATTAGAAATGAGTTTGCGTCGATCAATCACAAAGCAACGTTTTACACCGAAGTACCCTCCAACACAACACACGAACAGGCCCGCTGCCCCCGCAATATAGTATGCTACTTCGACATTCATTTCAACTCAAAATATAACAAAATTATCTTTAACAAATAAAAAAAAGACCCCTACGGGTAAAGGTTGCATTTAAATTCACATTGACATCGCAATTAGTTCGAGAGGAAAGTGCTTATCGGCTCATTCAAAATTCCTATGACCGGTGAGAAAAGAAAACCACCTCCCCAAGCTTTAGCAAGATATTAACTAATATCCATTTCGACAAAAACCAGAAACGAAGATTTTATAAACTTTTCACAGTATATTACTTCGATCGGTTCGTATTTTTAGAAGAAAATGGCAGACGAGGAGCTTGAAGTGGAAGCCGTGATGGTTTTGCGGAAAAAAATGAAAATGCGCACAGTTCATGGGCAGATCTTTACTGGTAAGATGGATGTATATGAATGTCCTAAACCTTATGTTATCATCCTCAACATTAGTACTGATCATGAGCATACCGTGCGAATGGACGTTCACAAACAGGATCTTTCTCGAGAGATGCGACTATGGCTCGAAGGGAAACAAATACACAACCCACTTATAGTAGTACCTGATCGTATCAATGATGTTATGTCGCGCTTTGTCAAGTTTGGAAAGCCGCCGTTGCAAGAAGACTTGATAATGTGGGTGGCGAGCAGAGCTGAGCTATCATGGGCGCCTGAAGCTGAGTGCTTATTTGGTGGGTTTCCAGTACCAGACCCAGACCTAATTGCTCAAGAAGCAAGATTGGCTGCGGTTGCAGCTCAAAAAGCGAAAGATGAGCGTGACTTTAACAACACAAATTTTAGCACAGCTTTCCAAAAATCTGCCGCTTTCGCACAGGTATCACAAAGTTATGGAGATGATGCAGTCCGCTTAAATGATACAAAGCTGGCGAATAATGGAGAGCTTAAAAACGCTATTCACGGTCCTGAATTCGACGATAGTCCGTCCAGCCCCCCGCGACATCAGCGCGCACTGACACCCAAGCAAATGGCAGATCTGCGACAAAGCAACGAACAGCATAGACCTATCAATACTCATTTACTCGCTCGGGAACTATTGGGGAAAAGCCCTGCTCTTGGAGCGCTTAAATCTCATAAAACTAAAGGTCGCGAAGGAAGCAAAATTTCGGTGGTGACACCGCAGTTAAGCGGTGAGCATTATCGTCTCGGTTGCGAAATTGAGCGTGCCCGCAAAGATGTCACAGAAGCTATGGATCGACGGCGCAGAATGATTGAAATTGCGAAGACACGCCAAAAGCAGAGTGCAGACCACTATCGCGAGATCCGAGAGAAGGCAAAGATCACCTCTGAGGGCTGGGTGCGCACTGCTATGGAGGAGCTTATGACCCTCAATAAAATCAAAGAGGACATTGAAGATGATGTACGCAAGCAAAAGAATATTGTGCAACGCGCTCAGCAAAAGGTCATGTGGACCATGGTTCCTCCAGGTAATATGAACCGGGCTGGCAAGAGCAAGCCTGGAGTGTTGATTGGACCTGGTCCGCTGCCCCCACAAGCCTTGTACGCCCAAGAAGATCCTGTCATAGAATCCACCATTAAGCACCACTACTGGGATACGCACGGTCGTCGTCATGCGCGACCACAGTCTGCGGAATTTAATGACCAAGATACGGCGGAAATTGTGCACCACGCACTTGAGGCCTTGCGGAAGGCTGGTAAAACGCTGCAGGCAGAAAAATTGGACCTCAAAGCAGTCTTCTCAGAATTCGACAAGAATGGTGATGGGTATTTGACCGTGGAAGAAATTGCGTCTGCGTTGATATCTCTTGGAGTTCGCTTAAATTCTGCTTCTATTCTCGCGCTCTTTTCGCATTTCGATCCTAATCACTCAGGAAGCGTGCACTATGGAGAGTTCCTGTGGGGCTTCTTCAATCGTCGCGAATTGGCGCGAAAATGGAAGCGAAATACTTCGCGTATGCAACCAAAAGAAATTCGCGCCAAGTTTCACGAAGCAGATAAGAATGGAGATGGATCGCTCAGCCGCTCCGAATTCAAGAAGTTCCTAAAATCGTTTGCGATTGACGCTACCGCACAAGAGGTGGACGTAATGCTCTATCGATTTGACTTGGATGGCAATGGTGAGTTGAATTTAGGCGAATTTCAAGCGTTTATGGAAAACGAAATACATGTGCTGACAAATGTGGACGCGTTGAAAGGGGAGGTGTCGCCCATTTTGGCGCAGTCCCGCAAGGCCGTAGAGCGAGCCATGCATCCATCTCCTCCGTCCGCAATCTCTCACAGCCATCAACACCACAAAGTTGAAAAACTTCATACATGCACATGTAGCCAATTTGCTTTGCATCGTACATGTGCGCATGTGAATCCTGAGCTTGCTGAGGTCGCCGATGACGAAGACGTTTTAGATCCAGTGTTTGCGACAAGTGCATTGCAAGCGCAAGCTACTATTGAAGCACAATTGGGCGCACGGGTTTTTAAGAAATCTCAACCCCATTCAGCCCATTGAATCATCTCTTTAGACTGATATAATTCGACGTTGTGAGGCATTTGTATTGTTAAGAAAGTAGTTTGAAAGTATCGTACGCTTGATTCCACTTCACCTCAGATAACATATCATCAGACATAATGCTCTTAAGATAGTTAAATATGTACCTAGATATGCAGAACGTAGATGGATTAAAACACAATAAGAAAGTACATACACTTTGCATAATTTTCTGCTGCGTTTCCTGGCAGCAGACCTACAGTATGAGAGATTTCCAGTGAAGCTTAAGATGAAGCGATCGTATCCTCTAGATTAGGAATAGGGCATGTGACTTTGCCTGTTTCATCACGCACTAAATTAGCCAATGCATCAGGGGTCCACCGCAAGAGCTTCTTGTCGGAGTGCTTGGAGTAGATACGTGTGATGATCTTATCTACTTGCGCATCCTTATTTTCATTGGCACGCTCTGAGATTGTTTTGGATTTTAGCAATCGTGTTGCTCCTGCACTTTGCGGGCGTGCATGTGGGGCCGTGCTCGGACGAGCACTCGCGGAACGACGTAATTCCATGTTCTCTTGCAATTTTTGGTGTGGATCGGTGGCAGCGAATTGATGGCTGGACCTAAGCGCTGCGGCAGTACCAGGCCGTAGCTTACCTTGAGCTTTGATATTCGACGTTTCACCAGCACCATCCATTAAGGATGATTCCCCTAGCATCCCAGGAGTGTCGAATTCGGTGATGATGTTCGTACGCTGGTATAAGTTTGGGTGAATATTTTCGTTCATTTGGGGTAGTTCAGGTATGACCACGTCATCTAGTTTATGGCGAGGACCATGTATGACAGCGAACTTTTTACGCAAATCAAGCGCTGTTTTTTGCGCCTTCTCGACGTAGTACTTCTGATTACTTCTTGCCGCATCTAATTTTTGTCGCAGCTCGAAGAAGCGTTCATCCATCAGACGTAGCTGTCCTTCGAGTACATGTGCGCCTTCTTTCAGCTCAACAATTAATCTATTTTGATGAGAAATTTTAGCGTCTTTTTCCGCAAGTTTTTGCGTAAGCTTGAATGTGAGCTTGCGTTCCCGTTGATTCGATTCAACACTTTTAATAAACTTTGCAGCCTCCATATTGAGACACTTCATCAATTTTTCAATATGAGCTATATTAATGAAGATTATAACATCGTAAATATAAAAAACAAGGTTAGAACTTTTATTGCCAAGTCGTCACAAACAAAATCGAGCATTTGTTCATTCGTTATGTACTTACCTACTAGCATACCAGTGCGCTTTTCTGCTGCATCTTTTTTAGCTTCTGCTTCGTGTCTCTGCTCTTTTTGACGCGAAAATTGTTCCATGATATGAACTGCCTTTGCTTTAAGAGCTTTAATGTCTTCACTAGCAAGTAGTGCTAGACGCAGTTCTTCTTGTAAAAGACTTACTCTCGCCGAAAGCTTTTGTTCCTTTTCTGTCATCAGATGGCTATCATCCTTCTTTTTATTTAAAATATTTTCCAAAATATCACAACAAATCTGCTCATTGAACTCGATCGGAAGCAGATCAGGTCTCAACTTCATAAAGACCTCAATCAAGGACTTAGGCACCGTTTTGCTCATCCTTTGGAGTGAAATTTGTACTTATATATTGGTGCACAAAGTTTGACTTGATTCACAAAGTAAGCAGAACAAAGTCAACTCATATATATTGAATTTTTCAAGTTTCATTTGTTTCTCAACAAACAATTCGTTGTTTCAAAAGGGCCAATTCGAAATTAGAAAGAAGGGAAAGAGGAGAGGCGAAGATCAGGAATAAATGGCACTATATTTACATTATGAAGGGCAGAAGGGCTCTCCATTTACAATGAAATTGAGTGCGAGCTCACGAGATAAACCTTTAGATAGCGTCATTCTAGATTTTCTACACGCATATGGTCAACGAATTGCATCATCGTCTTCATCAACTACCACAGAAAAGAATATTCTGAGATTAGAGTGCTTAGAAATGTGTCTTCATGATGGAGAAATTTTAAGGAAAATGGGTGATAAACTCTCGGCTTGTGCTTTAGAGGCTTGTGAAACAACTGATATCTTTTTGGTGGATTGCTCTCCGCGAACAATCATTACCCCGCCACGCGAACCAAGTATTATCACGGCGCCTATCAATCATGCAACAGCATCCTTGCCGCCTCCTCCTTTGGAGCCAGCTATTAATGCCTCTGGTGTAACCACCTCATCCATAGCTTCAGTTCTGAAGCATGCGCGAGAGCTCTTTCAAGTTCGGTCCTACAAGAAGGCGCGTGAATTAGTACAGGAAACTATGAAAGAAGTTCAAGTCAAAGGACTGGAGCAGCTTGGGCAAAATGGGCGCAAGTTTACACAAGACTGCAGTTTGCACGAATTCTTAGCGGAGCTGTTCTTGAAAACTGAACGATATCCTCTAGCCGTGGACCACGCGGAAAAGGCGCTGGAATGTCGCGTATCTATTGGGCCCAAGAACAGTAGTGGTAGCACCCAGCGATACTTATATTTCTTGTTAGCCACAGTGCATTTTCAAGCAGAGAACTTCGAGGATGCTTGGGCCGCACTGGTGAAGGCAATAGAGCAGTGCAACATGACTAAGCAGTCCACCACGGCTACTACGATTGGTCGAGCGTATCAATGGTTTCATTTAGATGTGCTGGCGCTTAAAGCTCATATTTTATTCGGCTTAAATAAGCACCAACAGGCTGCTGAGGTCGTGAACTCGTGCATGTCAGACCCTCAATGCGAGAAACACTTGCCTGTCTTGCTCGCATACGCCACTTTTGCTGCGCAATATGGGAAGCATGAAGAAGCTATTCGCTCTCTTCTTAAAGCAGTGGTACTTGACCAACAAGACAAACGCAGTCGCCGTCTCTTGGCTCGGTTGTTGGACACCAGTGCAGGGTTGCATGAGCTCCAGCAGCAATTGCCGCCCAGTGAAAGCTCTGCCAGTGCATACGCTTTTCTGGCCACAATTTGCAAAGATCATGCTGCAATTGGAGCGGCTCGTCGCATGCTAGAAATAGCATTGAAATATAAACCCATGAATGCCTCCTATGCACTGAACCTGGTGCACGTGATCGAGCTGCAAGGTGATGGCAAGTTCTACGAGGAGGCCATAAAGGTGGCTGAAAATTATCTACTAGTCAATCGAGAATTCCTCCGGGTAGGTAAGCGCGGATTTACTGCCAAGCAGCTGTGGCAAGCGCTGCAAGGTGCGACTGTGGAAGAGGAAGGCATAGAAGGAGTAGTCGTGGCCTGGGTAGACTCGCGTGAAACAGAGTCCGCGGGCGTTTCCACTGGAGCTGCAACGCAAGGCGGACAAGTTATCACGATGCCACTGCGGCGTTCTAGCAACACGACAGAACTTTCCTTCGTTTTGGATGGTGTAGAGATTACTGCAGCGGATATGCATCCGACTCATGCTGACAAGGAGGAATACGACGGAGACGCACTGGACCTGCTGGCGCTGGCTTTCACGATGGTAAAACTGTTGTATTTACAAGGAAAGCTACACCGTCTAGGTGCATTATTCAAGGTGATTGAACCATCGCGTCTGCGCTCGCGCACTCCCATACATGAGACCACCATTCGCAACGAGCACGCTTACTACCAGTGCGTTGCACAGACTCTCTCGTATCGTCTTTACTGTGCTACTACTGCCACAGGTAATGCAAATGCGCTTTTACCAAGATCGTCGATGCCTGCTATGTTGCGAGAACAAATGTCAACGATGGATAAGGAGAGAAGTGACGAGAGAGCGCTCAAGTTACCCATTAGCGATACTTTGCTAGATCCGCGTGCGGTGTGCTGTGACGTGTATTCTTGGCCTGCATTTCGCCAAGCGGCTACAAAGCCAATATATGTGATGGGTGACTCTCACACAGTACCCGCTGCATGGAATGTCATTAATGTCGCTGCCGAAAATGCACAACTAGAGCCGCGTTTGCTCGTGCCGAAGCTCGTAACAGGCATCAAACAATATCATTTGCGTAAAGACAGCGATTTTTATCCCAAAGCACAATATGCAGCACTATTGCGTAGTGTTCCTGATGGAGCAGATGTTATATTTGTCATTGGTGAAATCGATTGCAGGGAAGGAATCCTGGTTGGCGTGCAGAAGGACAGCTATGAAAGTGTGCGCCAGGGCATGGAATCTACGATAACACATTTCGCGCAAACACTGCCCAATTTAATCAAGCAACGCAAGATGCGCATTAGCATTCATCCAGTTCTACCGATGCTTACTGAAACGCGTCACTTGGTAGTGACGTTCAACGAGCACTATCGCCGTATTATGAAGACCTTGAATGTAGCACCGGGCGTGAGGTGGCTCGATTTCTTCGACCAGCTTATTGTTGCAGACTCCGAGTTAATGCTGCGTCCTGGTCTCCGCATGGATGGTACGCACATTACGCCTGGTTATGTGTCTTTGATTGAGAACGCTCTGAACATGAAGTAAAATTGACAAGGAAGGAGATGTTGAAGCGCTGATGAAGGCCCGGTAAAATCAAGTTTAGTTAAGTGATACAACCGTATTAATTTATAATTAACGTTGGTTTAGATTATATTTGAGCACATGCACGGGTCTCGTACGACCACAAAATGAAATTGTGATCCAACTCGCTCCCGTCATTTGATGCAGTATTCGCGCCCTGCAACACTGTGTCGATTGATAAATTCAAAGAATGGTATAAAAAACGATTACATTCGACCATCAAAGTTGGCTTTGTCCTGCAGTCCTTCCTGCGATGCACGCTTCGGCATGTTGCCCTGCGTGGCTGGACCCGTTGCGTAGGAGCTGGTCCACTTGGAAGTGATTTTTATCCTGTTAGAGAAAAATTCCATTGCTCCGTCTCCAGTCACATCAAAATCTCCGAATTTGCTAGCTGTGCCATACAGACCACCAAAGGTAAAAGGCTCACGTGGGACAGGGATGCCAATGTTAATCCCCAACATGCCCGCACGGAAGCGCTTAGTAAAGTATTCAGCATTTGCTCCACGCTCCGTGTATATAGAGGCCGCGTTGCCATAAGGGTTATTGTTCTCAATTTCCAAGGCTTCCTCGAACGAGTTGACATGGATAATAGACAAAACGGGGCCAAATATCTCGTCAAGCAATGCAGGGTCTGTCTTGTTTTCGTGAAGCAGGATGGTGGGACCCACCCAGAAACCTTGTGGTCGTTCCTGAGACCATTTGCGACCATCGAGTAGGATCTTAGCGCCATATTTTGCCTCTGCATCGGTGATATACCCCAAAATACGCTTCTGTGCAATGCCGTCGATCACTGGACCTACTTGGCCTGCCTCCTGGCCCGGCTTCAGTGCTGATGCCGCGGAGACGATCTGATCGATTAGGGCAGGGTTTTCACCGACAACGATGAGAACACTTGCTGCCATGCATCGTTGACCAGCACATCCCGCAAAAGATGCAACGATATCGCGTGCCGCCATGCCTGCATCCGCATCCTGAAGTGCCACCAAGTGGTTCTTGGCACCACCCAGGGCCAGCACACGCTTATTACGTTGTCTGCAGCTAGTCGCCACAATTTCCGCAACTTTTGAGGATCCTACAAAGCTGACAGCAGAAATACCAGGATGCGCGCAAATGGATGTCACTACCTCCACAGCGCCGTGCACCACCTGGAACACACCGTCGGGCAAACCGGCTTCTATGAACAGCTCACACACGCGTTGCATGGTAAGCGGCACTTTCTCGGATGGCTTGAGAATAACACAATTACCCATAGTAAGCGCAATGGGGATCGTCCAAAAAGGGACCATGAGTGGGAAGTTAAAGGGCACGATAGCGCCAACCACACCTAGAGGCTTGCGGATCTCCTCACAATATATCCCTTTGCTAACCTCCAACTTCTTGCCAGCCGCCAACTGAGGCAAGCTTGTAGCCCATTCTGCGGTCTCGTTACCTTTGGCAACATCAGCGAGAGCCTCTGTCATATTCTTGCCATTCTCGCGGACAATTATACCTGCGAGTTCATTGGCATGCTTGTCCACCAAACTATGAAACTTAAACATGATCGCCGCACGTTGCTTAATAGTCACACTGCTCCATGCATTAAATGCTTCTTGAGCATGGCTCACAGCGACATCAAGGTCAGCTGCGGTGGAGAGTGGTACCTTGCAAAGGATTTCACCAGTTGCAGGACTCACAACGTCCACAGTAGGTCTATTGGACACAGGGACAAATTTTCCGTTAATAAAATTGGGAAGTGCTTGCATATTTTAATATATATTTATGTATTTCAAGGAAGATTTCCCTTCTTTCATTTTTTGCGATCTTGTGTTTTATGAAACAGTCAAAAGTGTCGTTTTGCCACTACTTAGCTATGTAGTGTTACACTAGCTTCTCCTTTTAAACTATGTAACGTAACGGTCTATAGGTCACACAGGGAGCCTACGCTACACTACTTGAAAGTATATAAAGTGAAATAATTACTATATATTTTAGTAACAGAAAATACACACTACGACGTATAAATCGGCACGAGCACGTTTCTTGTAGTTGTGTGAAGAATGCGTAGCTGTGCTCAGCGCTTCTTGTAGAATAGAATACATGCATCTCTGCGAGCATCCCTATTGCTCATATTCGCGCCACTGTAGTAGTTCTCAGAATGAGCATTGTTGTCGTTTTGCATAGCAGTCAGTAAGTCTTCCACTACGCGCACATCTGTGACATGTGCGTCGTGAAATTCTCGCCAAGCGCCCCTCGTTTCGTGACTATCGCGTGCATAGGCCAGATGCAGAGTGGCATCTACGTGGTTGCAGAACGCGAATAGATCGTACAGCACTGCACTGCCACCTTCGCTAC
>JACCDO010937503.1_pt1 | contig 12920 bp, 20 predicted proteins | sample 7446101 | NCBI WGS metagenome assembly JACCDO01 (sample SAMN15323440, study PRJNA562643) | freshwater metagenome | isolation source: river surface water | place: USA:Blue River Watershed | collected 2017-08-16
AAAATATGATCAGATACCGGTACCCACTCCGGTACCGGTATTTTTTAGCGATGGAGACCACTGCAGACCAGTGAACAGTGGGAAGCAGGTAGAAAGGGGAAATAAACAAAAAGTAAGTATTGGAATACTTTGTGCGTAGGTGGACAACACATGCGCACTCACTCAATAATATTCTCTCATTTATTACTCAGTGTAATAATACTCTCTCATGCACTCACTGTGATAATACTCACTCACGCACTCATGTACCTTTACGCTCACTTAGTCGCTCACTCGCTCATTCACTCACTCAATCCATCAATCAATCATAAACTTACTTACACTCGCACCCGATAGTATCGTGTTATTAGTATCTGTTCTCAGAAGTTACTGGTGTTGCATATCGTGTAAATGGGAGGTAAGGCTCACTTAGTCATTTACTCATTTACTCTATGTATTTATTACTCATGCACTTACTTCTTCAGGTACAAAGCGTAAATTACGCCAATTAGGTGTGAAACCAAATGAAGATTTAGTCCCTGAAAAAATTGAAAAAATTAATAAAAGCAGTATTGTCAAAGATCACAAGGTACTTATTCACCTCATTATTTACTTCATTATATACTAACTCGATTATGTAATAACATCAAGAATGAATTAAGTAATTTACAAGAAAAAGATCCAGAATTTTATCAATTTTTAAAAGAAAATGATCAAGAATTATTAGATTTTGGTGACGATCTGGATGATCTCGACGACGATATTGACGAGGAAGAGGTGATTTACCCATTACTAACCCCTTTCTTACCTGTTTACTCACTCTTTTCAACACTCAGAATGGCGATGACGATGATATGGAAGCTGACGATGACGATGATGAAGAAGAAGAAGAGGTTTATGATAAAAAGAAATCAAAAAAATCCAAGAAAAGTGCTAAAGATATGGTAGAAATTGATAACAACTTGCTGACTGCCACCATAAAGAAGGCGACCGACAAGAAAGGCGACGGTAACTTCACCGCGTTAAAGAAGCTTCTCTCCATGTTTCGCGCTGCGTGTATACCATCCGGTGCAACATCGAAGGAGGATGATGATGGTGATGAACCAACCAGTAACTTCCTGATTACGTCACCGGAAGTGTACGAACAGGTAATGGTCGCCTGCCTTGAGAACGCTTATATCACTATGTATAAAATCTTGGATATCAAAAAGGAGACCATAACAATTGAGAATCTATCAAAGCTAAAGGAGCATCCCAAGCTGAAGAAGATTCAATTACAGATTTTATCATTTTTTAAATCAATATTGCACACGTTAGTGGGGCTGCACGATGCGGATGCCATCAGCAAGCAAGGGCGAGTGTGTGTGTACTTAATCTCGTCATTAGAACCATATATTCCTCTATTGGCACCGTTACCACGCCTTGCCAAAGGGGTGTTGAAAGTGTTATTAAAATTTTGGGCATCAGGAATAGCACCAGCTGATGATACAGCGAATGTACGAGGCCACGCGTTCCTTCGTATCCGTCAAATGGCTATCAGTCTACCTGGTTCAATGACGGAAGAGTGCTATCGTATCATATACTTAACATACGCAAGACAATGTAAATCATTTAGTGAAATTAATTCCACGTCGGTATTGTTCATGGCACAATGTATTACTGAGTTATATTCGTACAATGTGCCATTAGCGTACCAGCAATCCTTCTTGTATATTCGTCAATTAGCTTTACATTTACGTAGTGCAATCCTAAAAAAGAGGTACTCACTCACTCACTCACTCACTCACTCACTCACTCACTCACTCACTCACTCACTCATTTATTTATACTTCCTAGTAATGAAAGTGTTCGTACCGTTACAAACTGGCAATTTGTGAACTGCATTCGCTTATGGACTCGCGTTATCTGCGCGATGTCTGGTGAAGACCAACTAGGTGCCTTAGCATTCCCATTAGTGCAAATAATCTTAGGAATTATACAAATTTCCACGTCACTATATTTATTACCGTTAAATTTCCATTTGATTACGTGTTTGCACCAACTAGCTGCTAGCACTCGCTCGTTCATCTCTTCGGCGTCGAAATTGATAGATATTCTTACAAATCCAGGTATACTCAACTACTCACTCATGCTTGCTCACTCACTCACTCACTTATTTACTCCTACTCACTCACTCACTTATTTACTCCTACTCACTCACTCACTCACTCACTCACTCACTCACTCACTCACTCACTCTCGCTCAAGAATTACTATCCAAGCAAACACCTTCTACCGCGCCGGCACCTAAATTACAATATATTGTAAAATACAGTAACGATACCATCCATACCGCGCCGGTGCGGGATAGCATCGTGAACGAGGTAGTGCTGCTGCTTCGCCAGGAGTTTGAAATATATAGATACCACGTGGGATTACCCGAATATTCCTATTTAATAATAAAAAAATTAAAATTATTTATTAAAAAAAGTAAAATTCCACGTTGGAAAGACTTATGTCGCGCCTTGTGCAGCCAACTAGAGCAGTACGTGGTGTACGCGAAGAAGCATCGAACGAAACTAGCATTGGTGCCCAAGAATATTGAATCATTTGAACCATTATTACCGACGGGAACACCGGAAGCATTTGTAAGATTAAAGAAGTTACTGGCGAATAAAGGGTCGATGAACTCCGTGTCGGAGGTGACGTTAGGGAGTAGCAACGCCAATAGCAATGCCAAGAATCGCCCAGTTAAATCAAAATCTGTTAATTTTTATGATGATGAAGATAATGATGAGTTACCAGATAATGAAATAGTCGGTGCAGTAGAAGATGATGAAGAATCTTATGATGATAATGAGGAGGAGGAAGATAACGAGGAGGAGGACGACGATGATGCAGATGGAAATGATAAAGTGGGTGCATTAGATTGGTCTGATAGTGATTAGGCGGTGTATATTTTATTATAGTAACAACAATAGATAACATATATGTGGTAATACACGATGAATCTTTATGTTTCCCCGAATTTGTTCTTTTCGATGTGAGCGCCGCCACTTAATGCTTTCAATGCATTCATAATATCGCCGAATAATCCTAATTTATTCACAGTTGTCTTTGCATCTTTTTCCCACCTTTCATATGAGTAAATGAGTAAGTGAGTAATAGTAAATGAGTGATAGAATACATACATTGTGCCTCCTTTATCTAAACGTTCCATTTCTTCACTCGAAAGATTATCAATGCCCCTTTGTTGCATAGTAGTATTAATTAAATCAGCATATGCAGCATCTGATTGTTCATCTGAATAATAGTTGAAATGAGATAGAAAGCAATTGAGCGTAATAAACTAAACACATACCAGCTGTAGCAAGCCCCGCTCCGGGACTCTTTCCTTCAATTAAATTCTTTCTTGCATTTTCCAATGATTTTTCAATATTATCATACATACAAGTACGATATCTTCGATAGTTCACAGGCGCAAATGCTAGTGTCACTGAGCTGCAGCAAAGCATCATAAATGCGAGAATAATCATTATTTTAAGTCTATACGCCAGCCACTATCTGCCGGAGACTCTGCGTTTGCGAGGCAGAAGGCAAAAAAAAATATATAAAATCCACACCTAAAATTAAAAAAAAGGAAGAAAAAAGGAAAACATGAGTAATTAGTGCGTATGTAGAGGGTAAGTGCAGATTCGGTGCCCGATAACTCGCAGAATATTCATACACTACCTTCTCATTAACTCATTTCATTATTTCTTGCACAAACACCAACTTATCGTAATTGATTTACTTACTCATTCACTCGCCAAATAAGGACAAAGCATAAAAAGATGTCTAGTAAGTACTCAGTCATAAGCTTAGACGATGGTAACGATGACGATGATATCTTATTGACAACTATAAATTCTAATGATCAAAAAAATAAAATTCCAACAACAGCAAGAAATAACTCGTGGGTAAATGTTACAAATTCTAACGTAATAAGCACGGTACTTACTTACTTAATCTCCCTCACAACATGGATCACTTACCTATTTACTACTTCACTCCAGGCATTGTTTAGTTGGTATAATGAAATCATCGCGATTGGGAATAATAGGACATTATTAGATGATGATCTATTCAACTTGCCCAGTGACATGGAAGGTTCACATACTCCCTTGCTTATGACACGCTTACTTACTCACTCACTTACTTCCTCATTTAATCATTCAGGTAGAAACATATACGAAAATTTTGAAAGATTATGGACAATTGAGGAGTTAAAAGCCAACAAGAAGAATGACGTGAAATTATTGTGGAATTCATTGCATTCATTAATTTTCCGTGAGTTTTGGTTCGCGGGACTCTGTCGATTCATCAATGACTCCTGCGTCATCATCGGAGCATTATTATTGAAACTAATAATAAATTCTGCGGAAAATCATGATGTGGTTTCAACAACTATGTTCGCGTTTCTAATCACGTTTAATTCTATTACTCAATCAATATTTCTCCAACAGTTTGTGCATGGCGTGTTCATGGCAGGTAGCAAAGTAGTATCGGCTAGCACAAGTGCGGTATTTCATGCTACATTATCCATTCGTATGCATAGATTACAACCAAGCAGAACGTTAGGTTACTCACTCACTTACTCACTCACTCACTCACTCACTCACTCATTCACATCCAGGTGAAATCAATAATGTGCAATCAAAAGACGCCGGTTCATTGCGCGAATTTGTTGTCTTTGCCCACAATCTGTGGGCGTGTCCATTGATGATTCTCTACTGCCTGCTGTTGCTCTACTACTTCATCGGCGCCGCTTGCATCATCACCGTCGTTTTATTGGTTTTATTGCTACCGTTAGAATCCATAATATCAAAAAAAGCAAAAGAGCGCAAGCGACATGTGAGTAAGGGTAGTGACCGCAGAATGGCGGTTATTAACGAGATGATTGATGGTATTAAAACGGTTAAATTCACTAATTTATTTCATTTTTTATACACTCGTATATGTGCCTTACGCGCAGAGGAGTTGCAGTTGCTATGGGAGTATATGAGTATCGATCTAGTGAACACTGTCATCACCCGCAGCGCTACCTTGGTCATTACCTTGATCACCTTCTTAGTCTACATACTCATCAATCAAGGGGATAGCATTTCCACAGCCAATGCATTCGCTGCGTTGGCCGTGATAAATACGTTAGGAAGACCGTTACAGCTCATACCAAAATGTATTTCATTGGTACTAATCTATATACTCACTCCTGCTACTGGCTTACTAACTTACTTACTCCCTAATAGTACACGGAGGCGGTTGTTAGCTGCAATCGGATTGAAGATTTGATTCAAGACGGCAAAAAGTACAATCAATCCCTGTTGTTATACAATTATAACCACGAGAACGACGTCATCGCAGAGATAAAATCCAACGAAAAGAGTAAAATTAAATTAAATAACGTCCACGTCACTCGGAATAACACAACGGTACGCACTTGGTAGGTATCCAGTCAAATCGCTTATTAACTAGCTCACTCACGTAGGTATTACGCAGTATAAACGTAACCGTTCAAGCGCCTGGTTTGGTGTTGCTAATCGGCGATAATGCGAGCGGGAAGACGTCGTTATTATTGACAATTCTTGATGAATTGAATAGTTCCGTTGCGCCCATAGCGTCCACGAAAGGGAGTCCATTTGTATACCCACGTGACTCACGCATCGCTTACTGTGGGCATGATTCCTGGATAATGAACGCCACGGTGAAGGAGAACATAGTAGTAGCCGGAGGTGGTAACGAGGCGGTGAGCTATCATGACGTCATCAAGAATACCAGTCTTCAAACGGATATAAACGAATGGAATGAGAAGGATTTCACGTTACTGGGAGAGAAAGGTACGCTTCCCACCCTCTCATTCTGTTACTCGCTTACTAACTCACCAAAATAAAAGGGATTAATATATCTGGCGGTCAAAAAGCAAGAATTGCACTGGCTCGTGCAGTATACGCGGATGCCGAGGTCTACCTGCTCGACAACATCCTGTCCGCCCTCGACGTCATCGTGAGCAACGAGGTGTTTCAAAACACCATCATTCCGTTGAGCCACTCAAAATTAGTTCTTTTAGCGTGTAACAGTAATGCGGATGCTTGGTTACCCTATGCAACACGTGTTATTAAGCTACAAAACGGTGAAATTGTACATGATGGTGAGCCAGATACGATAATCCACAGCCTTCAATCAGTGAGTAAAGACGTGGTAGTGAGCGCCAACAATGACGTCACCGTTAATAGTAGTAACAAGAAGCAGGATAGTGACACGAACGAGAAGACAAGCAGCTACGCGACCTACGTGGAGTATATGCGCGCATGTGGATACGTGAATCTGCTACTAGCGGTGATATGCACGCTTTGCAGCTATGGCGCTAGCACTTACAGCGACTATTTACTGTCCTTCTGGACCGCGGAAGTAATTACAACGTCACAGGTGCTTATAGCCATTCAATATTACTCACTCACTCACTCACTCACTCACTCACTCACTCACTCACTCACTCACTCACTCACGTACGTAGTATTTGCTGTGGTACACGGTGGTAGCATTAATTGTAATCTTTTTCAATGCCAGCCGTTACATGCTGTATATGTTATCAGGGATTACAGCATCAAACAATTTACATAGTAGGTTATTAAAAAGCATTTTAGGCGCGACAATTACGTTTTTTAATACGGTTCCATCTGGCCGTATCACTTCCCGATTCTCCTCCGACTTCAATCAGATAGATAATACTATACCATCCACAATAGGTACAATTCATTCAATCACTCACTATTACTTACTCACTCACTCACTCACTCACCCACTATTACTCACTCACTCACTCACCCACTCACTTGCAACTAGCCTCGTTTATTGATGCGGTGCTAGGCATCTTCACCGGCGTGCTGGTCATCATCATCAACGCCCCTTACTACATCGTGGTCATCGCGCCTCTTACGTACCAATACTTGGCAGTGCAGAGACAATACCGTCGTGTTTCCGTGGTGCTCAAACGCATGGAAAGCGGCAGTAAATCCCCTTTATTCTCGTATTTTAGAGAGGTTGTCGACGGTGGAATATGCATACGTGGACTGCAAATGGAGAAGAAAGTAACGGACAAATACTATGAATTGCTAGATAAAAGCATTCAAACGCGAGTAAATTGGGACGTCGCGAACCGTTGGATGGGGATTCGCCTCGATTTAATTGGTTCCGTCATCGTGTCTACCGCGGCATTCGCTGTGATCCTGTCGTTACACTCATCGGGTAGCACCGCAGGTACTTGCTTACTCACTCACTTACTCACTCACTCACTCACTCACTCACTCACTCACTACCTACTTGCACAGGATTAATGCTATCGTATGCATTAAAAGCTACCCAAAGTTTGACGTTTGCAATACGTGCATCGACCGCATTAGAAAACTGTTTCACTTCGTGCGACCGAGTGAAAGAGTACATCGATACCGACCAAGAAATCAGCTTGTTGGATAGCAATTTCGATGCCAAATTAGACCCAGAGACCGATAACGCCACGCAAATCATCGCTGCTAATAACGTGCGGTTCCGTTACGCCGCAGGGTTGCCATTAAGCATCAATAATATATCGTTTCAGGTCAATAAAGGTGAGTTAATTGGCTTGTGCGGTCGCACGGGGAGTGGCAAAAGCACCATATCATACATACTCGCTAGAGCAATGGCAGTTGAAGCAGGTACTCGCTCCTTTAGCTACATATTCGGCTCACCTAGTCACTAATGGTATCGCTTCTTACTCACAGGGAGCACGGTCACATTTAGGGGGAAAGACATCTATTCCCTGCCGTTACTTGAGTATCGCCAGCAGATACAGGCATTCCCTCAGAATTCTTACATCTTTTCAGGCACCGTAAGATCGTATTTAGATCCCTACCACGCACACTCCGATGTGAAAATGAACAGTGTGTTGCATGAGCTGAACCAGGCAGTGCGCAATGAAGATGCTCGTATTAATTTGGTCACTCACTCACTCACTCACTCACTCACTCACTCACTCACTCTCTCTCTCACTTGCTTATAGGATTTCGTGGTTACGAGCGGTAGTGACAACCTAAGCGCTGGTGAGAAACAGACCTTAGCACTAGCAAAAGCCGCATTATCCACGGCGGCTATCACAATCCTGGATGAAATCACCTCGGATATGGACGAAACAGCCTCGTTGCAAGCAATGAATATACTGAAACGTGAGTTAATTGGTGCAGGGAAGTCGGTGCTATTGATATCCCACAGGATGAAGGATTTGATGATTTGTGATCGTATTTGGTTATTACACGAGGGCAAAATTATAGAACAAGGTTGCTTAACTTACTCACTCACTCACTCACTCACTCACGGTTACACTTACTACCTTTATTAGGCCATCCAAACACCCTGAAAGCGACAGTTGATTCGTTATTCGCCAGCATGGCGGAAGGGTACTAATGACCATCGTCGTCGTCACTACTTTCTTCATCAAAATTCATCATTTGGGCAAATTTTAGTGCGAATTCCGCGGCTTTGTTCCGTCTTTCTTCGTCGGATATGGTACCCGCGATGGCGTCCTCCCGCAACCTCCTTGCTTCTTCCACGATATTGGAATAGTTATTCATGATTTCGTCTTCGGCGCTACTATACGTAGCAGCCGTTGGTTCGGGCAACTCGGGGATGTTCGCGAACACAACAGGTTTGGGTTCATTGGTAGTGTCGTTACGAGTGTTCACATGAGAGTTTAGTACTGGCTGACGCTGTAATGAGTATGTAAGTAATGATGAAGGCAGTTAGTAGGTACGTGAATGAACTTACAGTAGCAGTAGCTCTTGTCCTTGTATCGTTAGTGTTCTTCTCAATGCTGCTCCAGCTAGTGGATTGAATAGCTTCAATCAATCGGGGTAATCCATCCTTTTCTCTGTCATTACATGTATCCAATAGTTTACTCATATTGATATCAATCAACTCGAAGCTGTTATCCAAGGCCCACAGGAAATAGTTCTCTCTTTTTGCTTCCACTATACTATTCTCAGTTGTATTTAGTAAGACTAAAGCGCGAAATTGAATAGTATCTTTTCCATATACATCACTACTTTCTTTCACTTTATTCCAAAATCCTATTTCTTCATCCTCTATTGAATACGATAGTGAGTGAGTAAATGATTGCATGGATTATAAGTAAGTGACTTACCCGTTTTATCATAAGTGGTTATCAATATCACACCCTCGGCATTGGTAGTATCTAATCGCAATATATCATTTAATTTATAACCTTTCAATTGTATCTGAGCCTCGTAATACTTGGTAATTATACGATGTGGAAGCACATGCCCTGCAAGAAAGTGAGAGATGAAACAAGTAAGTTAGTGACCTAGTACGAAAATGAGATATAAGTAAGTGAATACCTTCATTTGCTATAATATCATTTGCGTACGACAATACAACATCATCCGTGATATTACTTTCATTCAATAGACTGTCATAATGACTGATGCATGAAATAGTATAGTCCAGCAAGCGGAAGTCGTTACTATCATTCAAAAGCAAGCAATCAACTGATGTCATTTCTTCCTTTCTTTTTTGAGGAAAATAAAAACACAAAAAGATAGGGATTAGAGAGTTTTCCACACCAGTTTAATATACAGTGTAAAGTGTCGGATTATAACTGCATAAAGTCCGAGACTTTCATATTGAGTCCGTCGAACAGGCTTCCCGCCGGTATTTTGGGTGAGCACAAATTGAACGATTTGGTGCGAAGAGTGAAATATAATAATACTCGTCTATGAGTGGATAGTCATCAATTAGCGTGTGAATGAGTAATGAAGTGAGTGAGTGTGTGAGTGAGTGAGTGAGTGAGTAAGTGGATAAAAGCGTGTAAAAAAGGAACCTTCCACCAATATTGGCATCGCCGAAATGAAGAGTGCGCGAATCCATGATTTGCATGTCGCCCTTCTTCAGCAACGACTGTTTGTATTCGCACGAATTGAGAAATAATATTTTTTCATCGCCAATTGCCGATTTATGATCTTGATGACACTTGAAATTATTTGTATTTGGTAAAAATACTGTTCCACCTAAAAGATACGAATAAGTAAGTATGTGGGTGAGTGAGTAAGTAAATGGACGAGTGAGTAAGTAAGTAAGTAAGTAAGTAAGTAAGTAAGTAAGTAAGTAAGTAAGTAAGTAAGTAAGTGAGTGAGTACCCATGTCGATTGTGATGTCCTGCAAAGCGACAAAGAAAGTATACATCGGGCAATCCACAGTGTACTGAGAATCTGGATGAATCGGCTGACTCGACGCCCCAATTTCACTGATTAAACTACTAAATTCGTGAAATTCAATGTTGAAATTCTCTGTTTTATCAAAAAGATCACATATAAAATGACTGAATATGCTGCTGTTATCACCGAACAAAGCACAGAGAGCACGATTATTAATACTTTCCGTTGAATTCAGGTATAGATCCCACCTGTTATCACGGCAAAGCACGTTGCCATAGCCAGTTAGTCGAGACATGTCAACGTTATCGGCAAGATCTTTTGCAAGTTTTTGATTTATACTAGCGAGTAATTCATCACATATATCACTAGAAAGTACATTGTTCATTCGGATAATACCATCATTTGTTAAATTTGTTATTAAATCTTCATCACGTGTTACTTCCAAGGCTGTTAAACGACGTGTTGCTGTTATTTCTTCTTTCACAACATTATTGTTTTCTTCATGTAATAATCTATTATATGTTTTAGTGATTACATCGACATCAGCACTGGTGTATGCTACAAATGCAGTTGATTCATCAACAGAAATAGATTCGGCATCAAATCCATCAAAATTGTGCTTAGGAATGAACTCAAGTATTGCTTGCAATGATGAAGAACTAAGTATTTCTTCCAGCATGGCAAAATTGGGCATTACTGCGATATCATTTTCTTCATTTTCTTCATTATCTCCCATAGTACTGGTACTGCAGATCGTCATATAGGAGTCTACTAGCGAATGAATGAACGAACAGGAAAGAGATGACTAGAAATTACCTTTTTTATTTGCTATCTTGAAGTTCGGTGTATCACTCTACAAGTTTGCGAAAAATACCGGCAATGCAGCAATAGGGATTATGCGCGATCACTAAGTCTTTCTATTCATCGCGGAATCATGCTGCGTATTGGCTATACTCAAATCTTTGATACTATGCTACACTTAGGACTAGCAACAACACTATCTGGGGTGTGGATTTATTATATCCCGATTCCGTTGATGCTTTCAGTAACTACCGATTCATCTGTTGTTTGTATCCCTTTTATTCGGTTTAATGCAGATTTTATTACTAATTTGGTTATAGTTTAGTTACTCTTGCTGCTTCCACCGGTATTCGTGCTTCGTGCAAAAAAATTTCGCACTGCTGAAACACCTAAAAGAAAGCAAGTAAAAAAATGCAGTTTGTGGCAGAATCCGGCGAGGAAGAAGACGAGAACATTTGGTTGGCGTGTTCCAACAACAATCTCTCGAAAATTCAATATTTTTTATCACAAGGTAGTCAATTATTATATTCTTGTACTCATTCACTCGCTTACTCATTCACTTATTGAATTACCTAGGAATTAATGTAAATGCGCAGGATGAGCATGGATATGCTCCATTGCATGCAGCTGTTAGTTGGAATAATTTAGAAATTGTTCAGTTTTTACTACAATCTGGTGCAAATATACACATAAAAGATGAAGAGGGTGATACTCCATTATTATATTGCGAACAACCTGATATATTGCTACTATTATTACAATCTGGTGCAAATTTAAGTGATGTCAATGTTAATGGAGAAGGATTGATAGATAAAGGTATTGTTTACTCCTATTCGCTCACTTACTCACTTATTCATTTACTCACTTACTCACTTACTCATTTACTCACTTACTCACTCACTCACTCACTTACTTACTTACTTACTCACTCACTCACTCACTCACTCACCCTCTTCTAGCCATCGAAGACAACAACATTATATTACTCCAGTACATGATAGAAAACAAGTTAATTGATGATAACAAAGTCGATAAAATCATGGAATTAATGAGCGAAAGAATCGAAGTGAGTGAAGCGGGTTACGACGAAATCAACGAGAAATGGACCGAGCAGACCGAAGACGACGAGTGAGTGAGTGCGTAGGATGACGTGTGAGTAAGTACGTAGTTGTATCGTTTATTTAGACGTCATTAACGGTAATAATACAGTGTTATAATATCTATAGAAACTACTATTTGCGATAACCTCTGGCGTGGGTGTGGACAGGCTCCTATCCGTTATGTATTTAATATTATTATAAAAATCAATCCAACCAAGCAGTATCTCTTTCTCTCCTAACACCAACACCTTCGCGTTACGCATATTACTCCCTATTGGTAACCCTGCTATTTCAAGACGTAACGACTCCAAGTACGTATGAATCTGATCGCTACTAGCCGTTATTTTCGTGAAATCAATTCCGTTGAAACGGTTAAGTGCGTGCCGGCACAGCGACGCGATGTACTCGATAGAGTTGAGCTCGTTTGAGAGGGACAACGCGGGGATTATCGTCTTCTGGAGGTTCACATTCTCGTTCAATATCGGCAATTTCAATAATTCTTTTCCTGCGAGTGAGTGAGTGAGTGAGTGAGTGAGTGAGTGAGTGAGTGAGTAAGTAAGTAAGTAAGTAAGTGAGTGAGTGAGTGAGTGAGTGAGTAAATGTGCTACCTTTAGCAAATCTAAATCGGGCTAATGAGATAGCTTCACGTGACCGAGGATCGTTCCAGTCGGTGCTTATACTAGTCAAGCAGCCCCAAGGCGACTTGTAGTTCTCGTTAATGTGATACATATTATCTGTGAGTGAGCGAGTGAGTGAGTGAGTGAGTGAGTGAGTAAGCATGAGTGAGTAGCATGAGTGAGTAGCATGAGTGAGTAGCATG
>JACCDO011847639.1_pt1 | contig 12920 bp, 9 predicted proteins | sample 7446101 | NCBI WGS metagenome assembly JACCDO01 (sample SAMN15323440, study PRJNA562643) | freshwater metagenome | isolation source: river surface water | place: USA:Blue River Watershed | collected 2017-08-16
AGTTTTATAGAAAAACCAAACGAAGGTCCGAATACCGCTCCTACCAATTCCCAAATCGAGCAAGCTGTCATTGACGCTCCGCAAGAGGTCATATCCCTTGAGGCCAAGAAATTCGATTGCAGTAAGTTAGCGGTTAATTCCTGTGACTCTGATGAACCGAGCAACGGCTTTCGCTGCGCACTCGTTCAAAACAATAATCTTTTGATCGCAGAAGATCAGCAGCTGATGGCTCGAGGTGAAAGTCGCTGCTTTGCCAAAACCGCACTTGAAATCAAACTTTGTGACGCTAAGATTCTCATGAATGGCGGCATTATTGAATGTCATCCTGATACTGCACCAGTTTCAGAATGTGAACTCGAGCCGACTTCTTGCGACGATGCTCCACAAATTGCAACCCGCTGCTTTGCTAAAGAGCTGGAAGACGATGATCTGTCTTGGACACATAGACCAGAAGCTTGGGGTAAAAGTGAGTGCGAAGCCAAAAAGCAGCTAAATAAAGTGGCCTGCAAGAAAGGTATTGCTCCAAGCGCTTTGAAAGCTGTCACTTGTGAAAAAGAAGCATCCCCTGAGGTATGTCCACCCATTCAGCAAAACTGTCTTGTGACCACAGGAGAGCTTGTCGAATGTCGCATTCAAAAAGTGGGCGAGGTCAAGCTGAAAGAGCCTCTAAAAGGCTATGGCTCGAATACCTGCGAAGCCAGCTATAGAGCTAAAGACTTAGCTTGCCGCTGGCAGAGAAAAACAATCACAGATCTCAATGATATAGAATGTCGGTCTATCTCTCGTGGCGAAGGCTTCACACCTGCCGCCTCAATCCAAGAAAAGATCTACAAAAAAGTGCGAAAACTTTAAGTCTTACTCTTAGCCTTATCCAAGAACTTCGTAAGGCGCCTCTTCCACATGCTCAGCTTTAAGCTGAGCCATTTCGAAGCTAACATTTAAGCCATATTTTTCGATGAGACTATTGTAAAGAGGCTTTTCCTCTTCCATCAGTTTAAGATAGACATCATCTCGAATTCGAACTCGAATGTCTGCCTGACCTTTTTTCAAATATACCCGCTCGATCTCACGCACCATTTCATAGACGAGTGACTCATTACTAAGCGTTCTTCCCCACCCATTGCAGTGCTTACAGTCTACCGTTAGAACTCGCTCCATACTTTCTCGAGTTCGTTTTCTCGTCATCTGCACCAAACCAAGCTCATTGATAGCCAAGACATTAGTGCGAGACTTATCGGCCTTCAAAGCTTCTTGAAGCTTTTCATTCACTTTTTGTTGATCGGAATAAGATTCCATATCTATGAAATCGAGAACGATAATTCCGCCAAGGTTTCGTACGCGAAGCTGATAGACTATTTCATCGACCGCTTCGAGATTAGTCCTGAGTATCGTATCTTGAGCATTGACCGAACCTACGAACTTTCCGGTGTTCACATCAAAAGAAGTCAAAGCCTCGGTTTGATCGATGACCAGGTATCCTCCCGAAGGAAGCCAGACTTTTCGCGACATCGCTTTAGCCAGCTCCATTTCGATGCCATAATGATCGAAGATAAGATCTTTACCTTCGAAAAGTACAAGGCGCTCATTGGCACCGGGAATGGCATCTTGCAAAAAGTGACGAAGTTGATTGTAGACTTGCTCATCATCCACAACAATTTCGGTCACATCTTCGGTAACAAGGTCTCGCGTTGTCTTTAGGACTATATCCGGCTCTTGGTAAAGAAGAGCGGGAGCTGCCGAACGATTGCGTTTATCAGATACGGACTCCCAAATGCGAAGTAGATATTCCAAATCCTTTTGCAAGTGACCTGGAGGAGCCTCAAGAGCCGCAGTCCGTATTATGATTCCCATCTCTTTAGGGCGGATCGCTTCCACCTCGTCTGTCAAGCGCTTACGAATCGCTTCGTCTTCGATGCGACGAGATATGCCGAGACTATTAAATTCCGGCATTAAGACCAAGTAGCGTCCGGGAATCGTGACGACCATAGTGACCCGAGGTCCTTTGGTTCCGAGTGGTTCTTTAGCCACCTGAACACAGATCTCTTGACCTTCGCGCAGTATTTTTTCAATTGGAGTGCGATTAGAAATCTCGCGTGGATCTTGGTCGTTCTGAAGTTTCGCATTCAAACTGGCAAGATGAGAGGGATCCATCACATCGCCGCCGTAAAGAAAGGCCGAACGATCTGCGCCGATATTCACAAAGGCAGACTGCATGCCCGGAAGAACTCGGCTCACCTTAGCTTTGTAGATATTACCAACCATACCGCGTTTTTTATGTCGCTCGACATAGAGATCAACGAGACGATTGCCTTCTAAAAGACCGATTCTAGTCTCTGAAGCTGTAGCATTGATGACGAGTTTCTTAGTTTTCATGAAGTCATGACCTATCTATCAGAGCCTTGCCAAGTCGCGAGCATCTTTCCAAAAATTAGGTCACTTGCGCCCTTTTGTTTGGAAACGGCTTCGATCATAGCCCTGTGAGGCGGGCGCTCTGCGAAGCTTAGAGTCTTATACCATTCTATGAAGTCAGAACCAGTATGAATCACCTTCGCTAAGCCAGCATGAACTAAAACTCTCGCCTCTTGACTCGTTTCATAACGAGGTCCGAAGCACACATAAAGACCGCGGCAAGCCGGCTCTAGCACATTGTGGACGCGATAGTGCATAGCTCCACCAACCCAGGCTAGATCTGCACAGCCGTAAAGCTCGGGTAAATCACCCAATACATCCACGATCAGAATGTCGAGTCGAGCTTTGATCAAAGCATAACCTTCTTGGCTGACTCTTTGGATCGACCAGGTCTTGAGCGACGCCATGATCTGACTCACATTCGCCTCACTGAGATCGTGTGGCGCAATGATGACCGCAAGTTCAGGATCTAGCAATTTTAACGCAGGTAAAATAGAGGCAAAGGCCTCGACATCTTTGGGCCAAGCACTTCCCAAAACTATAACGCGACGACCATTGAGAAAACTGCCGAGCTCCTGGCTCAGTCGGCTCAACTTTTCTTGTCTATGTCCGATTCTTTCAAGTACGCGATCGTATTTAGTGTCACCGGCTAATTCAAGATTCTCTCCGGGAACTTTCAGCACAGATTCAAAAAAGAGTTTATCGCTCTCGCTTACCACAAAAATCTTGCGGAGATTTTTCAGTAAATAAGCTCGAAGTTTCTTGGCTAAGTAGCTCTTCTTTAAATCAGGAGACTCAACACCATCGATGAGATAGACGGGTGCACTTTCTGGCAAGACCTTCATCATCCCTGGCCAGAGCTCATAACGAACGCTAAGAAATGCATCGGGTCGAAGTTCTGCGCAAACCTCTCGCCAATAACTCGGTCTATCAGAATTGACGAGAGCGAAAGGAACAGATTCGCCTTGGGATCGCGCAAACTTGATTCCTGAATTGGAAAAAAACAAGATGAAGACCGCAGTATCTCCTCTATCCTGAAATCTCCCAATGATCGGTTTTGCCTGTTCGTACTCTCCTGCAGAGGAGCACAATACGAGAAGACACTTTGGATAGCGATTTCTCATCTTCGCCCAAGTCAGCATTTCAGCTCGCGCGGCTTTGCGTTCGGCAATTACAGAAGCAAGTTTGGGACTAAACACAGACAAAAATCTAGCGAAGCGAAGCAAGATGAACCAAAAGCATTCGTATAGAAACGATCGAATATGAGACAGCATACGAATTATTTGTTCCCCTCAGCATTCAAGTAGCTTTTCTTCACCACACTACGAAGGTGCTCTACCACTTGCGTCGGCTGTATCAAACCGAAGCAAAGTTTATCCCCATAACGACAGTCTTGCTTCCCGTGTTTAGAGCAAGGCCGGCAGCCAAGTTGTGCCGAAAAGCTCTGAGATTCACTTCGCCAAGGAGGAAAGCCAAAGCCCTCCACAGTTGGACCGAACATCGCTGCCACTGGCACACCAACTGCTTCAGCAACATGCAAAAGAGCGGAATCGTTTGAAACAAGGACTTCAACCTCTTTCAAAGCCAAGCTCGTTTCCCAGAGGTTTAATTTCCCTGCTAGGTTTAAAACAGGTCCTTTCCAATCGATCTGATCTAAGATGCTAACAGCTATCTCACGCTCCTTTTCATTACCAACGAATAAAAGGCCGATCGAATCTTGAACTAACAAAGGATCTTTCAGGCATTGACTGTGAAAAAGTTCGAGTATGGTCTTCAGCAAAGACTCGGGAGCCTGCTTGGTTCGATAGGCAGCCCCAGGTGCGACAGCGATCCATCGCCCAAACTTCAATTCTTTTTGCCAAGGTCTATCAGCAGAGTCATGCTCCGTCGGTAAAACTGGATGAGCCTTTATGCTTGAAATACGTTCAAAAAACTCAAGAGGTAGATGCTTTTGTAGAGCTTGTTTAAGAGCTTGAAGCATCATGTCATACTGCAAAGTTTCAGGCTTGAGTGCTTCTTTCGGAAGCGATCGCCGGCGACCCAAAAGATGAGATAGCATAACCATTTTACTGCGCTCAAACGAACGCTTCTGGGCTTTATAGCTGGGGATCTGATAATCCTTTTTAAGAGTTCGGCAGATCAGCTTAGAACGAAGGTTGGTTTGCAAATCGACAACAAAGTGGACTTCACTTAGCTCTTTAGCGATCTTATCCGCGTAGTTACTCAAATCCGGATCAACTTCTACAACGCGAATATTAGGAAAGGCTTGGGCCAAAAGTCCAAGTGCCGGCTTTCGTCCGACCCACACAATTTCGATAGGGGCTGGAACTTGCCTTAATAAATCGAGACAAGCCGTAGCTAAGACGACATCTCCGATGCTTGTGCTTCGCATGATTCCAATACGTATCAGCGGCAAACTCGCAGAAGGTGTTAACACTGTAATTCTCCCATTGGCTTCCAGTCCCTGTCTCTGACGGGGAACGGAGAATAACAAAAAGCCAGTGGCTATTCTAACCTCTTTCTCGAATAGATAGGTGAAATTCTGACCGAAAACCCGAGTTTTCCAAATTTCTGTAAGCCTAGCCTGGACACGGCAGAGATTTCCCAGATAAAGGGAATTGTTAGGAAAAGCCAAAATGGTACAATAGCTTTAGTACCGCTGCGACTCAGTTTCGAGGCATCTATGCACAAGACCAAAGTTAGTGAACGGCCAGTAAGTGAACACAAGAAACGCTTCGAGAGAAAGCGCTATCTTAACGTGATTTACTTTATTGACTCGAGCCGCACGCGAACCCTTAAGTTCAGCATCGGAGCCAGCTACTTTACGGTGGGTGCATTAACTGTGGCTGTCATCTGGTCACTGATCGCTACCAGCCTTTTGATAAGAGATCGATTTGTTATAGCAGAAATGAATAGTCATCGAAAAAGTCTACTAGAGACAGTCTTTAACTACCAAACACGCTATGACGAAGTCTATGAGCGAGCCTACCCAGTTACGAGTGACAAAGAAGAAAATCTTGCGACCGAAGATGCTAGTGAGAGCGCTTCGCCAGTCGCCTTGCCACGAAGCCAAGACCCCAAAGAGCTCGCAAAGTCTAAGGCCTCTAGCACGAGTGACAACTCTGCCATCTCCCAATCAGTTCTCCCCGTGGATCAGGCAGCTATCGCCAAAGACAAAGCGAACTTAGACAAAGCTGTCGAAGGCCTACCTATCTCTATCGATAATTTTGCCACAACGACTTTAGGTCGAAGTCTAACCGTCAGACTTTCTCTTAAAAATTTAAATAGCCCAAGCAAATCCTCTGGAGTGATTTCAGGTGTAGCCAAATTCGTGGATACCCAAAACCAAACTCACAGCATTCAGGGTCGCACGACACCAAGTGGGGGCGAAGATGCCCACTTCAATATTCGCTACTTTAAGAATAAAAACCTTGTCTTCGATGCACCCAAAGACCTCGCAGGTAAATTCGTCGATGTTTCCATTACGATAAAAGATGACCAAGGTCATTCCAAAGACTTTCCTTATACCATCAACAAAGACATTGCCGTCGCTAGTTCTACAGCTTCGCCCGCTAAAGTAGAGCCGAAAGATACGGCCCACACAAAAAACCCTACAGATTCGGCTGCTTCACCTGTCGTCAAAGCAGCAGAATCCCAGGTGGAAGAAGAGCATTCTGATGCCGTCGACACTTCGGTGAGTAGCGGCGCTACAGAAGCGACCAATGATACTGGCAATTGAACGCCTCTAAATGACCAATCCTTTGATTATCTAGGCAGATCGTCGCAAGGGGGTCTGCCTCAGAGTTTTTAAAAGCCTATCATCACCCTTATAAATATCATCATCTAGAGACGAGGTTTTTCATGGGATTGAAGTTTTTTAAAATTTTAATACTACTACTACCTCTTATGGCATCCACTTCCTGCCGCTATTTTCGAGCCGAAACCACGCTCGTGATACAAGCCCTTAACGAAGACGGTGAAGGGCTAGCAAATGCCAAGATTTTAGTGAACAAGGAACTTATCGGTGAGACGGATGCCCAGGGCTACTACAAGTCTCACATGGAACTTCCCATTGACGAGAGCATTTTAGTTGAAGTCAGTAAGCCTTCAAAAGATGTGTACTACGCACCCTATTTTGAAACAATTAAGGTCAAACGAGGAGATCTGAACTCCTTCAAACTTACAGCGACTCTATTCAGTACAAAGCCCCTCGAATCCAAGACCGAAACAATAGAACCAGCTCACAAGTTAGAGGAACCAAGCGCTGAATCCCCAAAAGAAGAGCTGACGCCAACGGTCTCTGCCCTGGAAAGCGCCGAACCGATTGCAGATAGTATCGAAGACACCAAAAGCAGCAAGGCTGAGCTCACGACTCAGAAACTTCTAACTTTCTACTTAGTCAGTGGCCGAGAGTCCATCGAGGGAGCCACTGTATACCTTGGTCACCTCGGTCAAAAGCAGTGGACACAAGGATGCACTTCGAATTCAACAGGCCGCTGTAGCTTCTCGATTGATGCTACCCGAGAGACTGCCACTGTTCTCGTAAGAGCCAAAGGGTATCAAACCCAGGTGAAAAGCTTTCCTTTGGTGGATGGTGACAAAATTCGCTTGGAATTGGCACGGGGCAAAAGCCTTGAAATCTTTACACTCAACCCTAACCAAGGCGAGATGCAAGGAGTTGAGGGGATCGAAGTCTACGTGGACGAAAAGCTAGTTGGTAATACGGACCGCTTCGGATCTTTGATTGTTCCTTTCAGTAACGAAAAAACAAAGACAGTAAGGCTAAGTTCAAAAGACTGGCTACCATCCGAAGTTCACTTCACTCGTGACGAAGTGAATTCTGAGGCCATTATTCAACATTATCAAAGCGTTCGTCCTCTCGCGCCACGGCTTGCTGTGATGAACTTTCTCAGCACGAAAACCTCTACAGAAAGCTCCCTATTCACCGCACCCAACTTAGAAACCTTGATCCAAGCTCTCAATAAATTTGGCGGAAACGTCCGAAATGGGGCCGATCTAGCAGGTAAACTCTCTGAGCAAAAACTCGATCTCGACGAACTCAACAGCACTAGCTTCCACCAAATGCGAAAAATATCAGAAGCTCTCAACTATATCATTCGCCCCTCATTCATCGATGGTGATTCTGCAAGAGTTATACTCTCCGCTATCGATCTTAGAGGCCAGATGAGTTATTCGACATCGCTCTCAGTCAAAGACAAAGGAGCGACAGCGGCAGTCATCTCAGAGCTCTCAAAACGACTCCTGCAAAACATAAGTCATGAAGGGACCATTATCGACTCTGATAAGGGCCTATTTCGCATCAATATGGGAAGAAAGCACGGCCTCACCCCTGGCGATAAAGTTCAAATCACAGGAAATATCCGCCTAAGCAATGGGGAGATCTCAGCCTGGGACAAAATTGCTAGCGCTCAAATCGCCGAACTTTCAGAGGATGGCGCAAGCATAAAGATACTAGAGACTCAGCCGAATTCGAAAGTCGAGCCTGGAAATAGTGTAAGACTCGAGCGAAAAGAAAGCATAAAAGATGGCATCACCCTGGATATTCGGGAGTCCGAAACCCAAGGTCCTATTGCACTCGCCGAAATTTATAAGGGCGATGAATGGCTTGGCACCTCTGATCTCAATGGAAAAGTCCTTCTTGCCGAAAAAGATCTCATTAAAGCCAAAGACATTCAAATCTTTGCTCCTGGCTATCTGCCGAAAAAACTGGAATTAAAACCAGAATCAAAGACTCTAAGCGTGCAACTTAACCACCTCCCATCGCTCGTCCAGATAGAAACATCACCTGCCGGAGCCACTGTCAAACTAAATGGCAGAGATCTCGGACGCACTCCTATCGATACAGAAATTCCCTACCCTGGTAGCACTGTGAATATCGAGGTCGGGGGCATGAATGGATTTGAACTCTTAACAAAATCTGTGTCGGTTGGGGCAAGAGGCATCATCTTTAGAAACAGCACAGCCCTTACTCTCAAAAGAGACGCTCTTCAGGGAGCGAAAGCATTGGCCAAAGAGGGCAAAGCCAGTGAAGCTATTTCCCTTCTCGAATCGATTACAGAAGATGAGCCAAACTATCTTTTGGGGCTTCATCTTTCGGGAGAGCTTTATTTGAATTCCATTAAAGATCCTATCAAAGCTGCTTCAACCTTTCATCGTTTGACGACTCACCCTAAGGTTGAAGGATTTCAGGACAAACGATTCATAGGCTCATTTATTAATGAAGCCATTGCTCTCTATCAGGCTGGCGAGAACTCTATCAATAGCGATGCAAATCTTGCCATCAGCTACTGGCGTCAGGCGGAAGCCCTCCTAAACAAGGCCGAGCCCGAACTTCGCAATGTACCCGAAGCACAGCTCACTCAAGCAGCTCATACTGTGAAATTTTATCGAGCACTTTCGTCACATAAATGCTGGGTCGCAACTCAGTCAAACGAAGACTATAAGTCGGCTCAAAATTATTGGAAAAGCTACCTCGATGACACTGCTAACACCTTAAACCCCACAGACCACCTTAGCTGGGTGAAACGCGCAGAAACCTATTATCGCGATATGCAAACAGCCAAGCGAACTGTCACTAAAGAATCGAAATCACCAGTAGCTCTTTAAGCCTGGAGTTTCTAGATGAATGAGACTATGGAAAAAAAATCCGGTGCAACTGCAGAAATAGAAGAGAAAAAAGGTTCCCAAAATAAACTCGAGGCCTATCTCCAAGGTCCTCGAAAAAAACGCAAAAATTATGTCATCTTTGCTCTTGGCGAGAGTTTTGATAAAGCCATCGGCCAAAGCATGGAAGCTTTTGTTCGCAAGACTTATCCTCAACTTGCCCTATCAAGCGCTAAGAATGTGGAAGAGCTTGTTCGGCAATTTGGCCGAAACATCTCTCTTCTTATAGTCAATGACAACTTTGCGCCTCGCGATGAGATCATGAACATCATCGGTAGCATGCGAGAAAAACGCCGGGATGAAACCATTCCTGTCTTGTTTATGACCAAAGATCCTGAGGCGTTAATTGAGAGCTATCATAGAAAGCTACTTCTTTATCGAGAATCCGATGAGTATATCGCCTATCCTCAATCAAATTTGGCCCAGATCGTTTCCAAACTAAAAAACGGTATCGATTCCAAAAATCGCCGCAAAAGTCGGCGTTACCCCGTCAGTCTTCCATTAACCTACTTTCATCTGAATAAAGATCTCATCGAAGAGGGCCGACTCATTGATCTGAGCCTTCACGGAGCTTTGCTTCAGGCCAAAGACAACCAGATCTTTAAACTCGGTGATCAGATCAAACTGAGCATACCCACCAATGGCCTAGTCCACCTTGAAACAGGCGATTTTATTAGAATTTCAGGTCGAGTTCGCCGAGTGTTCATTTCAGGAAATCAAGTCGCCGTCTCCTTTGAACACGTGACAGACAATCAACAAAAGCTGATCGGCGAACTTTTGCTCGCTATTGTTGGTCGAAATTTTGCTGGTCAAACAAACAAGTTGAAACTTCAGGGTCCACCAAACCCTGCTCAGGCCGCTCGCCCTAAAGAGAAAGTCTAAGCCACTCGCAATCGCTCCAATCTTATGCGAAACTCCTTTCATCCGTGCGAGGAGAGCGTGCATGACTCGTTCTATGGTCAAAATCATCAAATGGCTGACTCACCCCATCTTTGTCTTCGTCGGCCTTCAAGTCGTTTGGCTCACCATCTTAATCCTATGGGTTGTTTGGTTTCTCGGCCAGCAAGAGACCTTGGAGAACGTAAAAAAAGTCATTGGTAACGCTTCGAATATTAATCCCAATATTGGCGTATTTTCTCTGGTCATTGGCTGCGTACTGCTCGGCATTATCTTAGTCGGGACTGTCGTTCTCTTCGTTTTCACCCAAGTGCAAAGTAGTCTTCTTCGTCAGCAAAAATCCTTTGTTTCAAGTGTGACTCACGAGCTTAGAAGTCCTTTAGCCAGTCTTCAGCTCAGCTTTGAGACTCTGCAAAGACATAAGCTTCAAGAAAGCACCCGAGATAAAATCTTCGGCATGGTCAATAAAGACCTCGAACGTCTTTCGCTTCTTGTTGAAAGAATTTTGATAGCAGGTCGGCTTGATAAAGGCATAGTTGATTATAAAAACGGCCAAGATGAAATCGACCTGAAAGACTTAATTCAACACGTTCTCGCCCAACAACTGCATCTTGATGGCAAGATAGCGACTCGGGCTAAAGTCACCTGCCCTGATTCGATAGTCATCCAAGGTTCACGCTTGGGGCTAAGTATAGTGCTTGGCAATCTATTCGAAAATGCTATCAAATACTCCCCAGCAGAAAGCCCCATCGATATCTCAGTTGAGATGAAAGACTATGAGCTTTGGATCCAAGTGGAAGATCACGGGATGGGCCTCAGTAAAAAAGAGCAAAGGAAAGTATTCAAACTCTTTCATCGCTCTCCAAGAGCGCTATCAAGAGCAGTACCCGGCACAGGCTTGGGCCTTTATATTGTTAAGGCTGTAACGCAATCGATGGGCGGAAGGATCTGGGTCGAAAGTGAAGGTATCGGCAAAGGCTCGATTTTCACCTTAGCTCTCTCTCGCTCCAATGTTCTGGTCTATTAGGAAACCTTATGAGCAAACACATACTACTCGTCGAAGACGAACCTCATCTCGCCTTCAATATGGAACTCAACCTAAGGGAAGAGGGCTATGAAGTATCACTTGCCCAAGATGGCATAGAAGCTTTGGCCACTTATAAAGAAAAGGGGCCCTTCGCCCTCATCATACTCGATGTCATGTTACCCGGGAAAAACGGACTCGAAGTCGCTCAAGAAATTCGCCTTCAAGACAAAACGACTGGGATTTTGATGCTTACGGCAAGAGCGGCCGAGACGGATATACTTACCGGGCTTGAGATGGGTGCTGATGATTACATGACGAAACCCTTCAGTCTTCAGGAGTTACTCCTAAGGGTGAAGCGTATGGCTGATCGCAGCGAGTTCTTTCGCCCACGATCTGAAGTCATCGATAAGGTAGAGAAAATTCGTTTCGAAGATGTGATTTGGGACCCTAGAACTTTCGAACTGACGAGTCGACAAGGTCATTTTGTACTTACAGCCTTAGAGGCAAAGGTGCTCTGCGAGTTTCTCACGCATCCGGGAGAAGTTCTCAGTCGCCAGCATTTGCTCTCACAGGTTTGGGGATTAAGTGGTAATGTCGAAACCCGCACGGTAGATAATTTTATAATGCGTCTTAGAAAATATTTCGAGACGGACCCATCGAAACCTCAAATTCTGCAAAGTATGAGAGGCAGGGGATATAAGTTCTGCGCGACGATAGAGAAAGCCGAGGAGTGACCCATGGAACTCGAATTTGAGAAATGGCACGGGAATAAAAACGATTTTATTCTTATGTGGTTTCCCCACGATGAAGTGGCATTCGACGCTCTTAAACGAGCCGCCCCAAGACTTTGCCAAAGAGATGGCAGTGGAATTGGCGCCGATGGCATACTCGTTCTGCACACTCATACGAGTCGTGACTTAAAGCCTTACAAGTTAAGCATCATAAATAGTGACGGCTCACTTGCCGAGACCTGTGGCAATGGCATTCGCTGTGCGGCCAATAGCATTCTTATAAAACATCGTGATGCCAGCCCTAAAGTCGAGTTGCCAGACGGGATCGATTTTTCCTTGAAGTCGAGTCAAACCTCAGTGCGCTTCCTAGGAATCCTCGAAGAGCGCGTAAGTGGTAAGCTACCTCTCGTAGCCGTCGACATGGGTAAGGCTAAGGTCAACGAAGAAAATGACGACTATGCAGCCGTTAAAAGCTTCATCAGTGACGCTTCTAAGGAATTAAATATCCCAGAGCTTAATCGCGACTGGAGTCTCGTCTCGCTAGGTAATAGGCACCTAGTCTTTTCGCTAGATAAGGTTTCACAAGAGCTTATAAGAAAGATTGGTCCACGACTTCAGGTCAGTTCGCTTTGGGATGGAATCAATGTCCACATCATTTCGCAAAAGCCTCTCCTAGATGCTGATGCGAAACGAGCCAAAGGTGAACTCGGTCAAAGCATGGGAGAACTCTTCGAAGCTTTTGTTTGGGAGAGGGGAGCCGGGGAGACACAAGCCTGCGGAAGTGGAGCCTGTGCTGTCGCTGTCTCACAATGGGCGAGCGGTCTTAGCGATAGAACAAAGTGGATAGGGGTTGATATGCCAGGTGGAAGGCTTTATTTAAAGCAAGCTTCCCACGACGAAAGTGTTACCATGGCTGGTCCTGCAGAGACGGTATTCAAAGGCAAAGTAAGCCTTTAAGTCAAAGAAAGTAAGTTTGAACGATGGATGAAGAGTTTGCTGTAAAGCTGTTGCCACTGATGAATGCTATAAGGGCCTATCATCAGCATGAAGTTCACGGATTGGAAAATATCCCGGAACATGGGCCAGCTATTGTCGCGAGCAATCACTCTTTAGCCACCTACGACATGCTCCTACTTATGACAGCTGTTTATCTGGAGCATGGCCGTATTCCA
>JACCDO010193251.1_pt1 | contig 12917 bp, 13 predicted proteins | sample 7446101 | NCBI WGS metagenome assembly JACCDO01 (sample SAMN15323440, study PRJNA562643) | freshwater metagenome | isolation source: river surface water | place: USA:Blue River Watershed | collected 2017-08-16
ACTATTATCACTTTTTAGTTGCTTTAGCAAGTATTTATGAAGTTTCAATTGAATCAATTGTGGAATCAATGACTAAATTTGTTGAAAAAGATAAAGATAATAAATATTTTACATATTTGAATAATGGCGATATTGTTGAATCCTTTAAAACTAGAGAAAGTTACATTGAATATCTTAATACATCTAATTATTTAGAATATGACACAATTGGTGAGTTATCAGCAATACCGGGTGTTGTTTCTCCTCGTGGTATAAATTATTATATTTTAACAAAACAAACCCTGTTAATTAAAAAAGCACTAGAAAAAGAAAAAACAAAAGAAAAATACTATTTGGATTGTCTAAATACTGAAAATTATGCTCAATTGGATGAATCTAGAGATATTGTTATTTTAATTCGTGAAGGTAAATATTACTTCCCAATTTATAGGGTTCAAAAAGATGAGAAAGTAAATAAAAAAATTAATCTACAAAAATATTTTGAATTCAAAGGTCCTTTAGAAAAAATTATTACTGAACTCAAAAATTATCATTATAAGAGTTGTAAAAACACTTTAATTAATGAAATTACTTCAAATATTAGTTTGGTAGCTAAAAATATTATTGAAAAATTATCAAATACAAAAGTAAAAGTTGTTAAACAATATATTGATGACAGACATAAATGTAAATATTTAGAACTAGATAATGGATTATTCTTACCAACAAGACCATCTGGTATTAGTTATAATTACGGTTTTATGAATGTGAGAAATATGAAAACAAATTGGTTGAGTTTAGCAAATACAATTAAATTATTAGAAAATATTAATAAAATTTTACAATTGGAATATAAACCTAAATCAGTTTTTTATGATAAAAAATCAGATTCGAAAATAAGAATTATTTCATTATTATTAGAAAATGGATTAACAATACCAATTCAAACTGAAACTGTTGATGAAAAAGAAATTAAAAAATTAGCTTTGTCAATTAGATTTCAACCTTTAGAAGAAACAATTAACCAAGAAATTATTAACTGGAATAAAGAATATATTTACGATGAAAGATCAGTTAGTGTAAAAGAGCACAATTATATGACCGAAAGTTATAATTTATATAGATTAGAATTAAGTTTACACTTGGAAGAAAATCCAGAAATTAAAGATAAGATAATAGCAATAGTAAGAAATGCAAAATTAAATACCAAAGATAAAAAACACGAATTAAGAAAAATATTATTTCAAATCATTGATCCAAAACTTACATCCCAATATAAAATATCTTTGGACGCTAAAGAAAATAAATCTGGAGGTGCAAAAAATAAATCTGATATGATGGCATTTTTAGTAAAGGATATTCCAGATCTTAAAAATTATATAATTTATAATGTAAGAGACTATTGTGAAATTAATACAAACAAAGATAAATGTAATTCAAATTTACATTGTTCATGGAATCAAGACACATGTAAGTTACAACTATTAGAAAATTTGGCTGTTGATTTTGTTAATAAGGTTATAGAAGAAATGATTCAAGATAGCATAAAGTTTAAAGAAATTATTCAAGAATCAAATTATTATGTATCAGATATTGTGGATTATACCCAATATACAAATAGAAATGACCAAAAAATTATTAAGGCATCAAACTTTAACATTAACAAATTAATGAGTGAATTATTTGGTAAAGACAAAATACCAACTATTGGTAAACGTCAAATGTCTAAAGTATTTGGTGAAACTATAGAAGATACATATCCCGAATTAATCGAATTAGGTAAACAGTTTATTCAAATAATTATTCCAAACAAAGATTCTATTATTAGAGCATATGTTAATTCATATTATTGGATTAATAATCCATTGTATGATATTGAATCAAGAAATTTGGGATACTTTAGTGATTTACAAACAAATTTAACATATTTATTTAAGGCAAATATAATTGATTTTATTCAAAACAATATTAACAAGGGCGATCCAGCAATAAAAAAATACTTGGAAAAATACTTTAAAAATGAAACTAACTTTTTTGAGTCAACTCTTAATAAATTTAGAAAAACATCATTTAATACTGATGGTAAAGTGGAACTATTTATTTTAAGCCATTTATTACCAATTCCAATTGTAGTATATGATAACTATTCTAATGTCAAGTATATTTTTATGCAAGGAGAACAACCAGTTAATTCAGAAACAATTAAAAACTTTACATCTGAAAATAATTTAAATAAAGCAATCTTTTTAAAATTTGACTTTGATTCATCAAATACAATACCAAAAAATATATATTCAATTTATTATTTATAAAACTTTAATTTTTCACCCAAACAAAATAAATTTATATATCATTTTATAGTAAATGACCACAGATAATGACAAAATATTGGTTGAATTAATTCAAAATCAAAAAAAGACTGTTCCTATTGATAAAAAACTATTATATAATGATTTAAGACGTATTAGTAAATATTTATCCAGATCTATTTTTTGTAACGAATGTTCATTATGGAATGGATATGTGACAACTATCAAAAATGATGATAGAAGTTCATATATTAATTTTTATTTCAATGGTAAGAAATATGCTCTACATAGATTATTATATCAAAATTATGTAGGAGAACTTGGTGACGGTGAATATATCAAATTTAATTGTCCAAATAAAGGTAAATGTTGTGCAATTGGACATTTTTATAAAATTCTTAAAACAGAAACTGATGAAAAAACAGGGCACAATACTGAAAAAATAGAAAACACTGAAAAAATAGAAAACACAATAATAGAAGAAAAAGATTTAACACATACTTCTACTTCTAATATACCAAGTAATTCTTCGGGTAATAAAACACCTGAAATTAAACCCAAAGAATCTAAATCAATTATTGTTGATTTTAATCTTTAATTTATTAAATATATAATTTATAAGTTATATTATATATTTAATGAATTCACAAAAAAATTTTAAAAATGGTGGTTTTCCTCCAATTAAATATTGTTCTTACAAAAAAGACACTCCTACTGCTAACAAAACCTCTAAAGAAAGATTTTTTGCTAATGCTCCAAGACAAAATATTAATATCAGACAATTACTATCAGATTCAAGTAAAAAACCAATTATTATTACTGATGAAGTATCAGATAATGAACTTGAAGTTGTTAGTAGTTTATAAATTTATTTTGTATTAAGATTTTTCATCATCTCTGCCATTATATCCATAACTTCTTTATCTTTTAAAGCTTCAAATGGATTTGATTGAAGAGATAAAACTTTACCCTGAAACTCTGGATCAGTTAATTTTTCCATAATTTTAGGATTAGATATTACAGAATCAAACATTGTACTAAATAAATTTTCCATAGCAGGATTACCCATTGGATTTGATTGATCTTCAAAAACTAATTTATTTTTAATTTCAATAATTTTTTCTTTAATTTCGGTAATCATTTCAGTGTAAATCTCACTGGGTTCTAATTCATTAGCTTTATTATAAGCAACAATGGCTTCATCTAATTTATCTTGTCCATATAATGCCGCACCTAAACGACCCCAAGCTTTTCCCCAATCTGGTTTAATTTTTGTACTAGTAACTGCATCTTTTAATGCTTCATCCCAATTTTCTAATTTAATATATGCAGCAGATCTATTTGATAAAATAAGATAATTATTTTCATCTGTTTCTAAAATTTCTGAATATAATTTTATAGCTTCTTCATATTTTCCTTCTTTAAAATATTGATTGGCCATGTCTTTTTTTTCATTAAATTCATTCTTTTTATTTTCGTTTTCCATTATTATTTAATAAATGGGTAATCTTTAAATCAAATAATGAATCAAATACTAATTATAGAACAATTAAAAAAAGTAAATTAATTTATTTGAAAAATCTTTACTTACTTTATTTGTATAAATACTAATGTCTTCAAAACTTCTATATTGTTGTGAAAAATGAAATAGCATTATTTTTTCATTAGCAAATAAATATTGATTTTCAACTAGTTCATTCCAATGTATGTGTTTACCCTCACAACAATCACACATGTCTTCTGTACTAAAACCAGTGCATTCCATAATTAAAAATGGTACATTTAATAGTTCTGGATTAGTTATAACTCCTTGAATTGATGTATCGCCTGTATAAGCTAATAATGGGGTAAAAATTTGTTGAGTAATATTTTCTTCACCAATTTCTTGTTTTAATTTCATGATTTCGTACCCTTTTAAATTCGCATACTCTGGTTTTAGTTTTTTAGATTTTCTATAAATTATATATCCAAATGACTTAATTTTATGATCCATTTGAATTGCCTTAACATAATATTCTGAATTAATTTTACTTGAACCAATTAAATTGAACATTTGGTTAACACAAGCTTCTGATTCAACAATATTAGTTAATAATAAAGTATCAAAAACCTTCATGTTTTCTCCTGATTTTCCACAGTTCATTTCTGAAACTGCTGTTGCAATCATCTTAAATGGTTTAATACATTGTTTAGGCATTATGAATAATTTTTCTTTTTCTATGTTATATAATCTCCTGGCACAGTGGTCAGCGTGTAGGGCACCAATATGATCATTGTGTCCGTGAGAAATAAGCTTGTTATCATATGAAAAAGCTCTATCATTTGAATAACCCATGTCTAATACAAGATTTAATTCATCAATTAAAATACATGTTCTTAATCCAGCTCTTGAATAGCCTCTTATGGTATAAATTTGAGAACCTACTTTTACTTTTACATAGGTTTCTCCATTATTTTGATGTGAATATTTTATTTCCATTAATATTGATTATATTAGATTACTATTTATAATTTTCAATTTTTATTTAAAATAAATATATAAAAATTTTAAAAAAAATATCTAATATATATTATATGTCCGAATCACCTCCAAGTTCTCCTTCAGGTAATTCTAGTTCCAGTTTAAACTCTCAAACAGATACTCCAATTATTTCAAATCAAGTTCAAGTTATAGTTGATGAAACTATTATTGAACAAGGCATTGAAATCACCAATGAACAAATCGCTGTTCAAGATCAAAGTGTAAATACAAATACTACATTTAAAACAACTGATCCTGTTAATCATGTACCACAAATACACGAAGATTTAAAAGAATCAGTTGAATACAATTATGATGATAATGTAATAACTGAATCAGATACAATAGTTAATGAAATCAGAAATTATGCAACTCAAATAAAATGTGAAGACTTTCACGGCAAAGGTTCAATTGATGATTATACCGAATTATTTAGAGCAGCATCAAAGATAGCAACAGAGACAAAACAAATGCAATTAGATATTGATGTAGACGGTTTTGATGATTTTGGTAAAGCTGCTGACGAATTGAGTGAATTATTCACAAATTTTACTAAAAGACTTCAAAATATTAATATTATTAATGATGTTAGTTTTTTAAGATCTGTTTTAGATGCTCTCAAAAAAATTTATAATTTATCAGAGGTTTTTGGTAGATTTAAGAAAACAATTTTAGTAACATCTGAAATTAAAGTTCCAAAAACTGCTCATGACACTAAAGAAGTTTTAGTAGGTGTTATGGGTGAAATTAATTGTGCAATTAAATATATTAATAATTTTGCAGTTCCTGATAATAATTTAACTCAAGGTAAATTATCTGATGCAGATAAAAACATTATAAGCAAAGCTGTTGCAACAATTGATAATTGGCAAAATTTATGCGATCAAGGTGTAAGTATAGCCTTAACTAATAGCACTGATATGCAATATTTAAAACAAGCAAATAACGACCTCAAAAATAAAACATCAGTGCTCAAGTCTGTTACCGCATCTATTAAATCAAAATTATCAGCAATGAATTTTATGTAAAAAATTAAAACTGTTTATAAAACATTAAAAAATTGATAATTTATTATTTTTAATTATATGAATAGATTTTTTAATGATAAACAAAATATTAACTTTTATATTAGTTTTAGTTTTAATTTCATTTTCTTATGGATTTGACACTGAAAAAAATAATTTAATTAAATTAGATAAGTATAATTTAATTACTTTAAGAGGAGAAATTAATGATCAGTTATCATCTGATATAATTAGAAAATTTAATAAATTTACATCCACAGATATGTATTTATATATTACTTCTCCTGGAGGTTCAGTAATTGATGGAATGCAAATTATTGATCAAATTAAATCATTGGAAAATAGACATATTAAATTAACTTGTATTGCTGACTTTGCTGCGTCAATGGCTTTTGCAATATTTCAAGCTTGTCCAAATAGATTAATAACTAGCTCCTCAATATTAATGCAACATCAAATGAGTTTAAAAATTAAGGGATCATTATACAATCTAAACAATTATATGGATTTTATAAAACAAATAGATAATGATTTGGACCTAATGCAAGCGAATAAATTGAGTCTTGATATTAAAGAATTTCAAAATAAAATTACTAATGATTGGTGGATGAGTGGTTATAATATTATTAAAAATAATGCAGGAGATAAAATGGTATCTGTTTATTGTGATAATGATATAGTTGATATTAAAGAAGAAATTAAAAATGTGTCTCCATTTGTTGATATCAAAGTAGTATTTTCAAAATGTCCGTTGTCAAGAGAACCACTTGATATTATAATTAATACAAAATTAGAATTTGAAAATAACAAAAAAGAATTAGTTGAGTTTATAGATTCAACTGTTCCATCTAAATTTATCGCCAAGCTTAGGTATGATAGTTAATTATTAAAATTATTTATTTGGAATATATTAAAAAATTGATTTAATTTATTATTTGTCTAATATCTTATATATTTAATGAAAATAGTCTTTGATGGCAATATAGGTTGTGGTAAAAGTTCGGTATTAAAATTATTAGTAGACAAATCTGCTATTGATTTGCATGTATATAATGAACCATTAAATGATTGGTATAAATGGCTCGAACTATTTTATTCAGATATGAAAAAATATTCATTCGGTTTTCAAATGAGAGTTTTAAAAAGTCATTTAGATAAAAAAGATATTTTAAATGGAATTTTTGAAAGATCACCTTTATCTTGTCAAAATGTATTCGGAAAATTATTACACGAAGATGGAATGTTAAATGATATTGAATGGAGTTTAACAAATGAATTTAATAATGATTATGGATGGCTTCCAGATATTGTTATTTATCTAAAATGTGATCCAAAATTATGTTTTGAAAGAATTAAAAACAGAAACAGGTCAAATGAAAAAAGTATAGAACTTGATTATTTAGAAAGATTACATGATAAATATGAAGAATTGTATACAAATTGTAAAAACGTTAAAGTTGTTACAATCGATGCATCAAAATCTTTAGATGAAGTTTTTGAAGAAGTAATGGATAAAGTTATTAGACACGTAAGGTTTATTGTTAATGAATCGCATAACTATTACAAATCAATATAATTATAATGTTACTCATAATTATATTTATATAGTAAATCCTATTATACATAAATTATCATCTGGTTCAAATACTTCTTCGAATTTTTTTTTAATCTTAGGATGTTCAATTATATATTCCCAAAATGGTAATCTTGCTTCTTCTGAACTCAATAATGGAATATAAGATTTATACATTAATAATATTTTGTTTTCATTGCGTATATAAAATAATAATAGATCATCGTCCATACAATTAATATGTGAATCAAATAATCCTTCTAATTCAACTGATAGATCATTTTCAAATATAGATATTTTTAATGATGATTTTACAGGATCAATATTTAAATCACAAATATTATCATCCTCTAATTCAAGTATATTTTTTTTTATAAAATTATACCATATATTCATAAAATCATTATACTCTAATTTAATTTTTGATGAATAATAATGAATATAATCTAAATTATTTGAATCAATATCTTTGATTAAATCCCATACTATTTCATCTAATTGGTCACATGAACCATTACCAGTGCTTATAATATTTACAAGTTCGCCTAATTTTTCTTTCACACCCATTAATATATTTTATATAATTATTATTTATAATAATTTGTATTTAAGGTATTTTTGAGTTATATTTTTTTATAAGTTAAATCTTTAAATTTAGGTGGTGCATAAATTATATTTTTAGCTCCATAATTATCTTCTTGGTATACATATGCAGCAACTGTTAATTCACTTACTGTTACCACAAATATATTTTCAACACCTCCTGCAACTCTTTTCATTTCTTTAAATACTTCTTCAATATCATTTAAATATTCTAAAACACAACTTACAAAAATTACTTGAGAATTAGATTTTTTTGATTTAAGGTGTTTTAACATATCGCTTTTAACTCCATTTTTGCATCCTGGACTTCCAGTTAAATCTACAGTTTCATCACCACATCCATATCCTTCCATGAACATATTATAAAATCTGGAACCTTTACCATAATACGGATCGCCATAAACAACTAAAGGTTTTTTTAATTCTTTAGCTCTGGCTTGTGCTTTTTTATAAATTTTTTGTCTATCTTTTTGTCTTAAAATACCTTGTAAAAATTCATTTAATACTAATATTATTAATATGCCCACACTAATAAATATAATTTTTTTCCACATTTTGTGTATATATATTTGGATATAAAATATTTTTAATAATTGGATATATTATTAAACTTGTATAAAAAATTGAATTTATTTATTATTACTATTATTTAAAAATATATAATGGAATGTTTTACCGAATATTATAAAGAAGTAGATACCGATTCTAATATTGATATTAATAAAAAATCCAAATCACAAAATCAAGATGTTAAAAAAGTAGCATATCAATTTGATATTGCAAAACCAACAACTTCTAAAACCCAAAACATTTGTAGAGCTATTTGTTTTGTTGCTGGTCTTATGTTAGAAGCCTATACTTATAAACTTGATCCAAAACATTCAACTGGATTAGGTTGGGGATTTTTGGCTGCGGCAGTATTATTTTAATTAATTTATATCAGTTTTTAATTTAAGTCAGTTTTTTATAAAAAAGTTATTAAATAAATTATAAACAAATAATAAAAAAATTGAAAATATTATTGGATTATTATCAATTAATTTCTTAATGTCGCTTATTGAAACCGTCGCAGATATTGAAGATTATACCACTGGTAAGGCTAATATTGCCAAGCTAGTTGACGAAATACCACTCAAGTTTTTTGTTAAAGACCTAATTAAAGCAGTTGGTAGTCCAACTCAGTCTGTTAACATCAAAGATATTGAAAACACAATTACCAAATTGCGCCAAAGATATCGAGTTCAACCCTCAAAGTCACAAATGAGATATATTTATGACAAGTATTTTCCGGAAACACCGCTTAATAATACGCTTGGTCGTTATATGATTAAGAAAGCTTGTAGATCTAGATCAGGAGTTCTTGTTAGTACTATTGTACTAAGACCTGATGTATTTAGTTGTCCTAAAAAGTGTTCTTATTGTCCAACTGAAACAGATATTGAAGGTCGACCCACTCAACCAAAGTCATACCTTAGCACAGAACCAGCTATGCTTCGTGCTATTCAGTATAACTTTGATGTAAGGGGTCAGATTTGGGATCGCATTAAGGCATACATTAGTACTGGAAACATTCGCGAATCAACTGGTTCGTGTAAAATGGAAATTATTCTTTCTGGTGGTACTTGGGAATCATACCCATATGCTTATCGCAACCAAGTGATGAATGAAATTTATTGGGCAGCTAACACTTATGGCGACCAAATGGATCGCGAAATTAAGGATATTGAAGAAGAAATTAGTATTAATGAAACTTCAAAGTATCGTGTGATTGGAATGACTATTGAAACTAGGCCTGATTTTATTACCAAACAATCAATTAAAGATTATCGTCGTTGGGGTGTAACTCGAGTTCAAATTGGAGTTCAACATTACAATGACGAAATTCTTGACGGTATTAAAAGAGAGTGTCATACCAAGGACACAATTAAGGCACTTAAAATGCTAAAACAAGCTGGATTTAAAATTGTTTGTCATCTAATGCCTGATCTACCAGGATCTAATCCTGAGCTTGACAAATGGATGTTTGAACAAGCAATTTATAATCCTGACCTGCAGTTTGATGATGTAAAAGTTTATCCTACGGCTGTATGTCAGTCAACTGACCCAACTCGTATTGTCAAGTCAGATATTGCAGATTGGTATGCGGAAGGCACTTATGTCCCTTATGCTGAAAAGAATTTGGAAGATCTCATTCGAGTACTAAAGTTTTACAAAACTAATATTCAACCATGGGTTCGTATTCAACGTTTGGTTCGAGATATTCCCAAGCAGTCTATTCAAGCTGGTTATGAGGGAATTAGTAACTTGCGTCAAGTTATTCAAGATCAAATGAAGAAAGAAGGTACTAAATGTAACTGTATTAGGTGCATGGAAATTGGTGACGACGACAAGCTAATGGAATCTGCTAAACTAGTTGTTCGACCTTACACTGCTTCTGAAGGACAAGAGTATCATATTTCAGTAGAATCAAATGAGCAATCTAGTATTTTCTCTTTGGATTTCTGGTCATATATTTGGTTCCTGATTACTTATTGGACTATTATGATTTTTACTAACAAGAAAACTTATTGGTCTGGTAATGTCAAAACATATAATGGACTTGTTGGCTTTTGTCGTTTTCGAATTGACTCTAATCCTGGAGGTGGATTTATTAAGGAACTCAAAGATTGTGCACTAATTCGCGAAGTTCATGTTTATGGTCATAGTCTTGGGGTCGGGGCTGTTGGTGCATCATCTCAACATAAGGGTTGGGGTCAACTACTTGTTAAAACTGCAGAAGAAATTGCCGTTGCAAACGGATATAAAAAGATTGCTGTTATTGCAGGTGTAGGAACCCGCGAATATTATAAGAACAAATGTGGATACCATCTGGAAGGAACTTATATGGTTAAGAACCTTGAAAACGATTATCAAGAATACAAAGAAATGAATAATAATATTACTCAATTCTGGGTATCTAGTATTGGAATTATTGGATTGTATTATATAATTTGGCTTTTTAGATCTTACTTTAATTTTTAGATTCATCAGGGTTTTCATTATTTTGCATTTGTTTTGTTACTGTTTCTAATTGTTCATTTAATTTATCTACATCAACACCTAATTCTTTTTGTAAAAATGTGTCCATTTCAAGTTTAAGTGCATCTGCTTCTTCCTTAGTATTTGTCTTTTCTAGTTTTTGCATAATTTCCATTACTTTACCAATTCCGGGTAAAGCTTCTTCTCCAGATGATTGTTTTCCTCCTGGAATAACACCCATTTGGTCTGCCATTTTTAAAATATTACCAAAGTTCATACTTTGAGATTCTTCTTCTTTATTCATTCCCATTTCAACATTGGCAGTTGAAAAGTTTTCATCAATTAAAATCTTTGGTTTAGGTTTAGCAGATTTACCACCCATCATACCGCCCATCATACCACCCATCATTTGTTCCATACCAGGAACTTTCTTGCTAATAGCTTTCATTAATTTATCTAATTCAATTTCTCCCTTATTAATTTTATCAGCATACTTAACTGAAATCTTTTGACTGATTTCCATAATTCCAGCTAAAGGATTTGCATTAGCTTCATTAGTTAAAACTTTTTCAAATGATCCAACAATATCATTAATCATATCAGTTGTTTCTTTATTAACATCAACACCTAACATTTCTTGTAATTTTTTCTTAGTTTCAGGACCTGATTCATTAGATTCAGAAGCTTCTTCATTAGCAGATTCAGGAATTTCAGGTAGTCCTTTTTCTTTTCCAATTACTTTGGTTAATGTTCCAACTCTTGTTTGATCAAGAAGCTCAGATGGTTTTAATAATTCACTGATCATACATAAGGTATGAAGGTTTATCCAAATAACTTTTTTAACTTCTTCTGGTTGATTGTTTAGTAAATTTTTTAATGAAAAATCTGCTCCAAATAAACTTTCGGAAATAGTTTGAGTATCTTCGGATTTATGTGAAAATACTTTAATTTTACATTTAACAAATGAATCAAAATTTTCATCTCTAATTGATGAACAAAATAGTTGGCCTCTTGCTATTTTAACTTCATCTGAGTATGATTCTAAGTTAGAAATAACAGCTGTTTCGCTTGGAAAAATAATTTTAAGTTGGTCTAAAAAACTATTGAAGTGTTGTAAATATTGGCTTTGATAAAATTCTGTTGGCAAGGATTCACTCATATTAAGTTAAATAATATTATAATCTTTAAATGGATTTTTTATTAAAAATGATGTATCTACTAATTAAATAAATAACTTTTTTAATTATAATGTTTACAAAATTCGAATTAGATACCATTACAATAATGGTTTTAAATACTAATCCATTAAAATGGTTTTCAAAAGAATCACTAGGAGCTGAAGTTAAAAAACATTATCAAAATTCTCCAGATGAATTTTATTATGGTCACTTTTTATTTGTTTGGTCAAAGTTATTAATTAATAAAAACTTCATTCAAGTTAAAGAAGATGATGAAAAAATTAAAATCAAAACCCAAGAAGTTGGACCTTTCGAAGAATTTGTTTCCAAAGATTCACATACTAAAAACCATGATTATAATTTAGAAAAACAACTAAAACATATGACAGATTTTCCAAAATTATATATTGGATCTGTATTGATTAAAGATTTTTTATTAAAATATTATAACTGTGACACGTTTTTTAAATTTGTGGATTTGTATAAAGACTATTTTATGACGAAATCAAGTGATAACCAAATACAAAATTATGCCTCAACCAGTTATTTAAATTTTGGAAATGGATGTGTATTATCTGTTACCGCAATGTCTTTAATTATGGGTTATTATTATTTTTCAAAAAAATAATTTAAAATTTTATCAGTTAAATATAATAATGGCTTTATTTTTAATGAGAAATAAAAGTTTATTTTATGAACAAAACATTACAG
>JACCDO011975856.1_pt1 | contig 12917 bp, 13 predicted proteins | sample 7446101 | NCBI WGS metagenome assembly JACCDO01 (sample SAMN15323440, study PRJNA562643) | freshwater metagenome | isolation source: river surface water | place: USA:Blue River Watershed | collected 2017-08-16
CTTACTCTTGCATATGTTTGACTGGGAGAATTAGTAGGCCCAATGGGTATATCAGGGGCGCCTGCATAACTATCAAATGTTCCAAGAGGGCTAAATGAATATTGAAGTCCACTTCTAAATTGTGGTGTATTTCTTCTATTATATTCTTGTAGCCCTCTATTAAAAGGACTGGTGCGCTGAATACCAATTTGGATATATTCTAATAGTTCTTGAACATTTCGAAATCTACCTGGATTATAAATAATATCAGGAAGGTAATTATGGAGATCATCAAACAATTGTACCCCATATGTGACGGACATTTCTATATAGTGTATTTATCTGGAGCTTAAGTCCAATTTACGTTCAAAATATATGGACGATACATCTCCTCAGATGCAATCTGATCAAACTATGAATGCAGCAAAGGATCCCTCGTTTAAGGGAGTTGTAGGCATTCAAAATATGGGAAATACTTGTTATTCAAATACAACTTTACAGCTGCTAAGAGCGTGTCCTGAATGGAATGCATATTGTCTTGTACAGGATTTTAGTAGTGCAAATGAAACAAATGATAATAAATATAAAAAAGTGTTACTTGCATATCAGGATATATTAAAATCGCTATGGAGTGCTTATCGCCCTGCATATGTCCGTCCTTTAGGATTTATATCTGAAGTTAGAAAGGCTGTAAAGGATACAGTATATGAAATGTTTGGACATCCTATTCCAAATGATAGTCACGAATTTTTGGTATATTTATTGGATAATTTTCATGAAGCTCTAAAAATGGAAACTCCAAGTCCGAAAACGGAGTTTGAGGGTAATCCGCAAAAAACGGAGTCTGATTCCGAAAAAATGAGACAACTGGCGGAAAACGGATGGCAGACTTTTGTCTCAAAAAATTCCAGTGAAATTGTCCGTTTATTTTTTGGTATGTATCGTAAAACTATTCAATGTACTAATTGTAATAATAAATCATATCAATGGGAAGTATTCAATTCTCTTAAAATACCGTGTGAAGGTGCAACATTTAAGGATTGGATTCAAAATGAATGCAAAGACTCTGAAATCGAAGGATATAACTGTGAAAAATGTAATGGAAAATACTTGGCAAAACTATATACACACATTTGGAGATTACCACAGAGTCTATTTGTAACTCTAAGGCGTTTTAATTATGATGGAAGAAAGAATATGACTCCGTGCCCATATGGCGGCGAGACTCTGAATTTTCAGGAGTTTTTTGCTCAGGAGTCCGATCATCAGAGTCTGAATTGGAGTTATGAACTCCGCGGAGTTTCGGACCATCACGGGTCGCATATGGGAGGACATTATACAGCACAATTTAAACATCCAAATTCAGGAGAATGGTGGTGGATGGATGATGAATCTTCACATAAAATGGATAGCCCTAAGTTCACCCCTTCTAATTATATATTTCTATTTCGCAAAACAAGTTAATTATTTATAGTACATATAAGACATAATATTAGATATTTATAATTAATAATTAAATTTGATTAAACCGCCTTTAATTATTAAATTGAGAAGTAGAGACCTATTTATAATTATTCCAAGAATGAAGTTAGTTGTTTACAATAATATTACTTTTAAGATTGGTGAGAATGCAGAGGATAATTGGAAAATTATTCAGTCAGCAAACAAAGATTATTATTGGGTGCACGCGGATGGAGTATCATCCGCGCATATTATTATTGAGATTGATATAGCTCTACAGGATGAAATTAAATTTGCGTGTATTAAATGTAAAGAAGTGAGTAAAAATGTAACTGATAGCACAAGGTTTGTAGTAACACAAATTAAAAATATTAAACTGGGATCAAAACCAGGTGAAGTATATTTTAAAGATGATAAACAATGTACTTACTATACTATCTAATAATCTTAATACTATATAGTATAATGGCAAGTACGGATAATTATAAAAAAGTAGGAATATATGAAAATAAATCTGGGGAAAGAATATTTTTAGTTGCATCATCCCTAACAGAATTAAAATTATATAAAGATGGGGATATAATTACAAAAGGGTATTCTATAAATGAAAATAGTATTAAATTGGATGATATAGATTATATAAAACTAAAGCCACAAAATGTTTTTGCACAATTTAGAGAAAAAGAAATTGAAAAAGGTACAACCAGAAGAAAAATAAGAATAGCTGATAAAATAATTTTCAAATCTGCTGAAAACGGTAATACGTCATTGGAATTTATTTTACCAGAAATTTCCAGAAATTTAATTGCAATTTCAGCTGGTATCCCACACGCTTTAAATTATGGTATCCATAAAAATAATGGTATCCATAAAAATAATAATGATTATTATATTATTGAGGAAAAAGTTAATACAGATGATTTTGAAAAGTATGTATGTGATATAAGAAATGATATAGTAACTGCCTGTAATATACAACAAGCTAATACAGCAGACCTTCATAAATCTATAAATACAGCTGTATCATTTACATTAACTGATAAAATAGATGAAATACACAAATGTATAAATGAATCAAAGCAAGCAAATTATATTAATGTATATATAAAAAAATATAATGCTATACAAAATATATTTAAAGTAAGGAAAATAGGAGGTGATACAAAATTAAGTAATTTTGGATTTAAAATAGATACAGAAAAGAAAGAAAAAGAAGAAAAGAAAGAAAAGGAAGAATATAAAGAAAAAGAAGAAAATAAAGAAAAAGAAGAATATAAAGAAAAGGAATTTATAGTATTTGATACTATTCTACCAAGTTCAGACCCTTATTTACCATTAGATTGGGATAGTTGGTACAATAATGAACGTAAGGAAAACACAAAAAGAATGAAATGGAAATCAAATGATGATTATAATAAATTTATGTTATTATTTACTGATCCAATAATAAGATTATTGTATAGAGGCTGTGTTAAATATCAAAAAGTAACTGGTGGAAAAAGAAATACTAAGAAAAAAATAAATAGGAAAACTCGTAAATGTTCAAGAAAATATTTAAGATAAATTATAAAATCCAGTATACACCGTTTTTACATTAAATGCCATTTGTTGTTTTTGTTTAATAAGTAATTCAATAAATTCAATTAATACTGCAATTTCATCATAAATAGTGTTATCCATATTATTATTTACTATATAATCTGTATTCCTATTTTGCAATTGATATTCAGAAATATCATCAACTGGACTTTTATCCTGTCCTTTTCTTAAAACGTGTACAGGAGTTATGATTGCATTAGGAAAAGTCTTGGTAATGATTTCAATTTCATTAGGATAACGCCAGTCTGTAATAACAATTAATTTAGAGCCAGATTCAAGTATTTCTTTGCAGCAATATTCCACAAATACTCCAGGATTAATATTCCGTAAACGGAATGCTTCATCAATTAGGATTTGTCTAAAAGTCCGAGCCGCAGAGTCTGATGGACAGACTTGGAGTTTTCCTGATTGGGAATGGAGTTGTTCGATAGGACATCCAAACTCCTGGGCAACCATTTTTTTCAGAGAATCCGCAAATGCAAAACGTTTGAATCCATATTTAGTACATAACGTTTCTCCAATAAAATCCTTTCCAGAATGAGAAAATCCACGCAATAAGATAATATTCATTTATAAATATACTATATAACATATTTGATGTAATACTTTAAATCAAATTTAATTATATAATAAAAAATAGTATAAATAATAATGATATTTTTAAATTTAGATAAACTTGAAAGGTTACTTACGGATAATAATGCAAGTTTTTAAATTTATATTATTTTGTAGTTAAACCTAAAAGTATATTTAAAATTTTGTTTTTATATTTTATTTTTAATATTTGTATCATATACATTGTTATCATATCATTTATTTAATAAATGTATATTAAGTTCAGTAGAATATAAAAAAATAGATATAATAGAATGAAAACTCTAAGAAGATTGCGGGCGCTAAGAAAAGTAAAAAGGACAAGAAAGCATAAAATACGTGGTGGGATGTATACATGTGATATAAGTAATAAAAAAACAATGAATGATTGTATTAATGATTATATAGCACAAAATAATTTTACTAAAGTTGAAACAGCAGATGATGGTAATTGTTTTTTTGATACATTATCTAAATTCTATGAATTAAATGGAATAGAGAAATCACATTCTAAATTACGTGAAGAATTAACTGATTATATGAAGGCTTATATAGATAATATAGGATTATACTTATCACATACAAATAACGCATCTAAAGAAATTGAAAAATTATCAAAATCAGGCGTATGGAGTTCAAATTTAGGAGATTCAGTTCCATCAATTGCAACCAGAGTTTTTAATATTAAAATAATAATTCATGATGTTCGTCAAAAGAATAAGGTTATACCAAGACATATACAAACAATAGAATTGAAGCCTGAAGGAATTGAGCCTGAATATACTGTAAATATGTTAAGAAATAAGAATCATTATGAATTATTAATTGAATCTAATAGTGAAATGCATAATTTATTAAAAGCAATAACATTAAGTAAATTAAATAAGTAATTTTACAGATACATTCCAGGTGGTGGTGCATTAGGGTCTTCTTTCTTTTTCAGGAAAAGTTTAATATGTTCCTTTTTAACAATAAATGGCAGTGAAAAGTCCTTAATATAGAATGGCAGTTCAGGAGAATTATACATTCGAAGCATATTAATTTTCTGAACAACTTGCTCAATGCTACGTTTTAATTCGCGCACACCTTTTTCTCCAGAGGCATATTCTTCAATAATATGTTGCAGAATATCCTTTGAAATCGCCACCTTTTCATTTAGATTTACTTCTTTAAGTGCTCCAGGTAGAATATACTGTTCAGCGATGACGGTTTTCTGTTTTAGATCATAACCTTTTAGGTCAATCACCATCATACGATCCAGAAGCACTTTATCAATCTTATTAATATCATTTGCACTAAAGATGAACATAACCTTACTTAGATCAATAGGGACACCTGATAGGTACTTATCTTCAAAGTCTCCATTTTGAACAGGGTCTGTCAAATGAATTAGCATATTTTGTACTTCCTCTCCTTTAGGAGTCTGTGAAATCTTATCAACCTCATCAAACATTAGCACATTACTCATTGACTTAGACGCAATAACTGAGTTTACAATTTTACCGCAATGTGATGATTCATAGACAAGTTGGTGCCCTGTATATGTTGATGCATCTGAATCTCCACCAAGTGAGATAAATTGGAACGGCCATCCCAGTGCTTTTGCAATTCCATTCTTGATCAAACTGGTTTTACCGATGCCTGGAGGACCGATAAGAAGCAGAGATAATCCACGCCCATTTGGATTTGCAATCTTGGTACTAATGAATTGAAGAATTTGCAGTTTAGATTCTTCTTGTCCATATATCGCTTCATCCAAATACTTTTTAGCATTTCTCATAAAATCGGCACAGACGCCTGCACCATCTTCAAGTCTAACAGGGATATCTTTATAGGTACCAAATGGAATACTTACAAACTTATCGAGCCAATTTCGCATTTTATAATATTCACTACTTGATGGTTCAAGGCCTTGTAGAGCATTATATTTTGAAAGAGCCATAGCTTGAATTTCTGGTGCCAGTTTCATTGTTAGAATACGCAGCATTAGATTAACTCCTGTATCTGAAACTGTAGGGCGTTTCTCAAGTGCAAGAATTAGTTCATTTTGTTTCTCGTCAGGCAATTGTTTGAATTGATCAATTTGTGCATCAATCGAATTATCCTCAAGAGGTGTAGTTAGTAGTTTAACAAACTTTTTAATAATTTCTGGTTCTTTTTTCATATTGTATCGTTTGGGTACCATTGGGTTATTCATTTCTCCACCTCCAAGGCTTAGAAGAATTCCTCCAAAGCCTTTTTTATTACCCTTTTCCATATCCTCGTCCTCATCATCTTCATCCTCATCGTCTTCATCCTCATCATCATCCTCCTCACTTTCATCTTCATCCATTTCAGATTCATCATCATCATAATCATATTCATCCTCTTCTTCATCTGTATCACTTACATCTGAACTTCGAGTAGTATATTCATCATCATCTTCAAGAATCATATCAGATGAATCTACCGTTGAATCATCATTCATATCAAATGAATCTGATTTAGCTTTGCGCTTTTTAGGCGAATTACTCATTTTGTTATTATTACTATTATTATTACTTTTAGATTTAAGCTGAGTATTATTTACAGTAGGCTTTTTAGCTTTAAAATATGATGATGGTGTATTACAATTACTGTTACCTTTAGCTTTAATCTTATCTCTTTTAGGACTTTTATTATCTTTCTGAGGCTTATCTAATTGCTTAATATTACTACGCTTTGTAGGGATATGTGTATTATTTTCTAACTTATCATTGTTGTTTGCAATAGAGAGTGACTCCATATGTTCCTGTTCATTTTTAATAATTTTAGAGATCTTTTTACGAGCAATAATTGCAGATTTTCGAGGCTTTCGCGATGATTTAGTTACAGGCTTCACTACATTATCTGTAAATTCAGAATTAGAATCTGAATCTGAATCTGATGTATAATCATATGCAATTAGATTTTTAATATTTCCTTTAGAATCTACACTTTCATTATCACTATCAGGTTTGTTACCTTTACCATTTTTCTTTAAAATACGATATTTATTTTTATTATACTTGGAATCAGTTGTACTGTTAGAAGGCATTGAACTATATCTATCAACTTTAGGCATCTTTTAAATCAATATTTAATGACTTAAAATATGCCTTTTAAAACAATCAATTTTTGGCCGCATTATAAAATTAAATTCGTTTTACTCTTTTAGTAATAGACCTAATACGTTTAGAAGCTTTTTTATCAAACTTCTTGGCACCGTGTTTAATACTTTTACGCATAGAGTTTAAAAAATTAATTGATTTTTTTAGAGTATTTTTACCTAATTTTTTAGTTGCTCTATAAGTTTTCGGTATTATTGCCGTATATCGTTTTATTTTAGTATTAATTTTAAATTTCATTATATTCTACATATAACTAATATTTAAAATGCATTAATGGCTTCGTAAATATCAAGGAATGTAAACCGAGCCTTTGTGGTTAGACCAGTATTTACTGGATTCTTCTCTGTTAGCGGTTTAATTGTTTCAATAATATTATCTTTCATATACTGACGGATTTCTTGAATCATATTTACCTTGTTAGCCTCTTTATCATCATCATCATCTTCGTCACTGTCATCGCTCTCATCAGATGCATCATTAACGCTAATAGCCTTCATAATCTTCATCATACAATCCGCATATTCTTCAATAATCTTGTTTGACTCGGTATGTGTAAGCTTATTATTAACTTGCTTGATAATTGTCTCAAGTGTCTTAAAGAAGATATCCTTGTCAATTACTTGATACTTAATAAGCTCAGCCAAGAATTGTGAGTAACCACGACGATATTTCTTTTCAACATTACGCTTTACAAACTCATTATAGTCTTCAGCTGAAGTCTCTACTTCTTCAAAGATTGACATATAATGTTTATACAGATTGGACATTTCAGACAGTAGAACAGGATATCTGATGCTCAGCTCACTTAGAAGTTTTGCATATAGCGGGCAGAACATTTCCTCACTTGCTGCTTTTTGAAATACAAGACGCATAAAGCACTTAATCATATCTGTTTGACCACTGTCCATAATATGTGTAATGAACTCCTTGATTTCATCATAATTTGCTACACTAAACTTATTGAGTTTTCCAAGAATAATAGTATTTAGAATTGTATCATCTACCTCTTCAGTATTCTTCTTGAAACGACTAACATATTTACTATGAGGTGTTACAAAGCCTCCATTATTCTGAGTATTAGGAGAATTAGTTGATGGATTTACTACTACATTATGGGGTGCAGTAGAAGGGGTTGATGCAGTAGTTGATGCGGTTGATGATGCAGCTGATGATAGTGGGATTGAAGGAGGGGACTCGTGATGAGTGGTGCGTGATGAATTAAATGGGTGAGGGCGTGAACGATTCATTCCACCTGCACCACCATTTCCGTTTCCAAATGGCGATCCATTGTTATTTGTAGAATTGTATCCACCACCGCCACTACCACCACGACCTCCAAAGAAGCTATTTCCACCTTTTGAATGTGTTGTAGTATTTTGTCCTGAACGGGCACTACTCCCGCTATTACTACCACCACCGCCTCCTCCACGCCAATCTACCTTTTTCCAACCATTAAGATCGGTTCCAGTCTTAATGCAGTTATGCACACTTTCAATTGCATTAAGAATGCTTAATGGTAGTCTTGGGTCCCGGAGGTCCTTCCGCAGGGAACGGACGGTTTGGATATCTTGGATAAGAGTGGACATACTTGTATTACTCTGCGCAGGTTTAAGTTCGATAGGTAATCGTACACAATTTTATAATGTCACGTTGTGCAATCAATTTTTAAAATTTAATGCGTATTATAATATATTTTATTAAACTATCTTTTGATAAGATGAATAATATTGAATCAGTATTAAATGTTAATGATTTTTCAGAATGGTTAGAACTTAAGACTAATATCTCAAAAAAATGCCTTGAAAAACAAGTAAGTGATTGGAAATATGATTATAATAAATTGCGCTCTTTGAGCAATAGATTTAGACGATTTCAAAAAGAAATTGCAACTGACCCAGAATTTTATGCAGAATGCAAAGGTATATTTGAAGAAATAGCAGAATGCGAAAAACAATTTAATAAATTGACAAATACAACTTCAGACTTAGAAAAAGAATCATATAATGAAATTTTATTTTTTAGACCTATACTACAACCACTAAACTTCGTACCTTTTGTACTTACTATATGGTCTTTTATACGAATTTATTTACTACCAGGTCTATCACTCTTAATACCCTTTCTGACGTTAATTGCACCATATTTCTTAATTAAATATGCATTTAGTTTACCTATAAATCTTGAAAATTATATGAAGATTCTTCAATCATTAATGTCTGGAAATTTTAATGAATTAACAAATCCATCCAGTATACCTGCAACTCCCTCAAATGTAAATCCAATGGCATTTTTAAAACGATTTGGTATAATTCTTATTACATTTGTACAAGGGATTATTCAGCCATATTGGTCATACAAACATTTATATTCTATAGATAATATTATTGTATCACATGGTACACTTGTGATTAAATTTAAAACTCTGTATATGAAATTATATGATACACTCCACAAACACGGCTTTACTTTCTTTAAATGCCCCTTACCGCAAATTAGATGTGAAAGGGATGCGGCAGCCAGAATTATATTAGAATCATCTTATTTTAAACTTGCATTGAAATACATTGGTTCACTTGAAGTAATAATGGCTCTCGCTTCTAAAAAGGATGTAACCGCTGTAGAGTGGGTGCAATATAATAAATATAACAGAAATTACTATAAAATATACGATACATATGATTTCAATGTAAGCTCAGATAAATGCGAGAAATTATCATTTAATTCTATGACACACAATCACAATTTACTAACTGGTCCAAATAAGGGTGGAAAATCAACTGCACTAAGAGCACTATCTATCTCTGCATTACTGGCGCATACTTATGGATGTGTTATTGGAAGGCATTGTGAAATTACACCATTTTATAATCAATATGTCTGTCTAAAACCAGATGATCTCCCTGGATCAAAATCCAGATTTGAAAGAGAAATTGAATTTACAGCAAATACTCTAAAATCTGATAAACCGTGCTTAGTATTTATAGACGAATTATATCACTCAACTAATCCACCTGATGCACTACGTTCTTGTCAGATATATTGCAAACAATTATGGGAGAAAGAAAACATTATAAGCGTAATAAGTACACATTTATTTGAATTGGTTGAAAATGCACCACCATCAATTAATCGCCTATGTTGTCCAGCAGATATAAATGATAAAGGTGAAATAAAGTTTTATTATTCTTTAAAGCACGGCATATGTAAAGTTAGTAGTGTAGATGAATTGTTACAAAGAAATGGTTTAAATCCTCTTGCTTGTGTTAGCGCCAGTGCGATTAAAGAAAGTCTTAAAAACCCTAAAGCAGTGCAGAATGACAGCTCTAAGTGATACATTAACTATAGGCCTCGTGTTAGTACTACTGTTCGGTTCTATTGCTTTATACTTATACACACGTATTCAGCAAGCTGAACAGAAGATTACATTACTTGAGCATATCTTACTGGATCTGAAGATGAGTGCAGAAGTTAAAACATACTCAGAATTACCGGCAGAACAATCTGGTTCTTCATCTGCAGCAGGGGCTTCATATCAACCATTCCTAAGTGATGATGAAGATGACGATGATATTGATGTTGCACCTGGTGCAACTGTAAAAGCATATAATAGCCCTTCATCAAGTACAAGATCAAGCGCCGCATCAAGTGTTGTAGTGTCATCTGCTTTAGAGGAGGATCAACAACTGTCCGATAAAGTGGAACTGGAATCCTATAAAGATATCATTGATAATGCAATTAAGGTTGATGCAGATTTAGAAGTAGAAGTTAAAAGAGAAGTATCCGAAGCAAAAGTGTCTGTAAACTACGAATCAATGACTCTTAAGGATTTACAATCAATTGCCAAGCAAAGAGGTATTACAAGTGCAACCACTATGAAGAAGGCACAGATAATCGAAGCTCTTAAAACTTCAGACAGAGCTACATCAGTAATAGCAGAACCTATTGAGCCCGGTTCACTATCTGGATCCAGTTCTTTTCTTGAGACCAGCACTTTTCTTGGGCAGGACTCGGATTAATACTCAAAATAATCTAAGCAAAACCCCTAATAAGGATAGATGGCAGAACTCAATCAGCCAGGATTTACACGCGATACTCAACCAAATTTATTCCATAACCCACCCTATGGCACAGAATATAGGGAAGCACGTCGAATGGATATGGTACAAATTAAACAAACTCAACCAGCCAGAGACTCCCGTTATCCAGCCTATGCCGCACCGATGTCAGATGGTCGTCTGGTAACAGACTATAGGCCACAATGCACCAAAAATATCCCTGTTGCTGCACAATATAATACTAAACTATGGATGGTACATCACGCAGATCAGTTAATTACAGAGTCACGTAAAAGGCAAGTAGAATGGTCTGGTGCATCACTCCCCCAAGCAAATACAATGCCTCCTCCAGCAGATATAGTACATTCTACTCCATTTTATTCTGAAGTGCAGGCGACAGGATTACGCACAGGTTTAGGAGTTGAACGTGCTAATGCTGCAGCTCCAGATCTATTTGGTACATTTACTTATCAACCAACTATGAGTGAAATACGTAATAATCGTAAGAATATTGGTATAACTATGCACTATGAAGGTGGGCGCAATTCTCCTCGTGGCGCATTCTAAAAAAGGGTTTAAAGAGCTATCACCATAGTATGGTAGGGAGAAATCCCTGATAGCTCCAGTAGCACAGATGGTAGCTTGCGTGGTGCTTATATCCTATACTTATTATAAGTATAAATTCTATAAAAGAATTTTGTAGATATACGAGTGACGCCAAGGTCGTGGGTTCGATCCCCACCTGGAGCATTATTTATTTTCAATGATGATATTCCTTGAAAATAAAATTGTCGATATCTTTAAGAATTTAAATAATAATGAATATATCCATTTAGGATAATATTATGAATAAAAAAGTTTTAGCATTTGATATAGGTATTAAGAATTTAGCATATTGTATCTTAGAAAATAATAGCAATGTTAAAGCATTAGAGAATTGCAATATTTTAGAACCAGTGGAACATGTCCCTTGTTTTATGTGTAAGGTGAAAGCCTCATATAAAGCAGGGGACAATTTTTTTTGCAAACGTCATATTCCTGGAACACATACTATACTTAAAGAACTTGATAGTAAAAAACTCCCTGCAGTAAAAGCCCTTAAAGAATTAGTTAAAGAGCATAATTGTGAGGATATCGGTTCTAAGAAAGATCAATTAATTGAATCTCTATCTAAAAAGTTTGCTATGAGATTTGAGCAGCCAAAACAGGAGAATGCGTCCAAAATAAGTCTGGAATTAATTCACGATGCACTCCGAAAATTTGTCCAGGAAAAATGGACGGACTTTTCCAATTCCACGGACATTCTCCTCGAAAATCAGCCCGTTTATAAAAATCCGCATATGAAGTCCGTTCAGGTTCTCCTATTTGCAACTCTTAGAGAACAATTCCTAAAAAACGGACAATCTCCTAAATTCCAATTAGTCCACGCTAAAAAGAAAGTAGACGATGCTCCTAAAGGCGATGATGGCTATAAAGAACGTAAACAAAAATCTGAAGATAGACTAACTGAACTATTTGAATCAGGAAAGATAAATAATTCTACTTTATTTAAAATGTGGAAAGAATCTAAAAAGAAATCTGATATGGCCGATGCATTATGCATGTGTGTTGATTATTAATTACATTTATTATAATAATCAATATAATTTCATATTTATTTATAATATAAAGCTTCCTATTTAGATAGAATATTATTTATTTCTTGTATTTTCACACGATCAGATGGTCTTACAAAATCATATAATTGTTTAATATTATTTATTTCTTGTATTTTCACACGATCTGATGGTCTTACAAAATCATATAATTGTTTAATACTTTTTATTATAAATAACATTATTAATTATTATAATTTATCTTATATTATAATGCTTTATATTGTTAAAATTTGATGTGTCATTCAAACTTAAAACTACCAGTAGATTTATAAATAAAAAATGGGTATCGACTACATACTTAGATCAAAAAATATCCTATATGAGGATCAAAGTATGTATTATTGTAAATATGCTTGGCGAGAGATTGATTGGCAATTAATCTTTGAAATCTTAGGAATTAATTTAGGAGTATTATGTGATAATTATATTTCCTATTGGGCACC
>JACCDO010296524.1_pt1 | contig 12909 bp, 12 predicted proteins | sample 7446101 | NCBI WGS metagenome assembly JACCDO01 (sample SAMN15323440, study PRJNA562643) | freshwater metagenome | isolation source: river surface water | place: USA:Blue River Watershed | collected 2017-08-16
AACGGCCGCATACCAGCAATGAAGTTCCCCCTCTTTTCGTGGATCTTGGGGGTCGAAAATATTTCCTCCTGCTGCGCCTCCGATGGATAGACAACTAACGGTAAATTTGATTTCCATGGTCTTGGCCAATGACTCAACCTCACGTTTGTCTAATCCCTTTCTCATTCGAGTACCGCCGCCTGCTGCACCTCCACGCAAAGAGTTGATTACAACCCACCCTTCAGCTTCTGTCTCACGGTCTTTCCATTCAAACACGATTTCAGGTTGACGATTTTCGTAAGCCTTTAAAAGTTCTATCATTTTCATGCGGTAAAGATAAATTCAAACCTTCTTTGGTAGGCAATTTCTGTTACTTTCGTTTTATGATTCAAAACATTGAAATTAAGAAATCGCTGATTTGGGGTATCGCCATTGTGATCACAGCGCTGGTTCTTGGTGGTGCATTTAAAAATAGAAATCAGGGCGAGAATACCATTAGTGTTACTGGTAAGGCAGAGAAAACCTTTACTTCAGACCTGATCGTTTGGAGAGGAAGTTTCAGCAGAAACGCTTCAACGTTGAAAGAAGCCTATGATCTGCTGAACCAGGATATCGAGGTGGTTAAAGGATATTTGAAGAGCAAAGGTGTTAAGGATAATGAACCTGTATTTGATGCAGTAGATATTCAGAAATTATACAGAACAGAAACAGATAAGGATGGCAATGAAACAAGTTTTTTCACAGGTTATTTGCTAACCCAAGTGGTGAAAATAGAATCTAAAGAAGTAGATCGTATAGAGCGCTTATCCCGTGAAGTAACTGAATTAATTAACCAAGGGCTTGAATTTAATTCTGCAGCACCGGAGTACTATTATACCCAGTTGGCTAATTTGAAAATTGAAATGATTGCTGAGGCCACCAAGGACGCACGATTGCGTGCTGAGAAAATTGCGCAAGAGTCAGGATCATCATTGGGTGCATTAAAAAATGGTGACATGGGTGTCTTTCAAATTGTCGCGCCCAATTCTTCTGATGAAGATTATTCTTGGGGTGGTTCACTCAACACCAGTTCCAAAGAGAAAAGCGCAAGCATCACCATGTCGTTGGCTTTCAATGTAGATTGATATGAGACTACTGATCCTTTGGCCCAATCGCCTTTGGAATTTTATTCTGATTTTATTGAGTTATTTTTTATCCAAACGTGGTTGGCTCAAACAACCTTGGGGTAGGCCCATATCGATGAGTATTGAGCCCACGACGGCATGCAATTTAGGTTGTCCTGAATGCCCATCTGGTTTAAAATCCTTTCAAAGAAAAACAGGTAATTTAAAGTTGAGTGATTTGGAAAAATGGCTTCCCAAATGGAAGTGGCACTTGACTTATTTGAATTTTTATTTTCAGGGAGAACCTTTCATTCATCCGCAATTGACGCAAATGATTGCCTTAGCAAGTCGCCATGGAATTGCGACTTCAGTGTCAACCAATGGACATTTTTTAACGGATGAAGTCATCGATCAAATCATTGAATCAAAATTGACTCGATTGATCATCAGTTTGGATGGTTTTACACAAGAGGTATATGAGCAGTATCGCGTTCATGGGGAAGTGGATAAAGTGAAGGATGCAGTTCTACGGGTGATACAGCGAAAGAAGGAAAAGCGGGTAGCACACCCTCAAGTTGTTATTCAGACTTTGGCAGTAAAACCCAACGAGAGAGAAATACCATTGATCAAGCAATGGGCAAAGCAAGTGGGCGCTGATAAGGTGGTTATAAAGACGGCGCAATTGTACCATCCCAGTGATAACCATCCATTGATGCCAACGCAAGATTCTTTGCGGAGATATTTCAAGGATGATCTTGGAAATTGGCGAATCAAAAATCCATTGGATAATCATTGTTGGCGCATGTGGTCGGGATGCGTGGTGACATGGAATGGCGATGTTGTGCCGTGTTGCTTTGATAAAGATGCCCAACACAAAATGGGCAGCCTTCAGCAAGCCAGTCTGAATCAAATTTGGCGCTCTCCTAAGTACGAGTTTTTTCGACTTCAGTTGCAACGAGGGAGGAAAGAAATTGATATTTGTTCAAACTGTTCGGAAGGGACTAAAGTTTGGGCTTAATTTTGAGGCATGATCGTTATTGGCAACACCCTCGTCAGCGAGGATATTTTTGATATCAAGTTTGTTTGTGATTTGCAAGCCTGTAAAGGTGCGTGTTGTGTGGATGGCGAAAGCGGAGCGCCTCTAGAATCAGAAGAGGTAAAGCTTCTTGAGGAAAATTGGGAATGGGCCAAGGCTTATTTGACACCAGAGCATATTCAAGTGGTTGAAGAAAATGGTTTTTCAGTTTTAGATGAAGACCAAGATTTAACCACGCCCTTGTATGGGAAACATGGCGCTTGTGCTTTTGTTTATTACGAGCAAGATGGAACGGCTAAATGCGCATACGAAAAGGCTTATCTAGACGGTAAGACATCTTGGAAAAAACCCATTAGTTGTCATTTATACCCCATTCGATTAACCAAGCTCAAGGAATACACTGGGGTCAACTATCACCATTGGCCGATATGCAAGCCAGCTTGCGAATGTGGTTCCAAATTGGGAGTTCCTGTTTTTCGTTTTTTAAAAGAACCGCTGATTCGAAAGTTTGGACAAGAATGGTATGATGAAGCCGAGTTGGTCTTTGAGGCATTGAAGTATCCTCCATCAACGGAAGGCGTTTGATAATTCCTGTAGATTTTAATTTTTAAAATGGGTCTATTCCACATTTTTGTGTGGTGAGATTTTATTTGCCCATATTGTTGTTTTTTTTGTTGCTGCGACGTGATTCGTCGGCACAGTGGGATATTGTCTCAAGCAGTAATTCTATGCCCATCGGAACCAAGTATATGGCGGTGCATCAGGATCACATCGGTGTTTCAATGCCTTTTGCTGCAAAGGAGAGTGATACTTGGAAATCAGATTTTCAATGGAAATTCAAATGGGACGGGGATGCAGAGTTTCAGCCTTTTCCGGGAGTTGAATCTATTTGTGTAACGTCCACAGGCAAGTGGTTGACTGTCCCGAAATCAGGTAAGATGCGAATCGCTTTGGAACATGGGCAGCATTTGGAATGGATTGATACACAAAACAACAATTGCAACGACATCCACCCCTTTTATGATGAGCAATCCAAGGTTTTGGTTTTTGCTTCAGATCGGGAAGGAGGTAAGGGTGGTTTTGATTTGTACAAAATGATCAAAACTTCTTCGGGTTGGTCTACTCCAATGCCAATTTCAGGGGCCGTTAATTCGGAAAAGGATGAAAAATTTCCGATGATCTCACAGGGTGATTTGTATTTTAGTTCACCAACGGCTCAGGGCGATTGGGATATTTTTCAATCACCAAAGAAAGAGTATTGGCAGGTGAGGTGGCAGCTTGAATCGCCCATCAATAGTGGTAGTGATGAATTTCAGTGGTGGCCTGACGGAGAGAATCGTGGATGGTTGATTTCAAACCGATCTTCACACGGTGTTAGCACAGATTTGTTTTACGCTTCGCGAAATCAAGATGGCAGTCAAAAACAAGTTTGTTTGGAAACTGACTCTGCCGTTTTTTGCAACTCATTGATGCAAGGCAAGGAAGTGCAAGATTGGGGTCAGAAGTTTTGTTTTAAAATTGTGTCTTCTCATTTTTATACCTGGCGGTTTTCGAATAAGATAGGCGAACCCATGGTTGAAATGCCTATCACGATTAGAGATGGCCAGGGCAATGTCGTTGCAGTTCTCTATACGGATGAGCAGGGAAAAATTGGCTGGCAGTATCTCCCCTTTGCTTTTCATGGTATTCAATGGTGGAATGAGCCGGATCAATCTCACTTATTGGCGTCTTCAGATCCAACGGTCTTCATGCCCATGGAGTTGGTGGATTCAACAGAGGTGTATTTTGAAACGGGATCGTCGGATATATCTGAGATTGGTCAAAAGGAGCTTTTGCAAATGGCTTTTTATCTGATGTTACATGACGATGTAGAGGTTTGGATCAGAGGATCCGCTGATGCAACAGGTAATATTTTAGTTAATGAAAAACTAGCTTGGGAAAGAGCTTGGAAGGTACAGAATTTCCTATTGGCTCATGGTGTTTTGATTAGACAGATGAACGTGGAAATTATAGATCCTCAGTTCTCATCGAGTCAAGAGAGAGAGCGTAAAGTTTCGTTGTCTATTCGATAGCTCATTATTCTTATTTTTGGTTCATGAAAATTCGTGAACTATTCCCATCAACTGATTTGGTATTGACTAAGGGGCCATTGCAACAAGGTGGAACCAGTGTAATTGATGGTCAAGAAAAGAAAGGCCCTCAGCGCTGGGTTAAATTGAATGATGTCATTTTTGTCGGCATGAATGATGGTTTGTACCACACCCGTTACAATGAGGAGGTGAGTATTGTTCATGACCAACAAAACAAAGTTGTCGGTTATTGGAATCACAGTTCCAATGAGGGAACAAGACCAAACAAAAGTGCAGTTGTTGGTGCTATCTCATTGAGCTTTCTGATTTCTGCTGCTTTATTCTTATTGGGAGCATGGAATTTTGTTTGGAAGTATGAACCATTTTTAGTCAAGGATGCCAACGGTCAGATAGTGGAGGAGCGTTGGTGGTTGACCGTTATCGTGGTGTTTATTTATTCTTTGTGGGCTGTATTTTGGACGGCAGGTTTTGCCTTCTACGAGTGGAAACGCCAGAAGATGGCACACCAGATGTTGGGACAAAAGATTTAATCATAAGACAATAAAAAAGGGCTGAAATTTCAGCCCTTTTTCATGGATATGTTGTTGTGTAATTCAAGACGATCAATCTACATTGTCATGTAGGAAAGGATTGTTGCCTTTTAATTCGTAACGCTTCTCGCCATTGGCATCCGTTACTTCAGTTACTGTATGACGTGATGCTTGACTCTCATTGCTAGCTGATGTAGCATCCAAAGAAACGCGCTTGCGGACATAAGCAGGTTCTTCTTCCAAAGAAAGCAAACCTCCTGGGCTCTTCATTTGCATGCTCACCTGCTTGATGCGATTGGCTCTTTCATTTTGCAATTGGTTGATTGAAGAACGATCGACAGAATCTGTAGCACGTTCACGAATTGGCATGCTAGCTTCTGGAGCTGCTGTCATGTTCAAGTTGTCAGAAAGACCAATAACGTTAAATACATCGTTGCTGTTCAACTCACTGGTTTCTTTGTGTTTCATTACCACCTCTTCGACACGAGCAACTGGAGTTTCTTCCACGATGCTGATCATAGGCTCTACTTGCTGTGCGGATGTTTGAAACAAGTCGATTGAAGTAGGCTCTTCTGGAAATTCGATTTCAAAAGCCACTTCATTTTGTACAAATTCAACAGGCTCATTTTCCAACTCCATGTTCAACTCGATGGTATCCACAACTGGAGAGATATTCTCAATAGGAGCTGCTTCTTCTAATTCAACTACCATTACAGGAGATGCGATGGGTTGAACTACTTCTTGCATTACCTCTTGCATTGCCTCTTGCATTAGGGGCGCTGCGATTGGAGCTGCAGGGATTTCTTCAACTGAAGTATGAACATCAACCACCACTTGTGCTTGACTTTCAATACCTGGAATAACGTCATCCAAGTTTTTTGCGTCCCAACCTGTTGCAATAACAGTTACACTGATATCATCACCCAAACGCGTGTCTTGGCCATAACCCCAAATTACGTTGGCGTTTTGTCCTGCGCGATCTTGAATGGCATCGGTGATGTCACTTACTTCATCCATCAACAATTCTTCTTCACCATGTGTGATATTCAAGAGCACATGCTTGGCACCAAAAATATCAGAATCGTTTAACAATGGTGATTCAAGTGCTGCATCTACTGCACGCTTGGCACGACCTTCACCGCTAGCGCGACCGCTACCCATGATAGCAACGCCACTGTCTTTCATAACAGTTCTAACGTCGTTCATGTCCACGTTCACCAAACCAGTCAATGTCATGACTTCAGCAATTCCTTTGGCAGCAGTGCACAATACTTCGTCAGCATGGCTGAATGCTTGCTTTAAGCTTAGGTTGCCGAATAGTTCGCGCAATTTATCGTTGCGGATGATCAATAGTGTATCTACCGCGTCTCTCATTTCTATCACACCTTCTTCCGCATGGAAGTGGCGCTTTTTGCCTTCAAAGCCAAAAGGAACAGTGATAATACCCACTGTCAAAATCCCCATGTCTTTCGCCATCTTGGCAATGATTGGAGCTGCACCTGTTCCGGTACCTCCACCCATTCCCGCAGTAACGAAAACCATGCTGGTTTTGCTCTTTTCGTTTTGAAGAATATTTCTTACTTCCTCGATACTTTCAATAGCAGCCTCTTTACCTACAGCAGGAGATGCACCAGCACCGCGACCTTCAGTTAATTGAGCTCCCAATTGAATTTTGTATGGTACCGCTGAGTAATCCAATGCTTGTGCATCGGTATTACAAACGATGAAATCGACACCTTTGATGCCCTGATTGTACATGTAATTAACAGCGTTCGATCCGCCACCGCCTACTCCGATAACTTTGATCAACGAATTGCACTCTTTGGGCAAGTCAAAATTGAGAGATTGAAATTCCATCCTTGAATAATTTGTATAGGTTTAACCGGTTTCGAAACTACAAATGGAATCTCAAAAAAGTAGAAAGAGAAACAACGAAGTGTTAACGGGTATATGTTAGTAAATGCGCATTTTATGCACATAGAAAAATTTGGTGATAGGGAGGAAATGTGTTTTATTTTTACCTCCGATGAAAAGCGTTGCGAGCATAGATTGGAATCAGCAAAAGGGTCTTGTTTTGCTTATCGATCCTGACTTTGGGGGGGAGGTGCATTGGAATCAAATGGTTGTTGCTGCTCAGCATCCAGCTGTGAAAATGATTTTCGTCGGAGGTAGTTTTTTGCATAAGAGCCAGTTGGATGAATGTTTGAAGACAATGAAGAGGGCTCAATTGCCCATTGTACTTTTTCCTGGCTCATCCCAACAGATTTCATCGCTTGCAGATGGCATGTTGCTTTTGTCTTTGCTGTCAGGACGCAATCCTGATTTCTTAATCGGTCAACATGTACAAGCAGCACGGGCAATCAAACACAGTGGATTGGAAATTTGGCCAACTGCCTATTTGCTAATCGATGGTGGAAAACCTACTACCGTGAGTTACATCAGCAATACGCTTCCCTTACCAGCTGACAAACCTTTGCTAACAAGCGCTACAGCGTTGGCGGGTGAATTGTTGGGTATGCGGTTAATTTATTTAGATGCGGGAAGTGGAGCGCAGAAGCCGGTCACCATGGATACAATAGCCGCAGTTAGGAGAGAGGTTGATGCTCCCATTATTGTGGGTGGTGGAATTCAAAGTCAAACAGAAGTGGAGCAGGCGTGGAGTGCAGGAGCCAATTGGGTTGTCATCGGCAATGTGTTGGAGCAACATCCAGATTTTTTTTCGAACTGGATTTGAAAATCTGATACCGATCAATCTACTTTACCCCCGGTTGGGTTATTTTCGTTGAAACTTTTAGTCATGATCAGAAGACCTTTCAATATTCACCAGTGGATTGAGGAAAACAAGGATTTGTTGAAACCTCCCGTTGGAAACAAAAACATTTACAAAGAAGCAGGTGACTACATTGTGATGATGGTGGGTGGACCAAACGCCAGAAAGGATTATCATTACAATGAAACGGAAGAATTGTTTTATCAATTTAAGGGTGATATCGTGGTGGGAATTCAGGAAGATGGAAAGGCGGTAGATATTCACATCAAAGAAGGTGAGATGTTTCTGCTTCCAGGTGGCGTGCCTCATCAGCCTAGAAGAGGAGAGGGTACCGTTGGGTTGGTGATTGAGGTGAAGCGCGATGATCGTGAAACCAAAGACGGTTTGATGTGGTTTTGTGAGAAATGCAATACCAAATTGTATGACGACTACTTTGTATTAAAGAACATCGAGACAGATTTTCTTCCTCGCTTCAGACACTTCTACGGATCAGAAGAATTGCGCACTTGCAAGTGCTGTGGTCATGTCATGGAGACCGACCCTAGATTTGTATAATCAATAGTTTAGAAATAAAAAAGGCCCGCATTTGCGGGCCTTTTCGTTGCAGTCATTTTTTACTTTTGCTCTGCAGCCATTTTCTCCATTTCCTTGTTGAAAGTGTCTTTGAACTTTTCGTAGTTATAGTCCGCTTTCAATTTTTCATTGGCTGCCAATTTCTCAGCATATGAGTTAGCCAAACGCTCACCAGACAATTCAATAGCTACATAGCTTACATATGAACCATCAGGTTTTTGTGTCAACTTCTCACAAATCTCAACAGCTCCTTTCAAGTTTTGATCGACAACTGTGCGAGTCATTTCTTGGAAAGTTTCAGTGATTTCTTCTTTGTTATTGAATTCAGAAGAGTTTACGTAGTTGTCACCAACAACTTTCAAAGTTGCGCTGATAGACTTTGACAACTCAGACATCGCGTTCGACTTTGCTTTTTTCTTAGCAGTCTCACGATCCATACTCTCACCAGTAGCAGTTGCTCTGAAAGCATCTTTGGTACTCATGTATTGTTCTCCAGAGCAATACTCGTTGATCAATACTTCACCTTGTTGTTTGGGGTTTACTCCAGTGTCATCAGACTTGGCAGCACCTTTTTTCTTTTTACATCCTGTCATTCCTAGTCCAATAGCAACCACCATTAGCAATAGGGTAAATTTCATGATTTTCATTTCGTTATTAATTTGAGGTTTATTTTTTTTTGCGTTTACACGAATAATGCCAAAGTTACAAAATTGCTTGCAACATCAATTTCAACCATTCGTCTTCTAGTAAATTTTTTCCTTTTTTATAAGCTTCAGCGCTCGCTGCGGGCACACTGAGTTGCACGCCTTTGATGGAGTTGGTGTTGTTTTGATAGCGAATCAAGTCCTCCTGATTGTCAGTCAATGTCAACTTTAAATCCAAGAGTGCACTTGAAAAATCTTGGGTTTGACCCGCTGATGTACTGTTGGCTTCTATGTCAATGATGTAATCGGCTTTGTTTTGTGCTGCCGTGGTGAAGCCTTGTTGGGTCAAAAAGGATTGGGTCGCAATGGCAAGCAATTGTTGTTGGCGATTTTCTCCCAATTCTTTTTCAACGGAGCGAATAAAGAAAGTAGGTTTCACCAAATAAATAGGCAATTGTAGATTGTTCACGGGTGTGGATTGCAACAGTCGTTTGCAAATTTTCTCGTCCAAATCGAGTGCAATCCAACCATCAACATCCAACTTTACTTCTAATTGAGGCGACTTGCTATCGAGAGGTACATCTTGAATGTTGATGATTAGTTTTCCATCAGGACCTGTGGCTTGTTTTTTAGCTCTGGTATATTTTGTTGTTGGGAAATGGGTAGTTAATGGCACACCAGTAGCCGCATTCCCGTTGAACAACACTTTGATACTTGTGCTTTGTGTGTATTGATTTTTGGTATTCAGTACAATGCCATTGTCATCAGATTTGATCTGAAGTCCGCTGAGTATTCTTTCGATATCGCTGTAAATCTGTTGATCTAGAAGTAAGTCCTCTCCGCCAGGTGTCACAAAGTGATTGGGCTCATTCCAGTAGGGCTTGATTGCAAATAGTGCATGGAGCAACAAATCCATGGCAGACCCCAATTGGTTTCTTTTCAGTGACTCTTGGCCACGCTCATACAAATTGTAAGATTGCTGCAGGGCTTCGTTTTTCTTTCGGGCTTGCTGCTCTTGGTATGCAGCCTTGCTGATGCGGAGATAAATGAAATAGTCTTGGTCATTTTCATAAGCCCCTACAGTCTCATAATCTTCAAACTCAATGTCCGTGGTGGTGTTGATATTGGACGAAAAATCTTCGGAGAACACTTTGTTAACCTCCATGGTATTGAGGAAGCTCTGTCCTTGAACACGAACACTGACGCTCGAAGCCATGTCGTTGAGCGCATTTTTTTTGGCAATAGCTGCATAATCAACAGGGTTCAATTTTTTATTGCAGCTCGCAATGCCGATGTAGTATTGATTGCTGGTAGGGCGTTGCGTAACCCATTCCGGAGGCGGAACATTTTTGGGTGCAACTGCATTGGTCTTTTGAACCTGTTCAGGGGTATAGCAGCTCGCAAAAAGGAGCAGGAGCGAAATGATATGTAAAACCAGTTTTTGCATTATCTAACCAATTCCAACATCAAAGATTTTACCTGTTGAGCCATTTCAGCAGTTACTTGCTTGTAGGCATCAGCTGTCAATTCATCAGCTGATTTTAAATCACGGCGAATATTGAATAAATTTCTAAAGCCTTGAACTTTGTCTGAGGCTGTTTGAACATTCCCTCCCTCGTTGGGATACAATGCATCTTTGTTGTAGTCTGTGCGACCATAATATACTTCGTCTTCAACCTTCTTATTGAACATTGATGTGCGCAATAACTCTCCTGTTTGAAGCGAGATCAATTTCATTTGGGCATCCAAAGCGCAGTAACTTTTGCCGTAATAATAATCGTATTCGATAGGACGGTATTTGGTGACCATGATCTCCTGTCCATTGCTGACTTGCTTTTCTTGATAGGCTTGGAAGGCATTTCTGCGCTCACGAGCGATGCTTCCTTTTTTCTGATCGAACTTCAATATGCTACCAGTAAGGATGATTTGTGCACCGACAATTTTACCTACTTCAACCGCTGTTTTGTCGTCAACAATCCCGCTCAATTGTAATTTTTGCTCTTGCAAAATGGCCATCATATTTTCTCTATCCACTACACGCAAGAACGGGTCTTTGATGGAAGTTAATGCTGATAATGTATAGGCGGAAAGACTAATTTCAGCGCCGGATTCTCTTGTGCCATTGGTAAAAGGCAACAAAGCAATGGTAATTGTTCCCTTGTCAAGCGCCTTGTTTTTTAGTGCAACAGCATCTTTGTAGTTGTTTCTTCTTTCAATCACCTTATTTAACGACTCATAGGCAGAACGATAACGGCCGGCTTCAAACATTGCTTTGCCATCCTTGTAAAGTGGCTCTAGGTATGCAATGTCTTGTAAATCTTTGGCATCTTTGAAATTGGGATCGAATTTGGAGATTTCTTTGAAATTGGCTTCTGCCTCTTTGTATTGCTCTTGCTCTAACTGCGTTGTTCCTTTTTCATACAATTCATGGATGTATGTCTTTTTGATTTCCTCAAAATCGTCTTGGTACATTTGACTAATTTCTAATGTCACGCCAACATTGGAAATTTTCTTCTGGTATTCTTGTACATCAACATATGAATACACCGCTTCTCTTGGGGTTGCCATGGTTTTCTTTCTGCCAAATTCGACAAGCTTTTGATTCATTACCGTTTGGCCGGTTCTCTTCATTCCCGCTTGCGCCTCAACAAAGTTTTTCTTTTGTTTGAGTGCAGTATAATAGCTTTCAGCTGCTTCAATGGAAAGTCCACTCGCTTCTTGCTTTGCGCCAAGCTTGTAATAGTACTTAGGACCTTTGCAGGCTGAGAATAGAGAGAGGATCGCGAATAAAAAAAGGATACGTGTTTTCATTTTTATGGCTTAATAAATTGGTTCAATTCATCGATAGTACTTTCAAATTGAAAGGCATCGTTGATAAGAAAATAATTTTGAGGATCGTTACATTTGCTGTACGCAAATTTGGCATATTCAAGGCGGTCTGTTTCAAAATCAAAAAGCATAGTAATGTCCTTGATTTGCGCAGCGCTCAGGCAGTTGGCGTCCGTCACTTGTTTGGCCAAAGTCATTTTGCTATCGGAAAATGATTTGGATTTGATACTTGCTTTTGCACTTTCAAAAGTGCTGGTTTCCATAGGAAAACCACATTTGCCAGTAGGTGCAATATTACCTTGGCTTTGAGGCTTATTGTGGGGTTTTTGGTGCGTTTGGGGTTTTTGGTTGGTATTGCCTGGATTTCCAATACCTCCGGTGCTTTGGGTCGTTGTCGTTGTTGTCGTGGTGGTAGTAGTAGTTGTCGAACTGCTATGGGTTTGATTCGTGGTGGCATCGGCAGGAATATCCATGTTGATTCCCATGTTCACGCCACCCATGTTGACATTCACATTTACTTTTTCATTGCCCGCGTTACCGTTTTTTTGTGTGACGGTTGTCTTTTGGGTGGTTGTGGTTGAAGAAACACCAGTATTGTTGGGAGATGAAGTTACATCTGGTTCCTGAATGGGCGCAGATATTTCATGTTCGAACTGATAGGTTCCTGTAGGAAGATTTGTGGTGTAAGCCTCTTTGGGTCGCTCACTGAAATAACGCAATGCATATCCTTTTTTGGTTAGTTTGATTACGTATGTTACCTCTAGGCCGTATTTGACTGCAAACATTTTGCTTGTAAAATCAGACAAGTGCGCATCCTCGAAATCTACACGAACCATGTAAAATTCAGATTCTAATCCCTTGATCTTTACATTGGATCGGGGATCCTCATTGATGAGCTCTTCATTCAGGTAAATTCTGAACTTATCGCCGTTTTCAGAATAGATAACGGCATCCGCTGTAGAATTCTGAGCAAAAATCCCCAAAGTAAACAGGGAAAAGAGCATGCATAAAATATGTTTCATATCGGCTTTGTTAGGTGGTAAATTTAGTTCATTTTTGCCTTGGTAAATTTCGTGCCAATTATAAACTTGAAGGCAAACGAGGATGCACCAAAATTTATAGTGAACAATCATGGAAGAGACTTGGAGAAAAGTGGTCATTTTGGGTGCAGGAAGAAGCAGTACGCATTTGATACAACATCTTTTGGAAAATGCGGAATCATGGCGTATTCATGTGAGAGTAGGAGATGGTGTTTTGTCCATCGCCGAGGAAAAGGTTAAGGGCCATGAGCACGGGAGTGTTTTTGAGTTTGATGCGCAGAATGTTGAGATGATGGATAGGGAGGTTGCGCAATC
>JACCDO010482801.1_pt1 | contig 12909 bp, 13 predicted proteins | sample 7446101 | NCBI WGS metagenome assembly JACCDO01 (sample SAMN15323440, study PRJNA562643) | freshwater metagenome | isolation source: river surface water | place: USA:Blue River Watershed | collected 2017-08-16
CCAAAGGTTATAAGTTACCATGTATAAAATAATATCTAATACTATTTATATGACAGATATAGTAGATAATAATATTAGATATAGATTAAATGAGAATGATAAAACAGCAAGTGTATTAGGTTTAGCTGATGGAAATCCATTAAAAGATATTATTATACCTGAAAGTATTACATCCAATAATGTTTCTTATAATGTTATATCTATAGAAGAAAAAGCATTTAAAAATTCACTTATAGAAAGTATAACTATACCAAATACAATTAAAATAATAGGAGAAGATGCATTTTATTATGCAGATAATTTAAAATATATATATTTTAACTGCGAAAAACCAACAATTGGTGATAGTTCATTTCATATGAATAATAGTCCTATATTTAGTCCTACTATTTGTTATGTTGATGTAGATAAATATCCCTCTTGGAAAGGTATAAATAAAATAGGTACATCAGTGTATATAAATAAGCAAGGCTATTACAAAGTACTTATTAAATTTGTATTAATGTTATTATTATTCTTTTTGTTATTTTCATTAAATGTTTATTATTTTTTTATATCACATAAATCACTTACTAATATGTTAACAATAGTACCACTTTTAATATTATCAATTATATCATTTTTTATACTTGATGAAACAAATGAAACACTTACTTTACCACCAATAGTTATATTATTTTTAACAATAATAATAAATACATTAGTAAAATCAAATTGGTCATTAATAACTAGATTACCAATGGCATTATTATTAGTTCCTTCCGGCATAATGTCAAATTCGTATTTATAATAAATAATGCTTGATTAATTCATACATGTTTAGTTAGTGATAATAGAACCAAAGGTTATAAGTTACCATGTATAAAATAATATCTAATATTATTTATATGACAGATATAGTAGATAATGATATTGGATATAGATTAAATGAGAATGATAAAACAGCAAGTGTATTAGGTTTAGATGATGGAAATACATTAAAAGATATTATTATACCTGAAAGTATTACATCTAATGATGTTTCTTATAATGTTATATCTATAGAAAAAAAAGCATTTTATGAATCAGATATAGAAAGTATAATTATACCAAATACTATAATAAACATAGGAGAAGATGCATTCCGTAATGCCTATAAATTAAAAAAAATATATTTTAACTGTGAAAAACCAACAATTGGAACTGATGCGTTTGATATAGGAGGTAGTTATATATTTAATCCTAATATTGGTTATGTTGATGTAGATAAATATCCCTCTTGGAAAGGTACAAATAAAATAGATTTAGTGTATATAAATAAGCAAGGCTATTACAAAGTACTTATTAAATTTGTATTAATATTATTATTATTCTTTTTGTTATTTTCATTAAATGTTTACTATTTTTTTATATCACATAAATCACTTACTAATATGTTAACAATAGTACCACTTTTAATACTACCAATTATAGGCTCAGTATTAAGTTTTTTATTTGATTTTGATTTTATTTTAGTACTACTATCACTAGTAGTATTATTTTTAACAATAATAATAAATACATTAGTAAAATCCAAATGGTCATTAATAACTAGATTACCAATGGCATTATTATTAATTCCTTCCACAATAATCTCATTTATTTATTTAGCATCAGATGTTTTTGGTGATAATGATTTCTAAGAACAATACAATCATTATAAACTACACAAATAATAATATTAGATATAAATAATATCTAATATTATTTATATGACAGATATAGTAGATAATGATATTAGATATAGATTGAATGAGGATGATAAAACAGCAAGTGTATTAGGTTTAGCTGATGGAAATACATTAAAAGATATTATTATACCTGAAAGTATTACATCTAATAATGTTTCTTATAATGTTATATCTATAGAAATGCACGCATTTTATGAATCAGATATAGAAATTGTAACTATACCAAATACTATAATAAATATAGGATACCAATCATTTTGGTTTACTAATAAATTAAAAGAAATATATTTTAACTGCGAAAAACCAACATTTGAAAGTGATGTTTTTTATATAAAAAACAGTACTATATTTAGTCCTACTATTGGTTATGTTGATGTAGATAAATATCCCTCTTGGGAAGGTATAAATAAAATAAATGATGTGTATATAAATAAGCAAGGCTATTATAAAGTACTTATTAAATTAGTATTAATATTATTATTATTCTTTTTGTTATTTTCATTGAATGTTTATTATTTTTTTATATCACATAAATTACGCACTAATATGTTAACAATAGTGCCACTTTTAATATTATCAATTATAGGCTCAGTATTAAGTTATTTATTTGATTTTGATTTTGTTTTAGTACTACTATCAATAATAGTATTATTTTTAACATTAACAATAAGCACATTAGTAAAATCCAAATGGTCATTTATAACTAGATTACCAATGGCATTATTATTAATTCCTTCCGCCATAATGTCATTTCATTGTTTAGAGTCAGATGTTTTATAAATTCGATGCAATCATTATCCCTCCACTTGTGGATAATAGAACCATATAACACAATTATCAATTTTTATTATAATTTTAATATAAATAATATTATATGAAAACAATTAATTATATAATATTAGCTTGTTTAATTTTAATAATTTATTTATTATTCAAAAGAAAAACAATAAAATATTTAGATTCTGATAATTGTAAAGATCCTAATTTTGATATAGAAATTATAAATCTAGATGGTAAAAAAATTTCTTTATTTGAACAAATAAAAGGTTTACATATTTATGAGTTATTAAGTAATAATAGTAAATTGGTATTAGATAAATATAATATAAATGATTTTTTTAAAACAGTATTATTAAATAAAGCTCCTAATGAATGGAATTTTGGTATAGATAATGAGAAAGAACATAAAATTATGCAAAAAATTAGTTCAGCTATGTTAATAATTTATGCAGGTGAAACATCACCTGCATTATCAACATCTTCAAAAATATGCAATTCTTGTATTCAACCTTATTTAGAAAACTATATTGATGATTTAATAGTTATTTTAAATAATAAACTAGATATAACTGATGATATGGATTTTAGTAATATAAAAGCATCTGATATTTATTGTGATAAAAATAATACAAGTAATAATTATAAAAATATGATATTATTATTTATTTTATTATTATTAGTTGTTTTAATAACATTATTAATTTTAATATCATTAAAAAAAACTCCTACTAATAAGTATCCATCTAATAAATAATCAATTAAAAGAACCATCTATAAAAGGATAAAAATTGATTTATTTACTAATAATTAAAATTATTTTATTATTAATGAATAAATTTACAGGTGTTGTAAGGAAATATTATGAAAATGATGAAAATAAATTAAAAGAACTTTTTTTTTCATTAGATGGTAAAAAAAATGGTGAATATGTTAAATATTATGATTCTGAATGTCAATCTAATAATATTATAGAAATAATTTGTAATTATGTTGATGGTAAAATTAATGGAGAATATAAAGAATATTATGAGGATGGTAAATTAGCATGTATTAAATATTATATTGATGGTAAAATAAATGGAAAACATAAAGAATATAATGAGGATGGTAAAATAATATCAATTACAAATTATATTAATAATTTAAAAGAAGGAGAATGCTATAAATATTATAATGAAGATGATATAGAAGAAGAACAAATAGAAAGTATCTATTATTATGTTAATAATAAAAAACATGGTGAATATAAATCATATTATATGCCAAATGAATATAATAATGGTACATTGGAAAAATTATATAATTATATTAATGGTAAAATAGAAGGAGAATATAAATCATATTATCAATCAAATAATAATAACATTGGAAGTTTAGAATGTATTTGCTATTATGTAAATGATAAAAAAGAAGGTCCATATAAAGAATACTATGAAGCTGAAGATAATAATATAGGTCAGTTATTAGAAGAAAGTAATTACAAAAATAATTTATTAGAAGGTATATCTAAAAATTATAATGAAGATGGAACATTATCTAAAGTATATAATTATAGTGAAGGAAAATTAAATGGGTATTGCGAGGAATATATTAATAATAAAGTAATAAAATCTTTTTATTGTATTGATGATAAATTTCATGGTGAATATAAAACATATTATGAAACAGGTATAATAAAATCAAAACAAAATTATATTAATGATATAAATGAAGGTGAACATATAGAATACTATGAGACAGGTTCAATTAAAATTATTTCTAATTATATCAATAATAAAATGAATGGTTTATATAAAAGTTATTTTGAAAATGGAAACATAGAAACAGAAATACATTTTACAAATGATGAAATTCATGGACAATATAAAGAATATTATTATTCACCTATTATAGGAAATAATAAAATTTGTACAATAAAAAATTATATTAATGGAATATCCGAACACTCGACGGTATCATTAACATAATAACATTTCTTTAATATTTTAGAATTTATATAATATTCTTTATACTCTCCATTTAATTTATCATCGATATAATAACAGATTTTAAATAATTGATAATTATAATCGCACGATGATTTATAATATTCTTTATATTCACCATTTAATTTACCATTAATATAATTACATATTTTACATAATTGTCCTTTATGACTATAAGGAGAAGGATAATAATATTTATATTCTCCTTCTTTTTTACCATTAATTTCAAATCCTTCTGATTTTAATTCACCTGTTTTATAATATTCACGTTTCCATTCAGCCATTCTAATATAATAAAAATAGAAACTACTATTTATAAATCTTTTAATTATCTAATTTATTATATATGGCCACACCAAATCCAAAAACAGGATTAGAAATATCACATAAACCAATAGTTGTTCCTGGTTCATTACCACCACCATCTATAAAACTTGTAATACCAAATTCAACAACATATGCTTCTAGTAACCAAAGTGAAAATATTGCTAAAAGAAAAATATCAAGTTTAGGAATTTCAGAATATGATATAATCAGAATTGCAGAAGAAATAAATGTAACTAGACCAAAACATATTGGAACATATATGACCTATGAAGAAAATTACAAACTAACACCTGAACAAAGGAAGCAAATAAAAGAACAACTTGTTGTTATATCTAGTTATGACCCATATAATATTATTGTTGAAGAATTAAATAAATTATTAAATTCATTAAAAAAAATGAGTAATGATGATATAAGAAAATTATATGATGATATAAGAAGAGAACAAACTACAGCACCACACATTGAATTTACAATATTTCGTTCTCCTGTATCTAATAGATTAATTGCTAATGTTACAGAATTAAGATGGAATGGAGTTGATTTATTATCTGGTCAAAATATAATGTTATATCATTCAACAGGTAAAAGTAGATTAACTGGTTTAAGTGGTTATTGGATGCCCTTTATAGGAGAAGGATATAATCGTGTTGCTAAATTAGAAGATAACTATATTAAGGCTATTAATGAAATAACTATAGATATTTTTCCTACTACAGCTTATTATAAACCATTATTAATTGATATAATTCGTAATATATCAACATATATTTATTATATGCGTTTTATAAATAAAAAATATTTAATTGCATCATTTTTATTATTTTCAATGTCTGATGCTTATATATCTAATCCTGCAAATAAGAAACACATCCGTCATTACACTGATGAAGAAAATTCTAATGCATTAATAAATGCAAATATTAAAATTATGAAAATTAATGCAACTAATCAACATATAGATTATATTCCAATTAGTTATGAACTAATTGATGAACTAATAAAACCATCAAAACAAACAGGAGCAGGTAATATATATTATACAAAATATCTCAAATACAAGAATAAATATGCTATGTTGAAGAATTTTATTGTTCAACATTAAGCATAATTATAGTTCAAAACAAGAATAAATATTACTCTTTAAAGAATTATATTTCAAAATAAGCTGTTTTTCAATTCAAAAATAATAAAACATTTTTATTTATGGATAATATTTAGATACTCTAAAAAAACTATGATTAGAATTTTTTTTAATAAATAAAAATAATATAATAATTAAGGAAACAATTAATACTAATAAAAGGATAAATACTAATGATGATACTTGACCTACTTTAGATATTGATTTATTATTTACAGTAGATGGTATTAATTGATTTACAGTAGATGTTGTTTCTTGATTTACAGTAGATTTTGTTACTTGATTTAAAATAGATATTGGTATATAATTAACATATAATTCATACCATTTATTTGTTATTTTATCATATCCTGGTGTTCCTTCTGTTGGTACATTTGTTTCATTAAAATGTCCTATACAATCAATTAATCCATTAAATGATGACATTCCTTCATTATTATAAATATTAGGTAAAATATTAGAATTAAATGTTATATTCTTTAAACCAGAATTATAAAATGCATTATATCCAATTGTATTAACACTTGCTGGTATAATAATTGAATTAATAGTAACATTCATAAATGAAGCATTACCTATACTCAATAAACCTTCTGGTAATTTAAAATCATTATTTAAATTACATTTAGCTAAGTTATTAGGTATCCTAAATGCACCATCGCCTAAATATTTAAGTGTAGATGGTAATTTTAATACTAAATTATATTCATATGTTAAAATAAATAAAGGATTTCCAAGTTGGTTACCTATATTTGTAATTGGTAATGAATAATTAGTACCATTATAATTGAATGGAATATTTATATCTAAATTAATATCATATTTATTATGTATGTAAAATCTATCTATATCTAAAGATGTTACTGTAACACTTAAACCATCATCATTGACAAAAAAATATATACCATTATATGAATCACTATATCCTTTTGGATTTGGTTGTTCATCTTGTGTAAAGTTCATTTTATTAGTATCTTTATTTCCAAAATATTTATTAAATATAATATTCATATATATTATTATATATAAATATTAAATAATTATAAAATATAACATTTATAAAAAATTGAATAAATTATATATAAAGCATTCCCTTTACAAAATATTTATTATATGGTATCTATTATGACATATAAGAATAATCTAGTAAATTTACCTAATGAATTAATTAAGATGGTTCTTGATAAACTTATTGATGATGATTTAATTATGCAGATAGAAGTTATTGAATTTTCTCCATTTGTATTAGAATTATTAAAGGAACGGTTTAATAAATTAAGTATGCGAAATGTAGTTCGATTATATATGTATGAAAACATTAGGAATGAAATTCAATTATATTTTAATGAATTATCATCATTAAAATATAAGCAAATTAAAGATATTTACCAACATGAAACAGATTTATCAGTTCGGAATTCAATTGAATATTTAACTGCTGATATTTTTATTAAAATTTTAGGACAAGCTATACCTGAAAGTATGAATTTTATTAAACAAATTGATACAATTAGGGCTTTTTTATTGACTACACAATTTATAGAATTAGTTGAGACAAATGGAGGTCCATTTCATCTATTCTCTGCAATCAATGAAACAATTGAAAGGAAGATTATACGAATTGATATTAATATGGTAAATACTGGTCGTGTAACACATTCATATCCATTAAATATTTCAGTTGGTTCAACATCAAACAAAATTCTAATTTCACGAGGTTCAATGATTGAAAGACAATGTGAATGTGATTTTAATAGTGTTTTTCTTAGATTATACGATTCAATTATGAATAATTATAGTTTTAATGAAATGATTATTACTACACAAGCAGTTGGAAATAATATTTTTAGTCAATTAAATGAAGAATTAAATGTTTGATTTTTAGGTTTAAAGTTACCTATCCTTTCATTAATGGGTCTTTTAATACCCATAAAAATAATATTTATAAGAATTGATAAATATTATTTTTTTTGATTAAAACCTTTGGTTCTATTATCCGCAAGTGGAGGGATATAAAATTGTTTTATTATAATATCCATGGTGCTACTTTATGCCCACCATCATAATTTACTGCTAACTCTTTTTCAACTAAAATATCATTAAATGATTTAGCACTATTAATATTTTCATCTTTATTATATAATTCAACTAATAATCTTCCATATTTATCAAATTCGAGGCATTTAACAGTAACTAAATTTTTATTATTTTTTAAAAGTGTTATAATTTCATCTTTCTTTATTTCTAAATTATCAATTTTATTATTACAAACTAAACTTAATAATTCAGCACGTGCTTTTTTAGCCCAAACTATTTCTTGTTCTCTATTTGGTTTATCTTTTTTTGGTTTCATTTCTGGTGTATCAATTCCATTTAAACGGCATGTGAATTTATAAAACATATTTTGTAAAGGAAGTGCTATTTTACATGTATCAGCATCGTAACATTCTACAACTTTTCCAGTTAATGTCATTCCACATAATGTAAATTCAGGAGTATCTTTAGTACAATCTTCTAAACAGCTCATTATTATATATAATAATATTATTTTTAAATTATTTAATAGTTAAAAAAAATAATATTAGATGTAATTAATAATATTTATAAACATTTTTCCATAATTCTTCTGGTAAAAAAAATGTTTCATTTACATTTTTTTTCTTCAACAAAAACAATAAATACCTTTCACGTTCATCTACTTTACGATAAAATTCTTGAATATCAACATCACTTCCATAATTACCTACATTTAAATAATAATATATTTCACGCAAAATAGTAGGAGTAGTAAACATATTTCGTGGATTAATAAGATTTTCATCAAATATATTTAATGATGGTTCTAATACATCTTCAATATAATCACTAGTAATAATATATTCAACATAATAATCATCAAAATTAATTTTAAGCAAATTATTTTGAATTACAAAAGGAAAATTTCTTTGTATATTATTGAATCTATTATCAACCTTTTGTCCATCAATTAGAGAAGCAATATTATTAATACTTTTCCACTTTTTAGTATTGATATTATAAACAATATTTGTAAATCCTCTCAATGGCAGTGACGTAGTTGAATATCCATAAATTACTATAATATGCAATTCAATATTAGTTATATTTAATGTAAACTTGGGAATAATTCCATTCCTATTCAAACAATACAAGTACTTAATAAAATTTTTAACACTTAATGGTTCATTATCAATATTATACATGGTTGGGTTTGATGCCATACACTTATTAATCAGTTATAAATAATAATAAAATATCAATTTTTTTTATAAATATATATATATGAATTATGAATTGAAATATCTTAAATACAAGAATAAATATTTATCTCTAAGAGATAAATATTTAAATATATTCACCGAAGTTGATTTTTCTTTAGAAAAATCATCTACGCTTAACAAGAAAAAATATCTTGCATTGCAAGATATTTTAACATATTCGATGAATTCTGATTTTTCTAAAGAAAAATTAGAACAATCGAACAAGAATAAATATTTATCTCTTAGAGATAAATATTTAAATATATTCAGCGAAGTTGATTTTTCTAAAGAACAATTGAACAAGAATAAATATTCGATGAATTCTAATAAGATTAATAATCAAATAGGAGGAGTTGACAGAACTATAATATTTGCATGTACTACAATGATTGAAAATTCTACATTAGATAAAAATTTTGATTTAATAAATAATGCTATAAATAGACTTATACCTGTTCGTGATATAAAACATCCACATTTTATAATAGTTTCGTCAAATGTGTCACTACCTAATGCTAACTTAGTTTCAAAACTTGTTGCAAATAATTATAGAACGACTTTTAATAGCACACAAAATAAACAAATAATGCAATTTATTAATGAAGAATTCATAGGAAAAAATAATACATTTGATGTATTAGTTTTAACTGGTTGTAATGATTTTATATCTACTATAACTCGTCCAAATTTTTTAATAGGTCGTCGTATAGATATTAATCAAATATTTGCTTTAGTTAAAACAAATTTATATAATCTATATAAAGCAGTTAATATGTATATAATAAATGTTTACCATAGTAAAACAGGATTTATAAATGTAGAAGATTTTATGGCTCCAATGTCTATAGATAATATATTATCACATAATATATGTTGTAAAATATTTAATAGATTATTTACAAGAATTGAAGATGGTATATATATAAAAAACCAAGGTATAACTGAAGAAGAATATAATGGAATAAGTACTGAAGAATTTCAAAAAAATGTTGACCTATTTCAAGGTATTATTAATGATGAAAGTATGACAAATGAAAGAAAAGCAGATTTAATATTTGAACATTTCGTACCAAAATCTTATATTACATATATATCTACTGTCTTTAAGAATGATGGTTCTTCTGTAAGAGATACAATTGGTAGACTTATTAATTATTGGAAATGAAATAACGTCCACGCAATTACTATTTGTATGTTATTTAATCTCATAAAAAATAACTTTCTAACTATATTGCAATAATTGCAATATAGTTAGAAAAATTGAAATAACGTGGGACGTTATAAAAATATTGTTTACAATATTTTTATATGAACGTCCACGCAATTACTATTTGTATGTTATTAAATATTCGCTTGCGAATATTTAATCTCATAAAAATTGAAATAAATATAATGTATAATATTCTTTATTAATAATTAAGTATGGCGCATATTGAAGCTCATGATAATAATTATATGGATGGTGGTCTTCTTGGTAAGGATTTTGTTAATTCATTTCTAGTTTTTATGGAGACAGACCATCGCGGTGCAATTGGCACTGAACAATCGCAGTTTTATATTGCTATAAGGGCTATTATTAATAAGAAGCCATTTGCATTAAATTGTTATAAAGATTTTATTGCATCTAGTTCATTTCTCTATTGGCCTAAATATGAAGATTTTATTAATATAATTAATGAAGCATGTTGGAAAAATTCATTCATTGAAAAATCACATATGTTTTGTTATTTACTGTGGGGACGTATGCATCACTAATTTTTTTATATTAACAAAACTTTTGTAATTAAAATAAATTAATTCGCATTTTGGATGTTATTACGAACTTGATCTGCATAATTTCTCAAAGAATATGAATAACTATTTCCTGTATTAGATGCAAAATTACAAATTTTATTTATGGCATCTTCATTTAATTTCTTCATTAATAATATTGTTTTATCAACATTATTTGTTTCTTTACACAAATTTAAAAATAATGTCAATTTTGTTTCATCAAATGTTTTAACAAATTCAATATTTTCTTCATTTAAATCTTCAATATATTTAGTATCAATATTATACTTTACCGTTAGCATAATAATATTAACTAACTTATTATTATTTCGAAAACCTTTATTAATTAATCGAATACATGCATTAAAATGAGGTAATTCATAAATTGTTTCCATATTAATCATTTGCCTTTTTGAAGGAGGCTCGTCAAAGTTGCCCATGGACTGACCATTTAAATATTTACATTGATATGTAAAATGATGAATAAAATCAATAATAAAATCATCATCTAATTGATTTTGTTGCAATTCTTTAATAACCCTAATAAGTTCTGAAACAAAATGGACATTAAATTTTGGGAACATATGTTGATTACTAATTAAATAATTTGCAATATGTTTATCATTCAAATTATTATCTTGAAACATTTTAATATAATCTTTAATTTCATCATAATTAATCATAAAATCTTCAATATCATTAGTGCTATCTATATATTCTAAATATGGTTTAAGTATTAAAGCTTCTTCTTTTGAATAATTTTTAGTCAAATAAAATACATATTCTTTACAAATACCTTCATTAAAAAGTTCAATCATTTTATTAATATCATCATCATTAGTTTCATCGCAAATAATTTCAATGACGATATCAATATCATTAATTTCTTTAATTAAATCATCATAATATTCATAATTAAAATTTTCAAACATTTCTGATTCAAGTAAATTTAAAATATTGCTTTCATTAATACCTTTACTTTTTAATTCAATACATTTAATGACGTAGTCGTCATTAAAATTGGCCATATCACTCAAGTTAAAAGCAACAGAACCAATTTTTTCAACATCAAAATTATTTTTAAGTAATTTAATCATTATACTCAGTTCATTTGCATCTCGTTCAACTTCAATAATATCATTTAATAATTTAGGTGAATTATTAATACTTACAATTTGAACAATTAATTCAATTTCATCATCATCAAATTTTTCTACTATATTTACTGCATCATTTGGGTTAATTCCATTTAGTATAAGTTCTTCCATTTTACTAATTTGCATTTCATTAAAATCATTTATAATATGAATTGCACTAAGAACATTAATATTTTTCCCAATTAATTCAAAGAATTTTTCAATATTATCTTTGGATATATCACGTGCAACATAATATGCTTCATCTAATTTAATTCCACGTTTTGCAACTTGATGCATAATGTTAATTTTTTCATTATCTAGAATAGTTGTTGCATAATAACTTGTATTAATATCATATCCTAATTTAATTAAATTGATAAAACGTTGATACTCTTCATGAGATAAACGACATGCTTCTTTTGCTAATTTATGAGGAAAGTTAGCAATAATCCTGTAATAGTAATATCTAATCATTCGAGTATTGATATCAATTCGACTATTTATATCAATTATATCACGTCGTTCTAATGATAATCTATAATCACGATTTAGTTGTTCATAATGATTATTTAGTTGTTCATTATTGTTTTTTGATAGGAAATCTGCAATTAACTCAATAATATTCAATTTCTTATCAATACTATCTTTCTTGTCAAAACATCCAATAATTACATAATTAACATATCCATTGGCTTGATTATTAATAATTAATTTATTAATAATTTTATTAAAATTACTTTTATAAATATTAAAAACATAATCATTACATTTAGC
>JACCDO010152188.1_pt1 | contig 12908 bp, 2 predicted proteins | sample 7446101 | NCBI WGS metagenome assembly JACCDO01 (sample SAMN15323440, study PRJNA562643) | freshwater metagenome | isolation source: river surface water | place: USA:Blue River Watershed | collected 2017-08-16
CGGAAACAGTCATAAAAAACATACCCAAAAAAAGGAAAAGAAAAAAGGAAAAAGGAAAAAGGAAAAAGGAAAAAGGAAAAAGGAAAAAGGAACTCAAAAAAGAAATGACACAATTCTCAAATCATACCAAACGTCGTCCAATAAAAAGTGTTGGGACTTGTCCCATGCGCATAAAAACTGCTGACACTGATGGTGGACGCGTGAGGCACAAGGGTTTGATTGGTCCCATCGGAGCCTGTAATTTGAATGGCGTAATTACTGTTGGCATAATGGACCGGAAGAACAATGGGAAATTGCGATGCTTGAAAGGTAGAAATTCCGTATTGAATCAACGGTTGCAACGTTTGATTAATTTTAATAGGAGTTTGGGTTTGAATGGAACTTGCAATTAAGGAGGGGGTCGAAATGGAAACACTGTTTAATAATTGACCTTGAAATTGTGACAATCCTTGGACAAAAAGAGTGGAGGGTCCATACACGTGAATTTGGTTGGTACTGATGGTACCAAAGACGTGCAGGGATGAAAGATGGGCATTATCCCCTTCCATGGTGGTGGCACTGATGTACGGTGTTTGGATGCTGCTGCACAGGGTCTTTTGAAAGGTTGCAGTGGACGCCCCAAAGTTGTAATATTCCGTGGCCCCCAGGGTATACCATTTGCCGGCCGACGATGCAATAAATGTTTCAAATCCATAGGGCTGATTAATCGAACGCGTGGTAAATCCATCTTCAAACATTTCCCCTTGTATCGTACTCATCGTAATGGTCGATACATCGGCATACCCACCAATGTCTTTGCATGTGATGGTGCGCCCTGCGTTAGACATTGCAGAAGGGAGCGTGATGGTTCCTGCGTGATTTTGCGTGTTTGCAAGCAGCATAGAGGTGGGGTTGTTGACCGACATGAGTCAGGCTCTAATCGGGAAATCGTTTCTTTTTTATCGAATTTGAAATTCTGTAAAAAAGAATTGTAGAAATGGAACATGAGTATTTGGTTTTTATGATTGTTTGGGTTTTATAATATTTTTGATTTATTTATGGTTGGACAATATTAAAAACTATAAGTTTGTGTTTGTTGGACCGTGGGTTGGTTGAGGAGGGAATTGACGGTCGACACCAATTGGTCAATCGTAATGATGGTGGATGCACTGTTGCCAATGACGGGTGCAGAAGAAAAGTAGGTGGCACCCGTCATAATGGTCGACCCTTGACTGTACAAGGTATTCGAGCCATAGACGACCATCGATTGGGTCGAAACGGTTTGGGTGAAATAGGCCCCTCCAGATACATCCAATTGATAATTGGCCGAGGTTTTACCAATGGCGAGTTTATTTTCCGAAAGATTTCCGTACAAGATGGGATTGGCATTGGCAGTATTCTTCACAATGAGTCGTGAACTATCCGAACTATTGGAACCGGCCCCTGTACCAATCAAAATGTTGTTGTTTCCTGTATTGTTGGAACCGGACCATGTACCCAAGGCAACATTGAAGGTACCTGTAGTGGAAAAGAGCGTGTACGAACCGAGGGCTACGTTAAAGCCACTATCCCCCATGAGACCAAACCGTGCATTCTTGAGGGAGTTGAAACCCAAACCGACCGATTGAATTCCAGAAATATCTTGCCCTGCATTTGGACCAATCAAGACGTTGGTTCCACCAGTACCATTGGAACCTGCACTTCCACCAATCAAAATGTTGGTATTTCCTTTGTTATTACGACCCGCATTTGTACCGAGCGCAATCAAATCGTTTCCATAGTTGCGGTATGCTGTGTAATCACCCATTGCCGTCACATACGTACCACTATTGTCTTGGGCGGCGTTATAACCAACCGATACGGTGTTGGTACCACGGTTGGCTTGGCCCGAGAAGGCACCTACATGGGTTGCATATCCACCACTATTGTATTGACCCGCATGGAAACCGACAAAGGTTGTTTCTGACCCACTATTGTATTCACCGGATTCGACACCAAGGGATGTGGTATAATATCCAGTATTGAAACGACCCGCATAATGACCCAATGCACTTAGACCATCATTCAAGTTGAGTTTTCCTGCTTCCGTACCAATCGCATTCACATAGTTGGCATAGTTGTATTGCGCGGCATTGAGACCAATACCCACGACTTCAGAACCACTGTTATCTTGTACAGTTCCTACACCCACACCTGTGACAAAATGTCCACGATTCGCAGTACCGGTGTAATGACCGACGGCGACGAGACCTTCTTGACTGTTATTTTCACCGGCGTGACTTCCAAGTGCAGTAGCAAAGTTTCCACTATTTTGGTATCCTGCATACGTTCCTAAAAATACATGGGAACCGTTAGCAATATTTGTATTTCCTGCATAGGGTCCTACCGCAACTACTTCAGACCCAGACATGTCAAATCCAGATGCAGTACCAATGGCAATGTTGGAATTACCGGTTTGATAGGCACCCGCATTCGGACCGAGGAAAACACTGCGCGTGATGTTTTGACTGTATCCCCCATTGTTTGTTCCTGCCGCAACACCAAGCATGACGTTCGAGCGACCCGTTGCCGCGAGTCCTGATGCACGACCCAATAAAATATTGTCACTTCCTGTAAATCCTTGACCGGCCGTACGACCCATGACAATATCATCCACACCGGTTAAACTATCTCCTGCAAGGTTACCAATCAAGACAGAGTTAATAGTGGAAGCACCTGTCCCTGGGCGAGGTCCAATAAATACGGAGGTCAGTGCGGTCGTGGTTGCGACTTCACCAGAGGGTCCAATCCAGACACTGGTGGGGGTCACAATGGAAGAAACGGTAATGGACGATAAGGGGCCAATGCTACCACCGGATGCAGTAATGGTCGACCCGTTGACGAGCAATGTACCACTTGATACTTGGACGGGATACGAATTCAAATGCAACACTTGCGACACAATCGAAGATACACTGGTAATATCTGCGGTAGCACGAATACTTCCAGATACATCAAGTTCATAACTGGCTGTGGTTTTCCCAATGGCCAATTGATTGTTATTGAGTGTACCATACAAGATGGGATTGGCGTTGGCTTGATTCTTTACAATCAACTGGTTACTGACGGCACTGTTGGAACCGGCCCCTGTACCAATCAAAATGTTGTTGTTTCCTGTATTGTTGGAACCGGACCATGTGCCCAAGGCAACATTGTAGGTACCCGTAGTGGAAAAGAGCGTGTACGAACCGAGGGCCACGTTAAACCCATTGTTACCCATCAGACGATACCGTGCATTTTGGAGAGAACCAAACCCAAGAGCAACCGACTGAATACCCGAAATATCTTGACCCGCATTCGAGCCAATCAAGACGTTGGTTCCACCTACCGCGTTCGAACCTGCATTTCCACCAATGGCAATATTGGCGAACCCCTTGTTACTATACCCTGCGTTGAGACCCATGGCAATGAGCGAATCACCCTTGTTCAAATACCCCGCTTGATAACCAACGGCAGTGTTAAATGAACTCACCGTAGAAAAAAGGGCTGTATATCCAACTGCCGTGTTAAATGCATTGTTGGGGTGACGAGCACTTTGCAAAGATTGATACCCAACCCCTACGTTTCCAACCCCTGAAATATCATACCCTGCAGAAACTCCAACCAAGGTTTGCGAACCTCCCACCGCAGCACGTCCCGCTAAGCGCCCAATCATTGTGTTATCTGTACCCTTGTTGGATAAACCGGCACGTTCACCCACTGCCGTTGCATACGAACCCGTATTGTTATTGAGTGCATGTGACCCAAGACCGACAGCATAAGAACCGGCGTTATTTACTCCTGCATTAATCCCTGCCATGACAATTTCTGACCCAGTGTTTGTTTGACCCGTATTAAATCCAACAGCAACATTGTATACACCACTTGGAGTACCGAGAGAACCAGCCAATGCATTCGCACCGATACCAACGTTTGCATCTGTTCCGCTATTCAAATTTCCTGCACTAAAACCAATGTATACACCTTGTTGGGTTGATGTTTGGAAACCTGCATTGACACCAAGTGCGACTAAACTACTTCCCGTTGCACGAATACCCGCCGATGCACCAATTGCAATCGGATTGTTGATGGTACGATTGATAGTACTTACCCCCATTTGATAGCCGGCGGCCGACCCCAGGAAAATACCGGATGTATTGGTACTTGCCGCTGAACCGGCTGAATACCCAATGGCTACGGCTCCCCGTGTACGCAAAAGTTCCGAACCGGCGAATTGCCCAATCACCACGTTACTATTTCCTCGCACATTTTGACCGGCTTCAGTACCAATAATAATTTGATTGTCCCCCGTTACATTGTAAATGTTGTCACCAAGGAAAATGGAATTGGTGGTCGACATGGTGGACAAGAGACGGTTTCCTTGACCAATCACAATGGAACTCATCAAGGTTTGGAAAATACCTGAGCCGTCCAAAGACCCACTAATATCACTGCTGAACCGGAATTTTTGGTCAGTGAAAATCAAGTTTTGCTTCCCAACAATGGATGATACCATAATAGTTGAGAAACTGGCAGTAGGGGTGGATAAATATCCTGCAGTTCCCAATCCTTGAACGGTGGACGCAATCTTTGTATCCAAGCCCACGGAAGAAATAAAACCGGCGGACCCAAGACCAATAATGGTGGAGGCTAATTCGGTCGGGTCAATAAAGGAAGACACATATTCGGTAAGGCCTTGTGTCGTGGAGGTAAGTTGGGTCGAGGAAACATATCCTGCAGTGGCAAGACCCGCGACGGTCGATGTTACAGTCCCCCCCACATTGATACCCGTGAGCAACGAACCGTCACCGGTAATGGACGACACGTGCAAGGACGAAATGGTATTTTCATACGAATATGTTCCCCCCAGTTGATACCACCGTCCATCGGCGGAGGCAACAAAGGTCGCATTTCCGTACTTTTGGTTAATTACATATTGGGTGCGATTGTCTTCAAACGATTGCCCTGCAATGGTACTCAAGGTAAGTGTATTTACCCCAAAGGTTCCTGAAATATCCTTGAAGGTAAGAATCCGTCCAGGTACCGTAGTTGCGGAAGGCAGCGTAATAATCCCAGATGCACCGGAAGTTCGCATTAGAACCGCTGACGTGCTACTACTTAAAAACGTTGTAGGTAACGCCATTTTACTATACTTATAGGGTACAATATTTTTACCGTATACGTATATTTATTTCCGCTTACGCGTTATGATTCAAACCCTGTTTTTAAAATGAATAGGATTGTAATGGTGCAATAATGGGTTGATTGATGAGTGATTGTACCGTTGATATAAGTTCTGGTAAACTGATGAGTGCAATTGATTGATTGTACACCACTTGTCCACTTGTACTGACAAACAAGGTTCCTTGAATGGATGACTGCAATGTTTGGGTCGATACATAATTGGCAGAACCCAACCCTGCAACCGTCGAGGTAAATTGAGGACCCGTAGCATTGCCAACCCCTCCAATGGAAGAAATGAGTTGGGTGGAGGAAATGTAATTGGCCGTTCCCAATCCTGCAACGGTCGAGGTTAAATTGGGTGTAATCACACTGCCACCACCGCCGGATGCAATCCCTGCAACGGTGGAAACAAGTTGCGAAGAAGAAATGTAATTGGCAGTTCCCAGACCCGATACCGTCGAGGCAAGTTTCGTGTCAAATCCAACCGAAGAAATGAATCCTGCACTGCCAAGCCCAATAATGGTGGACGCGAGTTCGGTGGGGTCGATAAAGGAAGATACATATTCGCTAAGACCTTGGGATGTGGAGGTGAGTTGGGAAGAAGAAATGTAATTGGCGGTTCCCAATCCTGCAACGGTCGAGGTAAATTGAGGACCCGTGGCATTCCCAATTCCTGCCACTGTGGAGATGAGTTGCGTCGAGGAAATGTAATTCGCGCTTGCAAGACCGCTGACGGTCGATGCGAGTTTTGCGTCCAGGCCAATGGTGGATACAAATCCTGCACTTCCCAATCCAACAATGGAGGACGCGAGTTCGGTGGGGTCAATAAAGGAGGAAATGTATTCGCTTAATCCTTGCGATGTGGAGGTGAGTTGGGACGAAGATACATACCCAGATGTTCCCAAATGCATAATGGTGGAATCAAGAGTACTTTGGAAGACAATGGGGAAGGAGGATAAGGAGGAAATAAACCCTTGCGTACCCAAGCCAATAATTGTTGACGTTAATTCGGCAGGGTCCACAAATGTCGAAATATAATCTTCGATGCCACTTGTTGTTGAAACCAAACTGTTGCGCAATTGATTGTTTTGCGCCACCATCGACGACCGTAATTGCACATCTTGAACCAATTCATGCGGTGTATCCGCATCATCGGTGTGATACAAGAGACGACGGGTTGACGTAAAGATTTCATCCACTTCTTGGGTAAATTGGTCAATCAGCACCAACGTACTTGCGGTAATGTAAGAGGTGGAAATATAATCGGCCTTGAACAATCCACTGGCCGTGAGGTTCACTACATCAACCCCCCCTTCAAATTTCGATGCACCTTGACTGTATAGCGTATTGGACCCATAAATCACAATCGAATGGGTCGAAATAGTACTATAACATTGTAAATGGTCGGTCGTCAAATAATCCGTTTTAATGGACAAGGTACTAATCGTACTAATTACATGCTGCACATTCACCGTCCAAATGTTTGCACTCAAGGTTCCATCCACCGTCAACGACGAAAACGCAAACCCTTGTTCCACATTGAGATTGTAGGTATTGAGTGTACTGGTTTCAATCGTACTCACATTGAGATTATTCACAATGTTTACATCATACACATTGACAATTCCTGTACTGACCGAATCTGTATTCAAGAAGGCCGTGTTGATTTCAAAGGCATCCAGATTTGTCACCGTGAGATTTCCAACATTCACATTACCAATATCCACACTACTGACATTGATGTAATTGGTGGATACAATGTCCGCATAGACAATGGGGGTACTGAAGGAACTAATTGCATACAAGGTACTTCCAATATAGGCATCCCCCTCTACATGAAGAGTGTATTGCGGATTTGGGCCGTTGAGGGCAATTCCAAGGCGACGGTTGGCCAAGTCACCTACCAAGGTATCGGTCGTATTATCTCCGCGAAGGAAGAAACGGTCACTGGTCGTATTGTTGGAACCCGCATTAAATCCAAGACCAATTACATTCGATGCATTATTGCAAAACCCTGCATTTTGTCCAAGGAATACATTGTTGGTTCCGCGACCCGTAAAAAAGGCGTTCTTCCCAAGTGCCACGTTTTGATTGCCTGTGGCGTACCGCCCTGAAATTGGCCCCAAATATACACAATCATTGGTATTGGATGCTGTATATTGTCCTGCACCGTAACCTAAAAAGACGTTGGAACTTCCTGCGGTACCGTCATTTCCTGCAAATGTACCAATCACAATATTGTTGTTGGCGGTACTGATTGCATTAGATGCCGCAAAATACCCAATGGCAATGTTGGAACCCGTGGTGGAACTGACCGCAGTTCCCATAAAGGCACCCGCATTCGGACCCAGGGCAACGTTAAATTCACCACGCGAGTTTTGTAAGGCGACATTTCCAATGGCAATATTGTTATTTCCCAATGCACTCGAACCGGCTTGACGACCAATCCCAATAAAGTTGGATCCTGAACTAATATTTTCTCCTGCGCCGTTACCAATGGCAATAAATCCAAACGAGCCGAGCGCTGACCCACGGGCTCCTCGCAAAACATTGTTGCCAATGCCAATCGAACCCGTCATGCTGGTCACAGAGGAAAAGGTGTTGATTAAATCGGCGCCCAACACAATATTACTGCGCCCAGAGACGCGCGTCAGGGAAGAAAATACGGCAATATTGCTGGTGGCCACATCATACGCAACGAGTCGGTTGATTGCCGATACATAATTGGCGGAACCCAGCCCTGCAACCGTGGAGGTGAATTGGGGTTGGATGGCGTTGCCGATTCCTGCCACCGAAGATAAAAGTTGTGGTGAGGAAATGTAATTGGCCGTTCCAAGACCGGCGACTGTCGAGGTGAGTTGCGGACCAATCGTATTACCAATTCCTGCCACAGAGGAAATGAGTTGGGTTGAGGAAATGTAATTTGCGGTTCCAAGACCGGTGACGGTCGATGTGAGTTGCGTCGAGGAAATATAGGTCGCCGTTCCAAGACCCGAAGTGGTTGACGCAAGTTTTGCATCCAATCCAAGGGTCGACACAAATCCTGCACTTCCCAACCCAATCACCGTGGAGGCTAATTCGGCGGGGTCAATAAAGGTTGCAATATAATCGTGGAGTCCTTGCGATGTGGAAAGTAATTGGGGCGAGGAAATGTACGTGGCCGTTCCCAAACCAGCAGTCGTCGACGCGAGTTTCACATCAAATCCTGCGGTGGAGATATATTGACTCGTACCCAATCCAACCACCGTGGAGGCCAATTCATCCGGATCAATAAAGGATGAAATATACGTATGCAACCCTTCACTTGTCGACAATAATTGTGCCGAGGAAATGTATGTGGCGGTTCCGAGACCGGTAATGGTGGAGGTTAATTGACGCGATTGTAGGAATTCAAATTGGGTTGTTGCATTGGTAAAATAAAGTCGTTGGCCGTTCATGGATACACTCCCCACATCCGATACATCCACAAATTGAATGGAACTGATTTGGAGTTGTTGTGTACTTACAATCGCTCCCACCGACAATTGACTGCGTACACGCGCATCACCGGATACATCCAGAGTATATTCTGGATAATTGTCGGTGGCAATCCCAAGTCGGCGTAAATAGGTATCCCCCACCAATGTGTTGGGACCTTCTCCTTTTACAAAGAATCGTTCCGAATTTGTATTATTGGCGGCTGCATTCGGACCAATCCCAATCACAAAGTCTCCTTGATTATTCTCTCCTGCACCAGGTCCAAACATTATTGTATTGCGTCCAACATTATACAAACCAGCATTACTTCCCATGGCAATATTCTGTTGCGATGTAGTTCCATACAATGCTTGGAAGCCAATGGCAATATTATGACTCTCAGATGGATTTTGCGCAAATTGGAGTGCCGATGCACCAATCCCAATATTGTACCCACCAGACACATCCGATAATGCATTGGACCCAATCGCAATATTTGCCGTGCCCAGATTATTTACTGCCGCATTGTGCCCAATGGTAATTGCGGCAATACCACGATTGTTGGAACCCGCATTCGACCCAATCGCAATCAAAAGACTGTTTTTATTACTTGTACCGGCGTTGACACCAATCCCAATATTTCCACTACTCAGTGTACTATACAAGGCGGAATATCCAAGTCCAACATTGAATGCAAAGTTTGGATGACGCGCATTTTGCAATGTTTGAAATCCAAGTCCGATATTATTTGTACCCGAAATATCTTGGCCGGCTTGTACACCAATCAATAGATTTTGTGAACCACGATTCGATGCACCTGCACTTTCACCAATTGCAATTAAATTTGGCCCACGATTGGACGCGCCAGCATTCGACCCGATGGCAATCGAAGTGGATCCAATACTGGATACGAGGGCTCGTACACCAATGCCAATATTATGAGACCCTAAATTACTCGCCAAGGCTTGGATTCCAATTCCAATACTACTGATACCGGTATTACTTAATCCTGCATTGCATCCAATAAAAATGTTATTGGGTTGTAAAATTCCTGTGACGGAAGAGGTGAGTTGTGTCGAGGAAATGTACCGCGCGGTTCCAAGACCCGTGATGGAGGAGGTGAGTTGTGTCGAGGAAATGTACCGCGCAGTTCCAAGACCCGTGATGGAGGAGGTGAGTTGCGTAGTTTGTCCTGTCACGGTGGAAGTCAGTTGTGCAGAGGAAATGTAGGTTGCAGTGCCAAGACCCGTGATGGAGGAGGTGAGTTGTGTGGTTTGTCCCGTAACCGTGGAAATCAGTTGCGCCGAGGAAATGTAGGTTGCGGTACCAAGTCCTGTGACGGTCGATGCGATTTGTGTGGTTTGTCCTGTGACAGAGGAAATCAGTTGTGCTGAGGAAATGTAAGTTGCCGACCCAAGACCCGCAATCGAGGAGGTGAGTTGCGCCGAGGAAATGTACCGCGCCGTTCCAAGACCCGCAACCGTCGAGGTCAACTGCGAGGAAGAAATATACCGTGCAATACCAAGACCACTGATTGTCGAATTGAGATTATTTTGTAATACCACCGTTTGGGTGCTGTACAATAAGGTTGCCGATGACACCGTCAAGAGATTTATCGTTTGGGGATTGTATAAGGCAGGGCGGTATACAAAGGACTCTCCATTTTGTAAGAAACCACCGGATGTAATTGCTTGCCAATTGGAACCATTATCGGTCGTGTATTTTACCGTACTTTGGAGGGTTGTTGCATCTTCTCCTGCCAAATAAAAGGTTGCATTTTTTGCATAACGGAGGCGACGAATGGTCCCCAAGGATGCGGTGGACGATGTCCAGTTGGAACCATCCGTACTGCGATAAATAATGTTGGGGGTTTCGTTGGCAATCACAATAAAGTTTCCGTTTCCGTAGGCAACCGTACGTGTATTCTTTGCGGTAAATCCACCGGCCGTTTGATACCAATTGCTACCATCCGAGGAATGTACAATATTGTACCCACCTACCGCAACAAACTTTCCGTTTCCAAAGGCAACGTCGCGTCCTTCGCTGAAATTGGCCGGCGCAGTATTTACCAAATTCCAAGTCAACCCATCAGTGGAATATTGGATGGTCCGTGTTGGTTGTCCAGACACGGTTCCTACCGCGACAAGTGTACTATTGGTATTGGTTGCCACCCCATAAACAATGTTTCCTGCTGGTCCATAATTGGTTACCGAACTTGTCCATGATACTGCATTATTATCACTGTAGGCAATGATGGGCTTGTATGCAGAATCACGTCCCACACCTATCCAGCGACTCAACGTGGAATTATAAATCACCTCACTGGTTGAATCGAGGGTGCCAAGACTGGTTGGAGTATTCCATATGGAGCCATCCGAGGAATATAGCAATGCCGCGGCTCCTGCGCCACCCGCGACAAACCGGCTATTGTCATAGCGAACCGCATTGACAACATTGGGAAATTGTTGACCCAAGGTGGAGTAATTTGTTCCGTCGTACGAGATTTGGATATTTGCATACCCTGGGAAACTTGCGCCGGTAATAATATACAGTTCAGGTGCCAATAACGATGTTTCGGTCATAAGCATCGAATCTGTACGAATACTACTCGTGACAATACTGCTACCCAGCGTCGTTGTATTAATTAAATCAATCAACTTGGATGTGGTAGACGCAAGTTGTGAGGAGGATACATACGTGGCCGTCCCTAATCCACGAACCGTCGATGTTAATGATGCATCACTTACACCGGCACTTAATCCTGCCACCGAAGAAATGAGTTGTGAGGAGGAAATATAGGTTGCTGTACCAAGACCGGCAATCGAGGAGGTGAGTTGGGTCGAAGAAATGTAGGTCGCTGTGCCAAGACCCGTAATGGAGGAAAGGAGTTGGGGAGAAGAAATGTAGGTTGCTGTACCAAGGCCGGCAACGGAGGAAAGGAGTTGGGGTGAAGAAATGTACGTTGCAGTGCCAAGGCCGGCAATCGAGGAGGTAAGTTGGGTCGAAGAGACATACCGCGCGGTTCCAAGACCTGTAATGGAAGATGCAATTTGCGTAGTTTGTCCTGTCACGGTGGAGGTCAGTTGTGCAGAGGAAATGTAGTTTGCCATACCGAGACCCGCAACGGTGGAAGTCAGTTGTGCCGAGGAAATGTAGGTCGCGGTGCCAAGGCCGGCAACGGACGAAAGGAGTTGGGGTGAAGAAATGTAGGTTGCAGTGCCAAGACCCGTAATGGAGGAGGTGAGTTGCGTGGTTTGTCCACCGACGGTCGAAATCAATTGGGGGGAAGAAATGTACGTTGCGGTGCCAAGTCCAGTAATGGAGGAGGTCAGTTGCGTGGTTTGTCCTGCGACGGTCGAAATCAATTGGGGGGAAGAAATATAGGTCGCTAAGCCAAGACCGGCAATCGAGGAAGTGAGTTGGGTCGTTTGTCCTGCGACGGTCGAAATCAATTGGCTCGAAGAAATGTACGTTGCGGTGCCAAGACCCGTAATGGAGGAGGTGAGTTGGGTCGTTTGTCCACCGACGGTGGAAATCAATTGACTCGAAGAAATATACGTTGCGGTGCCAAGTCCTTGGATGGACGACGTCAATTGACTCGAAGAAATATAGCGTGCCGTTCCGAGACCGGTAATGGAGGAGGTGAGTTGGGTCGTTTGACCTGTGACGGTTGAAATCAATTGACTTGAAGAAATATACGTTGCGGTACCAAGTCCTTGTACGGTTGAGGTCATTTGGGAGGAAGAAATATAGCGCGCGGTTCCGAGTCCGGTTATGGTAGAATTCAAATTATTTTGCAATACCACCGTTTGCGTACTGTATAATAAGGTTGCCGACGATACCGTCAAGAGATTTACCGTTTGGGGATTGTACAATGCTGAACGATATAAGAAACTTTCTCCATTTTGTAAGAAACCACCGGATGTAATGGCGCGCCAATTGGACCCATTGTCGGTCGTGTATTTTACCGTACTTTGAAGGGTTGTTGCATCTTCCCCTGCCAAATAAAAGGTTGCATCCTTTGCATAACGAAGGCGCCGAATGGTTCCTAACGATGCAGTGGACGATGTCCAATTGGAACCATCCGTACTGCGGTAAATAATGTTGGGGGTTTCGTTGGCAACCACGATAAAGTTTCCATTTCCGTATGCCACGGTACGCGTATTCTTTGCGGTAAATCCACCGGCCGTTTGATACCAATTGCTACCATCCGAAGAATGCACAATATTGTACCCACCTACCGCAACAAACTTTCCGTTTCCAAAGGCAAC
>JACCDO010680807.1_pt1 | contig 12907 bp, 14 predicted proteins | sample 7446101 | NCBI WGS metagenome assembly JACCDO01 (sample SAMN15323440, study PRJNA562643) | freshwater metagenome | isolation source: river surface water | place: USA:Blue River Watershed | collected 2017-08-16
CTATTTTAACTAATACTAATAAAATTAAAAGTGATGCAACTATTACAGATGCTATTCAAGTTGCTGTAAAAAATACAGTTCCAGTTAGTGGTTCTATTGATGCTAATTGCACAGGTTCTGTTACTGTTAATACTATTAGCGGGTTTGCTACTGAAACAACTCAAAATTCTATTTTAACTAATACTAATAAAATTAAAAGCGATAACGCTGTTCCTGATGCTATTCAAGTTGCTGTAAAAAATACAGTGCCAGTCAGTGGATCTGTCACGGTTAATACTATTAGCGGATTTGCTACTGAAACAACTCAAAATTCTATTTTAACTAATACTAATAAAATTAAAAGTGATGCAACTATTACAGATGCTATTCAAGTTGCTGTAAAAAATACAGTTCCAGTTAGTGGTTCTATTGATGCTAATATTACTAATACTAGTATTCCAGTTACTGGCACTTTTTATCCAGCTACACAACCTATAAGTGGTAGTGTTTCTGTTTCAAGTGCTCCTGCTATAGACGCTTCAACTGATTCTATATTATTATATGGTTCTAATAATAGTAATAAACTAGCAGTTAAAACAAATGCAACAGGAAATTTAGATATAGTTGGTTCAGTTTCTGCAACTTGTAGTGGAACTATTAATTCTAAAACATATGATTCAGGTGGTTCAGGAATAACATCAACTGGAGTTTCTTCAAAAACTGGTTTAGATATAAATGTTATTAATACCTATGTTCCAGTTAGTGGAACTGTTAGTTCTAATATGTATGCCTCTACTAATGGGACTACATGGCATCATTTACAAAGTGATGCAAATGGTGTTTTAAATGTTCATGCTATGGCTCAAGATGGCGCTGGTAATGATATAACCTCGACTGTTATATCTGCTCAGCGTGCTTTAGATGTTAATATTGCAGGTGGTTCTGTGTCTATCTCTTCTGTTAATATTAAAGATAGTTCTGGTAATAATATAAATGCTTTAACTACTCCTTCTAATTGTGCAGGAGCTGTTAAAACTGCATTATATGGACAACAAACAGATAATCCTATAGGAGACACTAGCACAAGTTATGGGGCTATTACTAAAATAGGGCAAAATTCTTTTGTATGTAATGGAAGTAGTGAACCTGTCGTTTGTGGTGGTTATGATGGCACTAGTATTAAGACTCTAAAAACTACAACTGCTGGGGCTGTTTATGCTGCTTTAGATACTTCTAATAATACAATTAAATTATCACAAACATCAACAGATAATACTGTTAAATTAGATACTTCTAATAATACAATTAAATTATCACAAACATCAACTGATAATACAGTCAAAATAGACACTAGTAATAATGGTATTAAACTACCTTTAAATACTGGGACTGCTACTTCAGCTATAGTTGATTTACTTATTCCTAGTATCGCAGCAAATCAGCCCGGCTTATTAGTTGGTGCCCAATCTTACGGAAGAAATATATATACTAATTCTCAAGATTTAGTAACTGTATCTACACAGGCACAGGTTTCTAATGTTTGGACTGGTTATGATACATATATAAGAAATGGTATGACAAGTAATACTATTACAAGTGGTTTAAATGTTTATCCTATTAATCCAATTAAATTATCATATACTATAGGTGGTTTTAATAGTAATACAACAGGTAATGCTAACCAATGTTTAGGATTTAATGGAACATTTGATTCACAAGCTTTAACCACAACTTTCGGTTTAGGTAATCCTAAGTATTATTGGGTTTATATTGCAACAGCTCTAGATAGTGGTATTATAGATTTTGATTATGTTAATAGTAGTGGTGTTATTGTTACTGGTGCTACTAGAACAGTTGGTTCTGCTAATACATGGACTTCTTTATTTTCTACTAATGTCACTATTGGTGGTTTATTAAAATACCAAAAACGGGGGGGATCTGGTGCTGGTAATCAAGTTGAGATTGCATGGACTAATACAAATGTAGCCCCTACAAGTAGAGCAACTAATATAGGGACACATGGTAATAACTCGTATTTTCTTGGTTTAATAACTATTCCTTTAGGCTATACTGGTATTATTAAATCAATATCAACTTATGCTAATACATCAACTTTATTTAATATTATTAAATATGAAAGAACTAATAATAATCGTTTAACAGTATGGGGTACTACAAATTCAACAGCTGTTCCTGTTATTTATAATCCTAATATTGAAATTGAAGAAGGGTGTTCAGTTCTTGTTTCTAAACAGGGGCTCGCTAGTGATGTTTATTATTATGCACAAATAGATTTAATTAAAAATGTATAATTTTAAAAACCTAAGGTTTAATATATATGACATCTAAACAGGAAATTAAAGATTTATTTACAGCTGAGCTATTAAATACTGCAGAATATCAAATTGTTTTACAAATTAAACAATTTATTAAAGATGAAATTATTATTCCAAATATACAAAAGAATATTAAATTTAATTTTCAATCTCCACAAACGATAGAACAGACGAATAATATTCAATTATGTTTTTATATTGAATTTGGATTTAATCTTAATGATGGTGATATTAATGGTGATTATTGTATAATTGATATGGCTAAATTTCTAACTTAAAATAATGGATGAAGAAATAAAAAATCTTTATTTTAAAATATGTAATTTAGAAATGCATAATGAAAGCTTAACAAATAGAATAAGAATGTTAGAAGAAGATTTTGAAAGACTCAAAAAGACACAATTAGAACGCTATTTTGAATATTCAAGTGAATATGAAACAACAGAAGAAGATGAAAATATGTGTGATAGCAATTTTAATAATGATAAAGAAGAATGTAATAATAGTGATTGTAGTGAGTGAGAACCGTAGGTTTTAAAGATAAATATTATTAAAGTATCAAAATTAAGATTTATATATGGTTTAAATTTTAAAATATATATTATATTATATTATATTATATATGACAGAAGTTCTGGGAAAATTTATAAAATATGATGACGAAAAAATAATAATTGTTGATGATGATGAAGACGATATTGAAATCTATTATAAAATTACCAAAGATGAAATAGATAATTTTTTTGGAAAACGAATTTCTTTTTATTATGAATTTGACGAATATATTAAAATTCAAGAGGTTGGAGATAATATAAAACAATCTTTTTTAGGTTTTTCTAGTAATAATATTATGTGCGATATATCACCTATAGGAATGCAAGAATTATTAAGAAAAAAATAAAATTTAATTTTTAACTTTAGTTAAAAATTAAAGCTTTTCACTTTTAAAGTTTCTTTAGATAGAATAATACCCAAAGAAATATAATATATATATTATATTAATAATGGTCAAATATAAATTTGTATCTTTAAAAAAAGCCGATGACGGGAAACATAAATATAATGTTACTATTTTGAATAAAGAAACTGGACGTGAAAAGAATATTAAATTTGGAGCTTTTGGGATGGAAGATTATACAATTCATAAGGATATTAAACGTAAAACAAATTATGAAGCTAGACATATAGTTAGAGAAAAGTGGGATGACCCTAGCACAGCTGGTTTTTGGAGTAAATGGATACTGTGGAATAAACCTACAATAGAAGAATCTTTAAAGAATACTATTAAAACTTTTAAATTAGAATAATTTATATAAATATATATATAAAAACGGGACATTTACGGGACAACGGGACAAAAAATACCCCTTAAAATAAAGTTTCTATAGACTTTGAAAAAAAAAATTAAAATTAAATTTCTGTATATAATAAAAAGTTTTAAATTAAGCCCAAAAAAGCGCCCGTTAAGCCCGTTTTGTCCCGTAAATGTCCCATCCAAGTTTTTTATATATTAATAATTAAAATTAATATATAAAAAAGTTTAATCAATAAAAGATTCTTTCTTTTTGAATTCATCTTTAATTTTAAAGTATCTTAAACCTCTAACATTATTATTTTTAAAATCAATGGCTCCCATTCCATATAATTCTATTTTTAATTTCTTCATAGAACATTTAGAGATATTACAAATATATTTTAAGTCTTCATTATTAATCTGGTAATTATTATCTATTTTATAATCACAATATTTATATATAATATCAGTTAAAGTTTCTTCTTCTTCATCATATCTATTATCACTATTAATTAATATTTTTGATGATTTCCAATTTTTCAATAATAACAAAATAAAAGCGTTCTTCCAATTTTCATTGTTTTTAATTTTATCTTTAATTGTTGGGTCAGCTACTTTATATTTATTTAATTCTAATTTATAAAAGGTTTTAAGGTTTTCATCAGTAATATCTTTAATTTTATCTTCAATTTGTTTTCTTTTTTCTTCAATTTCAGCTTCTGTTTTAAATTGATTAGTTGTATTAAATTCAACTAATGATTCTAAACAATCACTACTAGTAATTTTAGGTAAATCATTACACATTAAAAGAAGTTTTGATTGAATATTAAATTCTATATAACCCTTGTACATTTCACGACTTTTTATTTTATCACCACCACTGAATAACTTTTTTAATAATACACCATTTAATTTAATATCTTTATTTTCTTTATCAAATTTAATTTCGTTAGTTATCATAAGTCTTTTAAATTGAAAATCAATAACCCACATTAACTTACGACCATCATCTATTTTAGTCTCTCTCTCACATAGAAAATGGTCAGCTTCAGCAACTCCCATATATTGTGATGTTAATGAATTTTCTAAAAGTTCACTTAATACACCTTTCCCACAGTTTCTATTACCCATAAAAATAGAAAAGTCTTTATCTTCAATATATCCAAAAATAGCACGTGATAAATATTCTAAGCATCTATCAGTTTGTTCATTCATGATTGATTTAATAATTTTTTCAACTTCATCAACATATATATTATTATAATCTTTATCATCAAAGAAAGCTTTAAAATTTCTATTAATAAAAGAAACAGTATAAACAGGATTTTTAATTAATTCTTCATTATCCCATAAAAAGAATTTCTGTTTCTCAACATCTAAAACTCCATCTTGAAAACATAATTTACCCTTAGTGGTTGTATGTAGTTTATTATAAAAGTCATTATCTATATTATTCTTTGCTGTATTAATAAGAATTTCTATAATATTCTTAATTTCAAAATTATTTCTTCCAAATTCTATATTCTCTGTTTCATATCCTTTTTTTGTTTTAATCTTTTTAATCTTATATAGTCCAAAATTAGATATTAAAGAAGATAATTTAATTTTAATAAATTCTTCATTATCAGTCCAAATATTAGAATATTTATAGAAGAGCATATGAGTTTTACATATATAGCAACATTTAAAATTATCTTTAATAGTTGAATAAATAATATCAGCAGCATCTGTGTCATTTTCAACCCTTTTTTCAATAGGAATTTCAATTGTTTTAATATCTTCAATATAATCTTCATTCATATCTTTTACAAGAAATTTTAAATCAAAGCCTATTTTATGCTTAACTTCTTTATTTAATTCATCTAATAATTCATTTTTAAAATTAATAGTTTCAATCATGATTCCATCATGACATAAAGAACATATATTATCTTTAATATAACCATTTGATAAACAATAAGAATATATACATTCTAAAACTTTCATTTCGTATTCTTGAAGAAAATGAGAAACTAAAGAACCACGTACATCATTAGAATCTTTCCCATTTAATTCTTTAATTTTCTTTACTTCTTTTAATAAAAGACTATTTTTAGAAACTATATAATCAGCTATATAATTTAATTCTTTTTTAAAATCTGTAATTAATTTAATTGGTTTCTTATCAATTATATTACAATCATAAGCCCAATTGTCAAAGCCTCCAAAAAATAATAATCTAATAAATAAATCTTTGGCTTGTTCTCTACTTACTTTATATTCAATTATGATTTCATTTAATATAGATTCTCTATTTAAAATATAATATTCTAAATATTCACATTCAATATTATTAGCTTTACATATTTGATATAACATAGTAGGCATCGCATTTACAATATCTATATCAGTCATATTATGTTTAAATAATGTATGTCTAATTTGTCGTCTTAATGTTATAGCTCCTAAAGAATTTAGTGGATAAACACGACCAAATTTTAATTTATCCTTTCTTTTATATAAAACATTCTTAATATTACCATCTAAAAAATGTAAATATTGGTTTAAAATCTTTTTTTCGTCCCATTCTGGATTATTAATTAAATAGTTTGATTGTAATAGTTTTTTTAAAGCTTCAATATTAGGCTGTTCTATTAATTGTAAATCTTCTAAGATTGATTTTTTAAATTCAATAGTTAAATTTAAACTCATATATATTATAATATATTATATTTTAAATTTTAAATATAAACTTATAAAATAAATTTATATATAAAAAATCTATATATTTTTTTTTAAAGTAAAATTTAAATTAATTTTCTTTTTGTTCTTCAACTTCCTTTTTCTTCTTCTTTTCGTAATAATAATTTAATGAGATTTGTCGGCGCTTCTCTTTATATTCTTCGTCTATTTTATATCTTTCGTTATAGTATCCACGCGAGTAATTATAACTTTTCATTTTACTACATTTCGCTAGCTCTTTATTAATTTCAGCCATTTCTGCTTTTAATTCATCGTTTATAGTTTTCATTTTAAGTTTTAATATATTCTTCTTCTCTTTTAATTCACGCTCAATATCTAAGTTATTTGTGTCCATTAATATAATTAAGAAATTATTTTTTTATATATAAATTTAAAAGTTATATATAAAAAAATAAAATCTTAATATTATTATATGTTTAATAAACCAAATATAATAAATAAATATAAAGATATAATAATTGATTATAATGATGATAATCAAGATTTATTTAGGTTAACTCGTTTAAAAAAAATAATAGATGAACTACATGAAACAATCCCCCCAGATTATATAATAATGATTCATAAAATCAAAGATGATAAAGGAACCTTAAATATTTATTGGAATGAAAAGCCCAGCTTATTCTATAAGATGGTTATTAATTCATTATGGATGGATAATTATGAATTTCATACAAATCATATAATAATATATAATGATTGTCCCTGTTGTTCTAAACCACCACAAAAAGAAAATCAAGAAATTAAAGAATATCTAAATAATCTAAATAATCTCAATTATATTATATGAATAACGAGAAGCCATATCATTTAATAATGATGCAACAAAAACCTAAAAATAAATCAAAAGAACAAAAGATGAAAGAAACTTTTATAATAACCAAAAAAAAATCGTAGATTAAATCTAAGCACGTTTAGGCATTGTAACTGGTTGCATTTTCTCTCCACCTTTGATAACCTGTAAAACAACAGTATTATCATCACCTAAATTAATATCTAATGTTTTATCACTCTTCAATAATCTAACTTTAACAGATTTAAGATATATAGGCGCGCCTTCGTGTATATATTGTATACCAGCGTCACTTTCACTAAATGTATAGCTACCATATGAATAATATTTGGTAATTATACCATTAATATTACGATACCAAGTTTTACCAATGTAATTATTATTATAAAAGCCTAAATCAGTTTGAAGGATATAATGAGAGAATTTATTTAATAATTCCGTTATTGTTTCTGTAGCATTAATATTAATAGTACTATTAATAGTTGAATTTAATCCATTTTGATCATCTGGAACGGGCACACGTTCAGCCCAATTTGTCCCCTTAATAACTGCCGAATCTAATCCATAGTAGCCATCAGTTATATTAACTCCAACAACTAAAGGATTTGAAAGATTAATTATAGTATCTAAAGAATTAAAACCATTATTAATTTGTGTAGTTCCAACACATAAAGTAGATAAATCAAAACCTAATTGACCACTCCAGAAATCAACATAACGCCCACTAGAATCTTTAGCAATTAAAGATTGAAAGTATATACCGCTATTTTGAGCTACTCCATAAACGCCAGAACCAGCATTTAAATTTCTATGTAAATATCTAACACTAATATTAGTACCATCTGTGCTATCGTACATTGGCATATGTAAATAATTCCAATTTACACGGTTATTCTCATCTACTTCTAATGCTATTTGTGAAGCTCCTATATATTGAGGATTTACAGCATTAGGAAAAGTTGTTGAAATTTCTCCGTCATCACTTATAAAAGATGTTTGACCAACTAATATAAAAGGGGTTCCGTTTGGATTTTTACGCCCATCTGGTGAAGGCTTACCATCATTAAAATCATCAATACTAAATAAAAAATTACTATTTGCCATATTTTGAGATGAAGATGACTGTATAGAATTTGTGCTTGATAATTTCTGTGTTAAAAATGATGTTAACTGTAAAGGACTATAAACTCCAGCAGGTAATAAAATATTAGTTTGAAAAGAAAAAGGAGAAACAATATCAACATCAACAGCACCGCCATCAATACCACCTATTTTAGTCCAACCATCAGTAGTAACATTTGTAGAACTTACGAATTTAAGTGTTCCAGTTTGAGCAATAACATTAAAATAATCATAATATGGCTTATTTTTATATATCTTGCTTCCTACTTGTGGAATATTTGTTATTATATGCTGTAAATTACCTTGCCAGTCTAAATAACTATATGTAATATTGAAAGCTTGCCAGTCTCCAGCGTAAGTTAAGAAATATTCAAATCCATTATATTTAGTGCAGTTTGTTAAATCATTACTTTCAACAACACTATAAGGGATAAAACGTTTAAAATCAGGACTAATTATAGGGTCAGGAATAGAACCATCTCTTTTAGTCCATGTATTTCCTGTATATTGTATCCAATGCATAAAATAAACACCACTATTAATAGTTAATGTTAAATCATTAGGAATATTAATATCGCCTTCCTTAACGCTATCAATAAAGATTTTATTTATAGTAACTACATCACCACTTTCAATAATGACGTCTTTACTTAATTGACATTCATAGGACCCATTAGCATCACTATTTATTGCGTCTTGTTGTCTTAATTCAATAATTATATTAGAACTCATATAATAAACCATAGATTTTATAATTAAATTAAATTTTTAATTATAAAATATGATAATCTAAATGTATATAACTTGATATCCATTTTTGCCATCTTTAACAATTGCTTTAAGAACACCATAAAAGACATTAAGTGTTAAACCTTGACGGAAACGAGCGGGGACATCTTCAACAGCTCCAATAGCTCTAGAATATAATAAGTCTAATGCTTGAACCTTATTATTAACAACACATCCAAAATAATCTAAACGTCCAACTCTATCACCATAAGAATCAATAAATTCATCAGCATAATACATAGGTAATTCAGCAGCGCAAGTGTGAGTATTACAAACACTGAAAGTATCATGAAGAAGAGCAAGACGTTCGGCAGGTTTAGTGACCCCACTTTCTGGAAGTAAATTTGAACCATTAACGACAACTTGAAAAGTTTCATCAACCATAGATTCGCTACCATGTGAGCCATAAAGAGCACTTACAGCAGTCGTTCCCTTCTTTTGAACAAGCATATAATTTACTGTTTTATTAAGTGCACCAGTTAAACGATATTTAATTTCTTGTGTTCCTACTGTTGTAGTAGCTGGAACAACAACAGATTCTAATTCATTTGAAATCCATGTTTGTTGTTTGAATTCACTAAGGAACTTTTCGGCTACTTTAGGATCTTCAACACAGTCAGCAACGAGAATAGGGAGAGTAGTACCAGTTACTTCACCTAAACCAGAACCAACAACTGAACCAGTTACATTATATTCAATAACAACACGAAGATTTTTAAATAAGCCAGTGTGTAAGAATTGCATACCACCGGCACCCTTAAGGAGTGGAAAGACTTCACGTAAATTAAGAAAGCCCATAGCGCTTATTTCTTGTGTAGCTCTTGGAGTATGTGGGCAATTAGGGAAAGTTTCTTTAATTGTAATTGGTTCAGCTGGACCATCTTCAGCATTAGGTTCTTTTTCATAAACAAAGCCTAAACCGTTTCTTTGAAGAACTTTTGAAACATCACTATTAAATTGATTTGTGTGGTTGTATGCTTGGAAAGCACTAAAGTCTCCGTAATTAATGATTTTATCTAAAATAATAGAACCATCATATAAATATATATTTTTAATAATAGCACCAGCACCATTAACTAAATTATAGCGCTTTTCACTTGTTTCTACTGATGTTAAACCTAAATTAAGAATACGCATGTTAGATAAATATAATTTATCAGGAGTGAGACGAAATTCACTTCTATATTTTGATTGGTCAAAAACTGAGTTATAAATTTCAGTGACTACATTATTTGTATAGAAAGCCATATATATATTAAACTTAGGTTTTTAATTTAGATTTAAATTAATTATATATTATAATTAATTTAAATATTTATTTCAAGTGTGCCCACTTATCAAGTAGCTTACCAAATACTAAAGTAATTTGTTTATTTATAACTTTTGATTTAAAAGTTTTAGGGTCAAAGTAGGACTTAGGAAAATAACGCCAGCGCCACGACATAGAATCTTCTCTATAATAATGCTTTTTAGGGTCTTTAATAATATCTTCAGCCCACTTTTTCGCTTGTTCAAATTTTATACCGTCTTTATGAATAATAACTGCATGCATTGCATAAGGCATTTTATATATAATTACTTATATTATTTATTTATTTTTTGCTTCTTTCTTAATCATATCTTTTAATTTCATTTCTTCTTCAACCAATCCTTCCTTACGTTTAATCTCTTGCTCATAAGCAGGATTTAATAAACGATCCCAAGTTTTAGGTAATTCTTTTTTAATAATTTGTTTAACAGGAACACCTAATTTAATATATTTTTTAATCATCATTTCTTCTTCTTTTTTAAAATCTTCATTGGCTCTCTTTTTATTAACGTATGGTTCAACAAATTCTTTTTCAAATTTCTTATAAGCAGATAAAGCTATAGTTTTAGTCATTTCTTTTTCTTTTTCTTTCATCATTGCTTTTTCATCTTTCTTCTCTTCAGTTCGCTGCGCGAGTGTCTTCTTCTTCTTAATCAAACCTTTAAATAATTCTTCATCAATCTTAAGCTCTACTTTTGATTTAATAGGTATATAATAATCATCTGAACCTTTGGTTATCTTAATAAATAAACGTTCAAAGTATTTATTTACTTCTTCTTCTGTTAATTTAGATGGAACTGGTATAATATCTTTTTTAAGCTCAGCTCTCATAATTCTATTAAGCAATAATAAATGTTTTCGCTTTTGAGGTTGTGTAATATCCATTTAATTATATATATTATATTTTAGATAATTAAATGGTAGGATATGGGCGCCTATAGGCGCCCATATAGGCGCTTAAGCGCCTATATCAAATCATTTGCTGTTCTTTTAATGCTTTCATTTTAATTCTATATTGTTCTCTTAATTTCTCATTAATTTTATCTTTATTTAATTCATGATATTCTTTAATTTTATCTTTATTTAATTGATAATATTCTTTTTGCTTTTCTTTAATATTATATTTATTTAATTCTTTATATTCTTTAATCTTATCTTTATTTAATTTATAATATATTTTCGCTCTTTCTCTATTAAGTTCATTTATCTTATCTTTATTTAATTCATAATATTCTTTTTGCTTCCCATTTTGTTTTTCTTTATTTAATTCATTATATTCATTTCTTGTTCTTGTTGGTATAAATTTATTAACACATATATTATTCTCTATGTAAAAACGTTCTCTTTGATGTAATTGCTCTTTATTATCACATGGATATTCCTCTAATAAACAAATATTAATATCACCACCATATTCAATAATTTTAAAACTTGTAATAAATCGTTTTTTATTTGATAAATATAGTTTATAATCGTTAATATGATGTGCTTTTCTTCTTGATAAATTATTAACTGTAGAACCAATATATATTTCATTAGTGTTTGTTGATGTTAATTTATAAATTTTGCTTTTTGAGTAATCAGGCATTTAATTAATTATATAGTTAAATCTCTTTTTATATCTTTTTCTATCTTTTGCTTTAATCTATATTGTCGTTGATATTCATTATATTTATCTTTATTAGCATTTATATAATCCTTAGCATATTGGATACGCTTATTACGATTATCTATATAATATTGTTTCTTCTCTTCTATATGATTATAATAATGAGCTTTTGCGCTTTCTTTAGCTGTTCTACCTGGTATATTCTTATTAACACAATTATTATTTTCAATCCAGAAGCGCTCACGCTTTAATAAAGATTTCTTACAGCATACATCATCACAATCTTCTATAGTTTCAATCTTTACATCCCCTAACTCAAATAATTTAAAAGCTGTACATTTTCTATTATGATTACCTTTAATATATTGTTTGTATAGTTCTTGATGATTTCTTAAACGAATAGGCAACGATAAACAGGTTGAACCTATATATAATAAATTTGTATGAGGAGATGATAAAGCATAAATTTTTGCATTCTCAAAATTACTAGATATTTTTTTATATTGATTTTCAAAAGTCATATATATAATAATTTAGATAAAAAAAAAGTATATATTTAAAAAAGTGATTTTCATGGAAACAAATTACCATTAAAAATATATAAAAAGTTAATAAATCACGTGATTTATTAACTTTTTATATATTTTTAATGAACCAAACCTTCCATTAAAATCTATATTATATTATATAATGCCTAGAACAACTAAAAAAATTGATGAAGAATTATCTAAGAGCCTAAAAGAGTTTAAACCAGAACTAACTGACAGCTCATTAAGAATATATATGCTTAATCTCTTACAGCTTGCAGATTATTATGATAAACCATTAACGCCTGAACTATTTAAGAACTTTAAAGAAATAAGAACAGACTTAGAAGATTTAAAATATAGTAATACAACTTTAAAAAATAAAATATCATCTATTGTAGTTTATC
>JACCDO011336939.1_pt1 | contig 12907 bp, 15 predicted proteins | sample 7446101 | NCBI WGS metagenome assembly JACCDO01 (sample SAMN15323440, study PRJNA562643) | freshwater metagenome | isolation source: river surface water | place: USA:Blue River Watershed | collected 2017-08-16
ACAATAAATAATAATATCATGAGCAACAGCCACAACAAGACGTTCAACTTACAGGTTTTCTTGAACGAGACGTGCAAAGACGCGATGAATATCAAGGATTTTATACAATCCCTTGAGCTAACCTTGACCGACTTGGAAAAAGTCGGTGAATTGGGTTACGCCGAAGGCATTTCTAGGTTGTTTATCAAGGGACTGAACAATCTAGATATCACCAAGCGTCCTATCCATTGCAGTGATGTCAAGAGAGAAATTATGCATATCAAGCACGAAGATAAATGGGAAAAGGACAATGCCAACCAGGACAAATTGCGGAATATTATCAAGCAACTAACACACAAAAACATCATGATGCTGGACGACTGGAAGAAGGCGAATCCAGGATGTACTGCATACGACAGCAAGAAATACGATCATTACTTGAAACTCACTATGGAATCCATGGGACCCACTGACGAAGACGCAGAAAAACGTGACTTCAACAAGATCATCCGCCGCGTGGCAGAAAACACCACGATTGATAAGAAATATTTGGTCGTATAAACTATACAACGAGAATACACAAATATATTCTCATCATAATATATAGTTAGTATGGCGTATGTGCCAAATATTTTACAGCCAGGATATGCGCCTGCATGGCAGACTAGAAGAGCTGACCGACAGGAAAAATTTCAAACGATGGACGGGACAGAATATATATTGTATGTTCCCAGTTCTAATCAATTTGATGCGTATGAAAAATCACAAAAGAAATATAAAACGATGTTTAACCAACTTAAGGAGGATATTAAAAATAACGCAGCCATTGCAAAGAACAGAGATAATCTACCTAAAGATTTTGACCATCTTGAATGGGCTGATTTATTAAGCGCCACGTTTAAAAAACTAAATGAGACCTGGGGCATAAATGACAAGATATGGATACGTAACAAACATGATGATGGCACCAAAAACCAACCAGTTGTTTTAGCTATAACGCCTGTAAAAACCCAACGTAATGCTAAAAGGGGAAGAACAGAGAAGGTTCGCGCTGCAACATCAGGAGAAGACGGGGACGAATCTATTATTGACGCCAGTGAAATTACTTGGGGACCAGAACTGCCACCAATCACTCAAAACGTATATACCATCACGAGGGATGGAATGACGTATTATTATCATAGAGAAGCAGATGCAGACAATAATAATTATTTTAAGGTTGAAAAAGCTGTGAAAGCTGCTGGTGATGATGATGAGGATGATGATAATCACGCTGAATATGAAAGCGACCATGAAAGAGACCATTATGATTATAATAATGGTATCCCACCATATGAAGGAGCAATGTGGGACGACGAATTTCAAGTTTGGGCAAGTAATCCGTTTGATATGGATGAATTGGACGAAGAAGGTAATTATAAAATTCCGGCTGAAAATATAGTTGTTGCACCCGCACCCGCGCCAGCACCTGCACCAGCACCCGCACCCATTCAACAACAAGAAAGCAGGATGGACCGATATAAACGACTTATACGTGAAAAAGAATTGGCATCACGCCCTAAAAAACCCGATCCCGTTGTCGTAATGCCTCCGCCTGCACCAGCAGAAGACCCGCGTATAGCAGAAGCGAGAATAGGATTGCCTCCTGGATGGCAACCACTTATATCAAGAAGAACAAATAAAGTTTATTATTATAATCCCAATGAGGGCAACCAATATGAACGACCAACCATGGGCGGTAAACGCACAAAAAGGCATTCAAGCGCCAGATCCAAATCCAAATCCAGGTCAAAATCCAAACAGCCAAAAAGAAAACGAACCACTACACGTCGTAAGCGGACAACAACACGCCGAAAATAAATGTATTTACCCCACCTTGGGTTTGAGTTTGAGAAAACACGTTCCTTGCAACATCTCTGAGCATGTTGCGTCAGTAATCGTCTTATTTTTATATTCAACCACACGCCATTTGCTTGTATCTGGTGTATAGTCCGTGTTTGTCGTATGAATAATTTTATAGTTTTGTTTTCTATAAAATGTTTTACGTTTTGCCCATTGCTTTTGAAATAAGTCATGCTTGTCAATGACATCCACCACCACTGGCGTCCCATGTCTTTCGCGTAAAATACGCCCTACAGATTGTTCTATGTCCGTTTTGGGAGTGGCCATAATCAACGTGGTCAGCGTTTTAATGTCCAACCCTTCCGCCGCCATGGAATACGTGGCAATTATCACCTTTTTACCTTCACTTTCCTTGAGCGCGGCCTCTTTCATTCCACCCACATAATATCCCACAGACGCCATGTTACGGCTATCAATGGCGTCATACAAATATTTGAGCAGGCTTTTATTGTGAGCTAAAATCATGACTTGCTGGTTCGGGTTTTCACGCAACATATCACCTAGTACTTGCAGAATAAATTCGCTCCGCCTGTTATAATTACACAACTTGGTAATCATCGTGCTGAACTGCGGATTTCCGCGAAAATCATAGACGATTTCATTAAATTCCTCATCCTCAATCCGGTATTCAACCGCACGAACGACCACTGGATGCTCTTGTTTGCGGCTCTCTTTAAATACCACCTCCCCCAAGAACATTTTAAATACTTTGCTTGTTCCATCTTTACGATTCATCGTTGCCGAAAGACCAAGCATATATTTTGTAACCAATTTGAAGAGCGTATTGGAAAACACTTCACTGGAAATATGGTGCACCTCGTCTATAATAGTCAACCCAAAACTTTCAAACACAGACGGAGGGTATTCCTTCATGCTAATGGATTGAATCATCCCCAAGACAATGTCCTTGTTCTCAATGTCAATAACCGGTCCTTGAATCTTGCCAATACGCGCAGTAGGTAAAAATTGCTGTATACGTTCTATCCATTGATTGAACAGAAACTCCTTGTGCACCAATACAAGTGTCTTCTTTTTGAGCTGCGCAAGGATATAAAGTGATAAACTCGTTTTACCAAAGGCACAAGGTAGGTCCAGCAATCCGCCACCGCCATGTTTAGTTGTAGATACTTTTTCTAAATAGGAATTCACCGGCGCCCACTGATGTTCCCTCAATTCGCCATTGAATGCAACATGAATGTCAACGCCTTCGGGCAGTTTCATCTCCTTGGCCGCGCAAAAATGTTCCTCACCAAAATATCTAGGCAAATAGTATTTATTGTTTGATTCACGATACGCCGGAAAGGATTTGACGCTATTATTTACAGGAGACCCAGGTATATAAGGTCGTACCATCAATTCATTTTTTATGAGTGAGATTTGTTGTTCGTTTAATTCTTTTTTTAAAATAGTGTAACCCTTTTGACCAATATAGGTGGTGAGTTCATTTGTATTCATGAGGCTACTTTAGTTTAGGATATAATTTTAGGTTGTTTGCGATAATAAAATCTAATAATAAGATATATGGAACTCTCATTTAAAAAAGCACAATCTAGTCATGTGATCTTGGCAATCCTCTTTATAATTTATTTAATTATGGGATACCCGATTCCTGAAACTCTTGCTAGCATGATTGATACCATGTACGGAAAAATCATCGTATACATGATCGCGTTAATATTATTGGTTTCTGTGAACCCAGTAGTAGGAGTTTTAGGATTATTTGTGGCATTTGATTTGATTCGTCGTTCTGCAGTAACAACGGGAACCGCCGCTTTAGCCAGCTTTGGTTCATCCGAAAAGAACAAAATGACGGATCTTACCGCGTTTAATCAATTTCCGTATACTTTAGAACAAGAAATGGTGAAACTCCGCACCGTGAACAGAAATGAATTGTTTGAATTACCCGCATCATACAAACCTCTTCTATTGGGTAACGCCGACGCAGCACCCGCAACCACTGCTTAATTGCTTAGTAATATTTTGTATTTTGTCTATATGTTCAAGTCAACCTTAAAGACTTGAACATATTTTGTGTTACTTCACCGGACTTGCGTCCCCAAGTTTAAGTAAAAATTGTATAATATAATAGAAAATGACAACTGCAAATATCAACAACAACAACTGAAACCACGGATTATTATATATTTTTAACAATTCAACACCCAGATTGTTTTCCGATTTCATTTTGTAGTTCTGGGTAGAAACTTGTATGGTCTCCTCTGACATATTGACTGGCTGACAATCTATATAAATGTTATCAGCATTCACGCTACCGCTACCACTTGAATTGGGTCCTTTAGAGTTATAAAACAACTGATAGGATGCAGACATAATATTTGTACTGCTAGTAGTAATAGTATTCAACGTGTTAAGTGTGTCTGCATCAACGGATATAGCATTCTCTATTCCGTATACTATCATATCATATACGCCATCAATACTAAATGAATAAAATGGCTTTTTAGGAACAATATTATTTAGATTATAATTATCTAAACTAATATTTGTCTTGTTACCTGCATTCGGAGCCAATTTAGCAGTATCATTAATAATTGTGGTTAATATTGTAGATGATGATGTATTACCAGAACCAATCATGATTGGAATAACCACACTGAATCCAACCCCTCCACTGATTGGTGTGTGATCAATACTTAAGGATGCCACTGGAGTTTTTCCATTGTATAATAAATCGTTGCTAGTTGTTATTTGCACATCACCAACTTTGTATTTATTACCATTATAGATCACTGGAGGAACATTGCTTTCGTCGTAGGATAACATAATACCCCTACCATAACCCATATTAGTAGCAACGCAGCCGCTATTTGAATATTGAAATGAATATGAACACTTTAAATTGCATTCGCCAGAAACATTATTTTGTGAAATATTCATAGTAGTATCTAATAATATATATACACAAATAAAAAATATCATTTTAATTATATAAGCAATGAAATTAACAAAAGGAAAATTATCAAAAATAATGAACAAGCGGAAACAATCTATGAAACGTTATAAAAAGCAGCGTAAATATAGGCATGCGGGTAAAACATTTAGAAAAAGAAAACCCCTAAATTTACATTATTCCTCTATAAAAAAAATGGTCACTCCTAAAAAAATAGAATGGATAGGTGGTCAGGAAGAGGAACCCAGTGGAAAAGTGCCTTCGATGGTTGTTGAAGAAGGACATTCCGCGTCTACGTCAGCGCCTGTGGCTGAACCCACCATAGTAAAGACTGAACTCAAACCCGAACCTGCATCTGAATCAACATCTGTTCCCACTATAGTAAGACCCGAAGAATCAATGGCGTCTGTGCCAACGATAGTAAAAACTGAACCCAAACTTGCACCCGAACCAACATCTGTTCCCACTATAGTAAGATCCGAAGAATCAATGGCGTCTGAGCCAACGATAGTAAAAACTGAATCCGAACCTGCACCCGCACCCGAACCAACAAGTGAACCTACTATAGTAAGACCCGAAGAATCCATGGCGTCTGAACCAACCATAGTAAAAACTGAATCCAAACCTGCACCCGCACCCGAACCAACAAGTGAACCTACCATAGTAAGACCCGAAGAATCCATGGCGTCTGAACCAACCATAGAACCAGCATCCGAATCTGCAACTGAACCTACTATAGTAAGACCTGAAGAACCAATAACGACTGAGTCAACTATAATACAACCTGAAACCGAACCAACATCTGTACCTACTATAGTAAGACCCGAAGAACACGAATCCGCGTCTGTGCCCACTATAGTGAAAACTGAAACGGAACAAGCTGTTACACCGCAGCCCGTACAACCAAATACACCACTAGAAGATGCCATTAATTATATTTCCAACAAGATTGCAGATGCTGTTGTGAAAAAAATGGGTACAAGTACAAGCGATAATCAGGATGCAGAACAATCCATACCGACCATGGCATATGCTATGCAACAAACTACATCCAACCAACAAGGTGGTAAACGTAAAACAAGACGATCAAGACACAATAGTCAACATGTTACGCACAAAATGTACCATAACTTTTAGAGATTGACGCACGACATAATTATGTAAATGCAATATTATCATTTACATCATTTCATTTGTGGTTATACAAAGGGTAAATATTTAATCACGTCGTTATCATATGCGGTGATCTTAAAGGCTTGGTTGTACCCTTCCACGTAGACAGTATCCCCATTATATAATTTATCCACTCCGTATTCAGTGGTACAACTACGTCCATTCCGTGAGATGGGCAACTTAATACTATTATTTTGGTCGCTCATGGTATAGTACTGCCATTTGTCACGTGAGACAAAGAGCGGGCGTCCCATGAGGGGCAATATTTTATCCTTGTTGCTACCGCCTAATGGCGTCAATAGCCCAACCTGACGATAACTGGTATCTACCGCACCCACATTGGTGGATACGTTGATTGGCACCAAATATCTTTCATCGCGTAATGGTGGAGCATAAGGATTCATCAAGACATCGCCTGGCAAGTTGGTATAGGCCACGTTTGGACGCATATAAACCCCGCTGCCTCCGCCTTCTATATAGTCGCGTGATTCTTCCTTAATAATCACTTGTGGTGGCGGAGTGCCATATTGTTTGGGCTGGTTCCATATGTGCATACAAAACATGCCAATGGCTATAATAATAAAAACAAGAGTAATGTTTTCAATGCAAATGATACCGGGTGGACACTTTTTCATAAATATTATTAATATATATTGCTAATATTTATTTTTATCCCCGGTAAATTACTTTGGTGCTGCTGCATTCACGCCAAACTTTTGAAGGAGAGAAGGTATATCACTCATTCCATCAATGTTGAGCGTTTTTAACATGCTTTGGGCTTGTTGCACAAGAGGACCAATGTTTTCCATGGCTTCTGCTAGCTGAAGCTGTTGCTTCATTAATTTTTGGGTATCGCTGGTTAAATTCTTAATTCCGTCGCTTCCTAAAACATTACTCAAATCATCATACGCCTTTTCAAGAGTCGTGCCATAATCCACTCTTGCTGCGCCAGCCTTTTTTCGTCCTACTTCAAAACTATCTGCGCATTTACCATCAGCATTCAACTTTTGACCAGCAGGGCAAGAGGTGCCGCTTCCGGCAGGGGCAGTTGCACTTGGGGCAGTTGCAGTTGGGGCGGCGGCAGGAGCGGCAGCAGCTGCAGTAGGTTGTGATATCATATCCACGTCATGATCTTCGGTTTTAGCATCCGCAGCATCCGCAGATTTGTCTGCATTTCCATCCTCCATATTGTCTAACCCTTCTTTCATCATCATTCCAGAGTTTAATAAATTCACAAGCACTAGCGGCACCAAAAGCACTATCACCATATTCTTGCTAAAATGTGTTGCAAGATAACCGATCAATATAAACAAAATCACACTTTGGGTTTGGTTCATCATTACATATCCAATAACATTGAATAGTGCTAAAAGAGAGACTAAATATAGAACATATCTATTTGTTAATAATTTTGAAACTGAACTAGGCATTTTCATAGTATATATATATTGATTGTAAAAAAAATTGAAATAAATAGGTTATTATTCAATATGACATTAATCAAAGTATTAACTCAAAATGAGTCATCAGTCAAACAAGTATTCCCTGGTTGTATGTGAATTGTATAATAAAAATATACATGGTTTAACAGAACAAAGTGATAAAAATATACAAGAGCATTATTTAGTGATGGAAACCTTTAATCCTGAAAATATAAATATGAAAAAAATAAACAATGTATGTAAGAGATATAACCGCATGTATTGCAATCTAGATGCAAGCATCATACGCAATCACCCGGTTATACGCAACTACCCGAATATTGTGACCGGCAATAAATATATTCAGCCACAAATTGCTGAACGTATTTATTTAAGTGGTGATGAATGTGTCGCTGTTATAAAAACACACTGGATACGCTTAATCCAGCGCAATTGGCGCCGTGTTTATAGTGAGCAGCAGCGTATTTATGGAATGCGTAAACATCCTCGTCAACTACAATATCGTCAAGTTACTGGAAACTGGTCCAATGATTGTGCGCGTGTTCCCTCTTTACGCGGAATGCTTGGAGGACTTTGAAGAAGATTTTGAAGAACGGCTGCTTCGTCTTTTATTTGTGCGTGTATATTTTCTGTGTTTTTTTGTTCTTAACCGGTTTATATACCCGCCACGATGCATGGTTTTACGACGTTTTGTTTTGCCACCTGTTTTAGGCATGACTTCTCCTTTTCCGTATAAACGACCAGTAGGAAAATTACCTCGTCTGGGACCTCCGGCAGCATTTCCCTGGGGTGCTGCATATATAGTAGAGGGACCTCCAGCCCCAGCTCCTGCCCCACTTGGTCCACCAAATAGATTACCAAGATTACCAAGATTACCAAAGAACCCACCTTCATTACCAGGTGGCGCGCCATCCTTAGGGAACATGTCTTCCGTATCTCTTAATAATTGGTTCAAGTCATCCAATTCCTTTTCATTAATGCTCATATTGTCGATTTTATCAACGATGGATACTAAACTTTGAACCAACTCATCATATGTTTTTAATTTTGAATTTAATTCTTCCATTTTAGCATTTGATCCTGCTAATGTATTTTTGGCCTGTTCTACCTCGGCACGCGCAGCATTTATTGATTGTTGCATAGCTTCTTTATCTACATTAGATTGATCTAGTTGACTTTTTAATGATGTTAATTGATCATTTGTATTTGTTAGACGTGTTTGTAAGTAATTATTTGTATTATTTGCTTCTTCTAATGCGGCTTTACTTTTCTCTTGTTGTCTTGCTAATTGTTCTTTTGTCTTATCTAATTCAGAAGTAGATGATTGAATATCTTGAACATTTTTTTTGTAATCTGCAATGATGCTAGTAAGTTTCGTTTTTATAGTATTTAAACTATTTTGCACACGTTTTGTGTATTGAAGACCCATTTCATTTTTGGTGGCTAATTTTTCACTTAATTCTTTTAATTTTCCTTGTAATAACTCTATGTTGTCTGCCATATATTATATATATATAATTTTCATAAATAGACAAGAAAATTATATTATTTATCCGTATCTTCCGTATCATCCGCATCCTCTTGTAATTGAATAATTTCATCCAAACCACCTTTAATTTGCGCCATTTCCTGAATAAGCTCGTCTTGCTCCAGTTTCGCATTTTCTAAATCTATATCCGTCAATTTTCCATTGACTATAATTTCATCTATATATTGATTCAAATAATTCATGGCCCGGATTTGGTCTTCCTTTTGCTTGACGATGTGATTATAATACTTTTTATAATCATTACGCACCATTTCTAAATACTCGTTTTCTCTCGCAATCTGTTTGAGTGTCCTTTGTTTTTCAAGGAGCATTCTTCTTTTGTCTTCCATTTGTGTTTCAATATGAACCAAATATAAATCGCGTTCGGCTAAAGTTAATTGATACATTTATCCCTCTTGTATATACCCATGAAAAATAAATATATTGGGTTCGGCAAACCAATACCAAATACTAAAAAAATTGAATTAGTTTCACGCCTATACATTTATGACAACATAATAGAACTGATATATTTCAACATAATGAATATATTGATAATCTTGTTGGGGTGTAAAATATCATACTTGTTGTATGATAGAATCAAGACTGGATTATTCATATCGTATGCTTATCAAAACGACCAAGTGGACTGGTTTTTGAGTGGCGGCGCAAATATTGACATTCCTATTCCCGAACCTATTAGCGAGTCAAAATATATGTACAAAGTCATATCTAATATTCATATAAATGGGACTAGTTCAATGAATACGTGGAATTATATTTATGATGATGTGTCACAGAGTACAGCAGAGAACTTTATTATGATAGATAAATATTTGCAAACAAATGGCTCACAATATGACCGCATATATTTAGTGACGTCTCAATTCCATTACAATAGAGCCAACAAAATTCAACAACTAGTTTCACCTGAAACGAATTTTGACTGGGTTCTCTCGCCATCCAAATTAGAAGACTCGGAATATTGGGAACAAATGCATGTAAAAAATATAGAAGCGGATGTGGCAAAGGCCTTTGAAAAGTATCAGCTTGTTATGTGAACCCGTGTTCAAAAAACAAAACAAACATTCTGCAATAAAAATGAAAAATAAACAAAAATAAAAACAAAAATAAACAAAAACAAAATAAACAAACAAAAACAAAACAAACAAAACAAAAACAAATTAAATAAACATTCCATATTTAGTATATCATATGATTACATGCAATTTAAAAGGCGGACTAGGAAATCAACTATTCCAAATATTTGCAGTTATTTCTTATTCATTGCAACATAAAAAACCATTTAGTTTTTTATATACCGAACGTGTTCCGTCTACTACACCTCGACATAGTTATTGGAATTCTTTTTTAAAGTCCCTTAGGGTTTTTACCACTACATCATTCCCAGCAAATGCTAACATGATCAGTCTTCCTGATTTTGAGTATCGTGCGTTGCCATTAACCATTAGTGAACATACTATATTTGACGGATATTTTCAAAGCTATAAATATTTTGTAGAGAGAGAATCCGATATTTTTCGGTTAATTCAATTAGAAAAACAAAAGGCTGATTGTTTGAGCAAATATAGTTTAGATTTAACAAATACCATTTCTGTCCATTTTCGTCTGGGTGATTACAAGCATCTAGGACACTTTCATCCAATCATGGGATTTGAATATTACAAGAATGCGCTGACTCATATTCTCTCTTCCTGTCAGTTTCAAAAGTGGCGTGTTGTGTATTTTTGTGAAGCAGAGGATAATAATATAGTGCGTAATATTATCAACCAATTAGCTATGGTTTTTCCCATGCTGACATTTGAAAAGGCAAAGGATACCATGGCTGACTGGGAACAAATGATTGTAATGAGTTGTTGCACTCATAATGTGATTGCGAATAGTTCATTTAGTTGGTTTGGCGCCTATTTTAATACCAACAAGGACAAAATCGTCTGTTATCCAAATACGTGGTTTTGTGGAAGTGGTGCAAATATACGCACGGATGATTTGTTTGTGCCTTCATGGAAAAAAATAAAGTGTTAGCCACTTTTTGTTATTTGTATTTTTATTTAATTTTACATGTCAAAAGCAGATATTAAGCGTTTGACATGTATATTGCGTTGTGTTTGTAAACATAATAGTTGTCATAATATATAATGGACGCTGATATAGATACAAGAACGGATACAACAAATCATAAAGTTGTCTTGCTTATCATGAATTGTGTGAGATATAGATACAAGGCAGAGAAACAAAAGGAAACCTGGTTAAAAGACCTGCAGCTTCCTTATTATCATGTTTTGGGAAATCCAGAGTTGACTACAACTTATCAATTTGATCACGAAGAGAGAATATTGTGGGTAAATACACCCGATGATTATAATTCATTGCCCAAAAAAGTCATCGTTGCCTATGCATCTATCAAACAATCGTGTCCAAATTTGCAATATATATTCAAAACAGACGACGACCAGATGCTGCAATCAAATAATCCAAATAAATTCTTTGATAATATGTTCAAGATGCTAGAAAAAAGGCAACAAACCAACAAGGTTCATTATGCTGGAAATCTAGTAGACGTGCCCAAAGCTTATATGAGTCAATATTACCGAATTCATCCAGAATTGCCCAAAGAATTGCCGGTCCATGTTACCAAATATTGCTCAGGAAGATTTTATGTGCTCTCTACAGAAGCGATCACAGACTTGATACTCAAGAGAGAAAAAATCAGCAGCGAATATTTGGAAGATTATGCCGTCGGGATGCATCTTCATAATAGATACAAGAACCCGATTTTGCATATAGACACAGACTTTTGTTTCAAAGATATCCTATTTGATTCGAACAATATATCTTCATCATGATAAACCTGCACCACGCGCTTCTAATTGTCGTTTATATGCCGCCATTAGGTACTCCTTATCCAAGTCCGTCATGGCTCTCACAAAATCGGTCGGCCTTTTTTCAATATCACTATATCCCGCTCTTTGAACGACTGTGAGCGGCGTAATCAAATACCACTTATCTTTTTGTTGTAATGCAAACCAATATTTATCAATCGCATATTTGAAATGATTATGTGGTTCCTTCATCAAATTGACGATACTAGCTTTAATATTCGCAATCAGGGTGTCAATATAGTGCCCATTCACAATGTATCCAGTCGTTGTTTGGCACTGCGTTACTTGAACACACTCATCGCCATCACGGATATATGGCGGTAAATTATTTCCAGCAAGAAGCACAACGTCCCATTTGTCGTGTCGAGAGAGAAACGTGTTGAATTGTTTAATAAATAATGCAGGATTCAAGAATTCAATATCATCTTCGCAAATTAATACATGGCTCCAATTGTTTTCTTTAGCTAAATTCAAGCATTTTAAATGGCTCATGCTGCAACCAATGCGTCCGTCCTCCAATTTGATGGCATTGAATCGTTCTGCGCAAGTAAGTCCCACTTTACGAAGTTCGGCTTCTACTTGTTCTTTTCTGTCTGTGCGTGATGCAAGATTAATGTAAAATCCATGTTTAATATCGGCAATGCTGTTCATTCTATGAGTTATTACGCCAGAAATGTTTATATTTATTTTGTGTAAATACGATATATTTTCTCTCTTGAGAACATATATCAATCTAGTTATGGAGATTCATAAACAAATCAAGAATATTGCGCTTTGTGATGTTGAACAAGATTACGAGGACCTGAAACAGATGGCAGACAGCTTAAAAAAAGGCACTGCCAAAGTGACCGACCGGTGCAGAATCGGCAATAATATCGTAGACTATTTCACTTTTGAAGAACGGCTGCGAACACGAGGCAAATATGACATCAACTTTTATGAATTTGTGGAACGCATTGACGAATTCAGCAAGAAAAAATTTATTCAAAATATGCTGACGTATTATGAAAATGTCAAGAATAAGAACAAGACGAAGAATCGTGCGGTAGTATTGAAGGAAGTATACAAT
>JACCDO011926762.1_pt1 | contig 12901 bp, 9 predicted proteins | sample 7446101 | NCBI WGS metagenome assembly JACCDO01 (sample SAMN15323440, study PRJNA562643) | freshwater metagenome | isolation source: river surface water | place: USA:Blue River Watershed | collected 2017-08-16
ACTGGGAGTTTTTACTCCCAGTCTAACCTTTTTAGGAAGATGAATGAGTAACAAGATTATACTCAAGAAGTCATCAGTTGGTGCAAAAGTACCTCTGGTTACTGACTTAGACTACGGTGAGTTGGCTTTAAACTACAACGATGGAAAGTTGTATTTTAAAGACTCATCTAATAATATTGGATTCTTAGGTTCATCTTCTGCAACGCAGACACTTACAAATAAGTCAATCAGTTTGGGTAGCAATACCTTAACAGGTACTGTTGCCCAATTCAATTCTGCGTTAACAGATGGAGATTTCGCCACATTAGCTGGTACAGAAACTCTATCAAATAAAACTCTGTCTAGCCCTACGATTACTGGCACTTTAACAGTAGCTGGTAGCACAGGCGCAAACGGTTATATTTTAACTTCAACTGGAAGTGGTATGCAATGGCAACCACCAACAGGAAATACACTGGATGGTTTAACTGACGTTGTTATCACCTCTCCAGAAGCACAACAAGTTTTAAAATTTAACGGATCTAACTGGATTAACGCTGATCCAGATACAGCAGTTGCTTCTGCTGTTTTTGCTACTAATGCTGAATCAGATTTAGGTTTAGTGACTGATTTGGTTATTGGTATCTCAGAAGATCTAGGTTTTGTGACAGATGTTGCAGCGTTTATTTACAACATGGGGCAATTGCGAGTAGATGGTATCGTCTCTTTAGAGAACTTGGACCAGTCTGTGCGAGCAGACTATACCGCATATGCAATTATTTTTGGTTTCTAAAGAGGATATAAAATGGCTCGTCAATTAGTTGAAAAATATATTTTTACACCTGGAGATGCAGGTGAGGGTACTATCAAGTTCCCTGGAAAGTGCGATGAAACTCAACTTCTAATCGTTGCGAATAAAACTACACAAGAAAACATTTATGCGATTGGTGACCCAACTCGCTCAGGTTCTTTGTCTTACGATCCAAGTGACAATACAACTTTCTATTCTGAACAAGACGGTGTTACTACAGTAACATTCGCTAAAGATACTTCTTCAATGTTAGCGACTCACAAGATCGCTATCTATACCGATGCTCCAAAGCAGATCGGTAATATTGTTAGACCATACGCTTTCGGTGTTGATGCCATTGAGCGTATGCGTGTCGCTAATCCACAGTCGCTAATTGACGCTGACTTTGAATATGGATTACAAACAACTAAGTGGCAGAACTATACTGAAGTTCGTGGTATTCCAGGTATTTACGAGAAACCAGGTCTTGACTTGTTCTTATCAAACGTAACAACTGATGGTGCTACACCTTCTATTATTACTGTTACTTGTAGTGCACCACACGGATTAAACGTAGCAGATCCAGTTATCCTTTATGGTCTTGGTAATGCTAGCAACTATGCACGTGCAGAAGGTGCGTTTATTATCGCTTCTGTACCAAACTCTACATCATTTACTTACTTCGCTAAAGGTATTGTTGGTACAAACGGACAATCAATTTTTACTGGCTCTACTTACGGTCGTCGTGGTGGTTTCTATGCTGGTGCTTCATTGCCAGTTTTAAGCATCACTTCAGATGGAGCAAACCCATCTGTTATTACTGTTACATGTTCTGCGAACCATGGTTTGGTTCCAGGAGCACCTATTGCTAATATTATCACTTCTAATGGTACAAACCACAGTTTGGTTGGTGGTAATTTCTTCGCTGAACAAGTTCCTACAACTACTACATTTAAGTTTACTGCTCGAGTTGGTGGCGCAGTAACAAGTGCTGGATTGACAGGTAGCATCTATGTTCGTTCTGATGCGTTTGCTTTACATAGACCGTTCGATGGTGGTGTTACTCTTGGTCCATTCTTACCATCACATGGTGCGTCAATTTCTCGTCAAACTAAAAAGTACATGCGTTACCAATCTGGTAAGGGTGTTCTTTGGACTTCTGGTGTTCTATTCAACCCAGTTCTTAACCTCGATCAAATTTCAGCAAACGCTACAACTCCAGGTGCAACAGTAACAGTTACAACTGAGCAAAACCATGGTTTACAAGTTGGTGCTACTGTTATTATTTCTGGTGTTGTGACATCAGGTTATAACGGAACATATGGTGTTTCTGGTGTTTTAAACGAGAACACATTTACTTACACAGCATCAAATACTCTTGGTTCTACTGATGCTGTTATCACAAACCTTCCACGTGTCACAGTTAAAAACTGGCACGGTGCTTCGGTTCGTGTTGGTCCATTTGATGACCAAAACGGATTGTTTTGGGAGTTTGATGGTCAAGAATTAGCAATCGTTAGACGTTCATCAACATATCAGCTTTCTGGTTTTGTTACAGTAAATCCAGGTTCACAGGCAGTTGTTGGTTCTAGCACTCGTTTTACTCAACAATTAAAAGTTGGTGATCGCATTGTTATTCGTGGTATGACTTATATGGTTGGTTCTATTGCTAGCGATACTGCGTTAACAATCAACCCAGAATATCGTGGTGTTAATGCTTCTAGTGGTATTAAGATCGCAACAATTATCGACCAGCGTATTCCGCAATCTCAGTTTAATATTGATAAACTAGATGGTACAGGTATTTCTGGATATAACATCAATCTGAATAAGATGCAGATGATGGGTATTTCTTTCTCATGGTATGGTGCTGGCTTTATCGACTTTATGTGTCGTGGTCCAGACGGAAACATGATTCTTGCGCATCGTTTAAAACAGAATAACGTAAACGATGAAGCATATATGCGTTCTGGTAACACAGCAGTTCGCTATCAAGCAATTAACGAGTCTGTTATTGATAGATTATCTTCTACAATGAATAATACTCAAACCACTGTTCCTCTTGTGAATGCTTCTAGATTCCCAGCAACTGGTGGTACTGTTTTGATTGAGAACGAAGTTATCACTTATACTGGCAAATCTGGAAACACTTTAACAGGTTGCACTCGTGGTGCTTCTTTCAATATGTTTATCGGTGGATCTAACAAATCATTTACTGGTGGTGCAGCAGCTGTTCATAACGTAGGAAACGGATTTAACTCTGTGACTCTAATTAGTTGTACTGCAGCACCAGTTATCAATCACTGGGGTTCTTCATACATCATGGACGGTGGTTTCGATACAGATCGTGGTTACTATTTTAACTACGCAGATCTTGGCGAAACTATTTTGGCTAACGGTGAACGCACAGCGTTCTTCTTAAGATTGGCTCCCTCTGTTTCAAACTCTATTGCTGGTGCGTTCGGTGATAGAGATTTAATTAATCGTTCACAACTATTACTACAAAAATTACAGATTCAGTCTGATCAATCTGTACAAGTGTATGGTATCTTGAATCCAGGAAACATTGACGCTGCATCTTTAACATGGAACTCTGTTAATACTGTAGCATTGGGTTCTCAACCATCCTTTGCGCAAATTTCTACTAGTACAACAACTGCAGCAACACCAGGAGAACAGATTTTCTCTACTCTTGGACAACCAAATGGTTTCGCTGAGATTGACTTGTCTAGCTTGAAAGAATTATCTAACTCAGCTATTGGTGGTTATAGTAACTTCCCTGATGGTCCAGACGTTTTAGCGATTGTTGTTAAGAACTTAAACACAACGACATCTGCAAAGGTTAACTTGAACTTGTTCTGGTCAGAAGCCCAAGCATAAATATAAGAAAAGGAATTGTTAAATGGCAACACAAGTACAATTTAGACGAGGTACAACTACCCAGAATAATGCCTTTACTGGTGCTATCGGTGAAATCACGTATGACACCGAGATTAAAACCTTACGTCTACACGATGGATCTACAGCTGGTGGTGGCGCAGTAGTTGTTAATACTGCTTCTGCACAAACACTAACAAACAAAACTTTATCTACTAACTCAGTTTGGAATGGTAATGCTGTAGCTCTTGGATACGGTGGTACTGGTGCTGCCCTAACTGCAGTAGCAGGAGCTATCGCTTATTCAACTGGTTCTGCCCTAGCATTAACTTCAGCTGGTACTTCTGGTCAGGTTCTAACATCTGGTGGTTCTGGTGCTCCAACATGGGTTAATGCTGCTTCTATTACTGCTGGTACTGCAACAAACGCTACATTTGCAACTAACATCGCTGGTGGTTCTGCAGGTCAGTTAGTTATCCAACAAGATACTGGTTTAACAACATTCATTACTGCTGGTGCACAAGGCACATTCTTACGTTCTGAAGGTGCTGGTTATGCTCCATCATGGGCAACTGCTGACGTAACAATCGGTACTACTGTTACTCCTCTTGGTGGTTCAAACACTTCTCTAGCTGGTTTGAATATTCTTGCAGCTTCTGGTACTAGCCATTGGTTACTACCAGTAGGTACTACTGCTCAACGTCCAGCATCTCCTGCTCAGGGTATGGTTCGCTATAACTCTAGCATCGCAGCTTTTGAAGGATATTCTTCTGGTGCTTGGTCTTCTCTTGGTGGTGTTAAATCTGTAGACGGATACACTTATATCCTAGCTGAAACTTCACCAACAGCTGGTAATGGTGATCTAGACTTCTATGCAGAGAATGCTGGTGGTAACGGTGCTACTCAAGTTGGTCAATGGAATAGAACTAACTTAAAAGATTATACTGGTACTATTGTTGGCACTCAAACCACACAAAACGTATTCAATGCTACTGCTACCACAGTTAATGCTTTCGGTGCAGCAACATCTTTAACAATTGGTGCTAGCAACTCTGGTACTGCAACTATCCGTAACTCTACTGTTGCAATTACAAACAACGCAACAGTCGGTGGTAGTTTGACAGTAACTGGAGATTTAACTGTTAATGGTACAACTACTACAGTTAATTCAACAACTATTACTGTTGACGATAAAAACATCGAACTTGGCTCTGTAGCATCACCTACTAATACTACTGCTGATGGTGGTGGTATTACTCTGAAAGGTGCTACTGACAAGACATTCAACTGGGTAAATGCTACTGGTGCTTGGACTTCTTCTGAAGATCTAAACCTATTAACAGGTAAAGTTTACGAAATCAACGGAACAGAAGTTCTTTCTGCTTCTGCTTTATTCAACTCTCAAACTAACGTAAACATTGCACCTTCAGCAACAACATTTGTACTAGGTGCGTCAACAGCAAGAATCTCCGCTTCTTCTCAAATTATTACAGCAGTAGACTCTGTTGCATATGACTATAATTTTAGTGCAACTACTTCTGGTACAACTGCTACAGCAGTTACTAGTTTTGCCACAGGAACATATCGTTCTGGTAAAGTTCTAATGCAGGTAGTAAACGGTACAACATATAGAATTCTAGAATTACTATTTGTGCATGATGGTACAAACGTAACTCTATCTGAAAATTATACAAACACTGGCGAAATCCAGACAGGTAATACAAACACTACATTCAGTGCTTCAATTTCAGCTGGAACATTGACTATATTTGCAACAGCGTCTTCTGGAACATCTGTCGTTAAAGGACACGCTACTTTATTCAAGGTGTAATAAATGGCTGTAGCATCTAGAGAACAACTAAAACAATACTGCCTAAGAGCACTTGGTGCTCCAGTTATTGAAATTAACGTTGATGACGATCAACTCGAAGATCGTATCGATGAAGCGTTAGAACACTGGAGAAAATACCACTACGATGGTATTGAGCAGATTTACATGAAAGCACAAATTCGTGCTTCAGAAATAACACTGTCATCTTCAGTAGCAGCAAACTTTGAATTATCTGAAAAAGTTACAGGTAGCACTTCTGGTGCAACTGCGACAGTCGTTAAAGAAACAAACAGAAGTTCATCTGGAACTCTTTTATTAGTTAAAAATATTGTTGGAACATTTGCAGCAGGAGAGACTATCACTGGTGCTATTTCTGGTCAAACATCTACCGTTTCATCAGTTGTTAAAAGAGAATACGACAATAAGTATATTGAAGTTAGTGATTTAGTTTATGGTGTGACTAAAGTTTTAAGTATAGGTCAAGCATCATCTTCTAAAAACATTTTCGACTTACAATATCAATTACGTTTAAATGACCTATACGACTTAACATCAACGTCTTTAATCTATTACAAGACTGTAATGAGCCATTTGGCTCTATTAGATTTTGAGTTAAATGGTCATACATCTTTCCGTTTTAATCGTAGAACAAATCGTGTTTACCTAGACATCAACTGGGAAACTGATATTCCTCTTGGCGATTATGTTATCGTTCAAGGATATCGTGCACTAGATCCAAACGAATTCACTAAAGTTTGGAATGAAGCGTGGTTAAAACACTATGTTACTGCTTTGTTTAAAAAACAGTGGGCGAGTAACATTAAAAAGTTTTCTGGAATTCAGCTTCCAGGTGGCGTAACACTAGATGGCGATAAACTTTATGATGAAGCTACTACTGAAATAAAAGACTTAGAAGATTCATTACAAAACAAATCTGCGCCACTAGACTTTTTCATAGGTTAACATGTCAACAGTTAATCCATACTTTTCTGACGGTAAGAATACTGGCACTCGTAACGAACAGAATTTAATCGAAGACTTAATTATTGAGTCTTTGAAAATCTACGGACAAGAGCTAGTATACATCCCAAGAACGTTAGTTTCTAAAGACAATGTTCTTGGAGAAGATCGTTTGTCTGAATTTAAAGCTGCATTCCCTATCGAAATGTATTTCGAGAACGTAGATAGTTTTGCTGGACAAGGTCAGTTTATTCAGAAGTTTGGATTAATGGTAGAACAATCTGCAACTTTAGTTGTTGCTAGAAGACGCTGGGATCAATTGGTTGGACGTTATAATTTTGGACCACTACCTAATCGTCCATCTGAGGGAGATTTAATCTATTTCCCACTAACAAGAGGTTTGTTTGAAATTAAATTCGTAACACACCAAGATCCTTTTTATCAACTTGGTAAGTTGTATGTTTATAAACTACAAGTTGAACTATTCCAGTATAGCTCTGAGAGAATTGATACTGGTAATGCATCGGTTGATGTGTTTGAAACTCTGAAGACATTCTCAACAAATATCACTAGAACAGAAACAGGTATATTGACTGCTATTAATATCACAAATCAAGGTTCTGGATATACTTCTACTCCAACAGTAACAATTTCTGGAGGTGGAGGTAACGGTGCTACTGCCTCTGCAACATTAGGTACAGGAATTAGTGCTGGTAAAGTTGTGTCGATAGATATTGTAAATCCTGGATCTGGTTATAACTCAGCACCATCAGTAACAATATCGTCTCCATCATCAGGAACACCTGCTACTGCGACTGCAGTTGTTCAAAATGATATAGATAAAGTAGATTCTTATGGTGACAATAATACATTTAAGCAAGAAGCTGAAGATGTTTTATTTAATGAAGCAAACCCATTCGGTGAGTTAGGTCAATAATGCTAAACAATAACGTTTTTTATCACGGACTAATTAGAAAGAGCATTGTAGCTTTTGGTAGATTATTCAGTGACATCTATATCGACCGAAAACAGGGTGATTCCGTCACAGGAACTACCGTACAAAGATTACAAATTCCTTTGGCATACGCACCAAAAGAAAAGTGGCTAGTTCGTATTGAACAAGATCCAGATTTAACTAATAATGTATACGTGTCTTTACCAAGAATGTCTTTTGAAATTCTTGGCTACTCATACGATCCGTCTCGTAAATTAAATAGAATGCAGCAGATAAAGTGTGGTGATGGCACTAATGCTATGGACGCTATGTATACTCCAGTCCCATACAATATTGACATCGCACTTTATGTGTTGACTAAAACACAAGAAGACGCACTTCAAATTATTGAACAGATTTTGCCTACGTTTACACCAGAATATACGTTAACAGTAAACGCTGTCCCAGATATGAATCTGAAGATAGATGTTCCTATTGTATTAAATAGCGTGACATCACAAGATGAATATGATGGCGACTTTCAGACCAGAAGATTTGTTACTCATACATTAACATTCACTATGAAAACTAATCTATTTGGACCAATGACTAATAAGAAAGTTATCGACCAAGTTTATGCAAACGTTGGTCAGAATGAAGATTTTAGTAATCCAAATAGAGTTTATACCGCAGAGGGTGATGTTGTAACTGCAACAGTTAATTCAGAGAATTGGTTAGATAACTTTTAAATATGGCAGAAATTTATAATGCTAATGCGAACTTAAAAGCTGCTGGTGTTACGGTTGAGTTTACTCCCGATAATATCCAAGAGTATATTAAGTGTTCGCAAGACCCAATCTATTTTATTGAGAACTACTGTTACATTGTAACGCTAGACCATGGTTTGCAGTTATTTAAACTGTATGACTGCCAAAAGAAAAAGATTGATATAATCCATAGTAATCGTCGTGTGATTCTTATGGAAGGTCGTCAGCAGGGTAAGACTACGACTTCTGCTGCATATATTCTTTGGTACACACTGTTCCAACCAAATAAAAACGTAGCTATTTTGGCTAACAAAGCCACTGCTGCACGAGAAGTTTTGGATCGTTATCAAACAATGTATGAAGGATTACCAAAATGGATGCAACAGGGTGTTACTACTTGGAATAAGGGTGACATCGAGTTAGAGAATGGTTCGAAAGTATTTACTGCAGCGACTGGTAAATCAGGTATTCGTGGTAAGTCTGTCAACTTACTATACGTTGACGAAGCTGCAATTATTCCAAACAACGTAGCTGAAGAATTCTTTACTTCTGTTTACCCAACAATTTCTGCTGGTCAAACAACTAAGATTCTTCTATCATCTACACCACTCGGTTATAATCATTTCTGGAAGTTTTGGAATGATGCTGAGAATGGTCGTAACGGATTTGTACCACTGTTCATTCCTTACTGGGAAATTCCAGGTCGAGATGAAAAGTGGGCAGAAGAACAAAGAGCGATGCTCGGTGACCTCAAATATAATCAAGAGGTTCTTTGTAAGTTCTTAGGTTCTAGTTTAACTCTTATTAACGCTGATGTTATTGCTAAGATGTCAGTTGCGAATAGAGTTTACACTAAAGATGGTTTAGACGTATATGTTGAACCTCAAGTTGGTCATACATATTGTTTAATTGCAGACGTAGCAAAGGGTGTTGGTGGCGACTACTCTGCATTCCAAGTTATTGATATAACTGAAACACCATATAAGTTAGTCGCTAAGTATCGTAGCAACGAAATTAGCCCTCTCTTATATCCAAACATTATATACAAAGTAGGTAAAGACTACAATAATGCATGGGTCTTACTAGAAATCAATATTTCAGAACAAGTCGCCCATATTCTGTATTCTGAAATGGAATATGAGAATATATTATTTGTGACTCGACATACTCTTGGGCAGACTGTTTCGGGAGGTTTTGGTGGTGGTAAAACACAACTTGGTGTTAATACCGATAAGAAGATTAAACGAATCGGTTGTCACAACTTTAAAGCATTAGTAGAAGAAAACAAACTATTAATAAACGACGCAGATACTATTTCAGAGATCTCGACTTTCATTGAAAAACGAGGATCTTACGAGGCAGACGAAGGATACCACGATGACTTGGTTATGCCTTTAGTGTTGTTCGGTTGGTTAACAACCAACGCTTATTTTAAAGACCTAAATAATGTAAACCTTAGAGAAGTAATGTATAAAAAACAGATGCAGGCAATTGAAGAAGAATTAACTCCGTTTGGTTTTTATGACGATGGTGGTCCAGAAAAACCCCCTCTAAACTTCTAGAAATCGTGCAAAAACTAAATAAAATGTAGACATGAACTTTGTCTAAAGTAAAACTTATTAACAAGGAGAATTACAATGCCGTTTCAATTATCTCCAGGCGTTGCAGTCGTAGAAAAAGATTTCACATCTATTGTACCAGCAGTTTCTAGCTCTACAGGGGCTTTTGCTGGTGCTTTCCAGTGGGGTCCAGTTTTGGCACCTACCACAGTTAGTTCTGAGAACGATCTAGTTCGTCTTTTCGGAAAACCAACTGATGATAATGCTCAATCATTTTTCACTGCAGCGAACTTCCTGTCTTATACAAATAATCTACTAGTCGTTCGTGCAGATACTGTTAACCACAGAAACGCTGTTGCGCAACAAACTGGTACTGTGACATCTGTGAGTGTTACGGCAGCTGGTTCAGGATATGATTCTGTTCCAGCAGTAACATTCTCTGCTCCTCCAACTGCTGGAGGTGTGACTGCGACTGGTGTTGCAGTTCTATCTGGTGGTGGTGTGACTGGTGCAGCTATCGCTAACGGTGGTTCTGGCTATACTTCAGCAACTGTAGTATTTTCAGCACCTCAAGTTGCTGGTGGTACTACTGCAACTGGTACTGTTACAGTTTCAGGTGGTGCAGTAACTGGTATCACTATCACTAACGCTGGTTCTGGTTATACAACTGCTCCAACTGCTACAATTTCTGGTAACGGAACTAACGCTTCTGTTGGTACTGTTACAATTTCTACATCTTCTGTTACTGGTATCACTATCACTAACGCTGGTTCTGGATATATTTCTGCTCCAACAGTGACTATTGCTGCACCTGTTTCTGGTGTAAACGCTACTGCAACTGCAGGTGTTACAGTTGGTGGTATCAAAATTAATAACTCTGATGATTACCTAACAACTTATGTTAATGGTGCTGGTCTTGTTGGCGAATTTGCTGCAAGATATCCAGGTGCACTAGGTAACTCATTAAAAGTTTCCATGGTAACTTCTTCTGGTTATGCTGCATGGGCATACAAGAGCGAGTTCGATTCTGCTCCATCTACTTCAACTTATGCTTCTTCTGTTGGTGGTTCAAATGATGAAGTTCACATCATCGTTATTGACGAAGATGGTCTATGGACTGGCACACAAGGTGCTATCCTAGAAAAATTCGCATTTGCTTCAGTTGCTTCTGATGCTAAGAAGTCAGACGGAACTAACAATTATTACAGAGACGTTATTAACTCTCGTTCAGAATACATCTACTGGATGGATCATCCAGCAGCTGGCACTAACTGGGGTCAAACTGCAGCTGGTCGTGCGTTCGTAAACGCATCAGCTGATGTTTCTCTATCAGGTGGTGTTGATGATTTAACTGCAACTGATGGTCAATTACAGACTGCGTGGGCATTGTTTGCTGACGACAATCAGTATGACATTAGCCTACTACCATTAGGTAAAGTGTCTGCTTCTGTTGCTAACTATGTTATCAGCAACGTTGCTGAGACTCGTTTAGACTGCGTTGTGTTCGTGTCACCACAAGACATGACTTCTGGCGATGTTATCATCGGTACAGGTTCTGCAGCTACTGATAAGATTATTGCTTACCGCAATGCTCTACCATCTAGCTCTTACGCTGTAATGGATTCTGGCTTCAAGTACCAGTATGACCGTTACAACGATAAGTATCGCTTTATCCCATTAAACGGTGACGTTGCTGGTCTATGCGCACGTACTGATTACCAAGCAGACCCATGGTTCTCTCCAGGTGGTTTAAATCGTGGTCAAATCAAGAACGTTGTTAAGTTGGCAGTAAACCCAACTAAGACTGATCGTGATAATCTTTACAAGTCTGGTGTAAACCCAGTTGTAACTTTCCCAGGAGAAGGAACTGTTCTCTTTGGTGATAAGACTCTGTTGGCAAAACCATCAGCATTCGATCGTATCAATGTTCGTCGTCTATTCATCGTTATGGAAAAGGCAATTGCAACTGCTGCTAAGTTCCAGTTGTTTGAATTTAACGACAGCTTCACTCGTGCTCAGTTTAAGAATCTAGTAGAGCCATTCCTACGTGATGTACAAGGTCGTCGTGGTATTACTGATTTCGTAGTTAAGTGCGATGAGTCTAACAACACAGGCGAAGTTATCGATCGTAACGAATTCGTTGCTGATATCTTCGTTAAGCCAAATCGTTCTATCAACTTTATCACTCTGACATTCGTTGCTGCTCGTTCTGCGATTAACTTCACAGAAATCGGTGCGTAATCAGGGATAAATAAGAAAGAACAAAAGGAGATTTAAATGGCAAATATTGCTGATTTTAAAGCGCAGATGATTGGTGGCGGTGCTCGCCCTAATCAATTCCGTGTTGAATTGACTTTCCCATCTTATGTTACACTAGGTGTTGTAGCTGGACAGCGTGCACAGTTCTTGTGTAAAGCTGCTCAGTTGCCTGCTTCCACTATCGAAACTCTACCAGTTTTGTATCGTGGTCGTCCAGTTAACTTTGCTGGTGAAAGAACATTCCAACCATGGACTGTAACAATTTACAACGATACAACTTTTGGTATCCGTAATGCTCTTGAGCAATGGCAATCTGGTATTCAACAGTACAACACTACTAACGGTCGTACTAACACAACTGACTACCAAGTTGACTTAAATGTTCATCAGCTAGATAGAAATGGAGCAATCATCAAGAGTTACAAATTCGTTGATGCTATGCCAACAGCTATTTCTGCAGTTGGTTTAGATTACGAGCAACAAAATGCAATTGAACAGTTTGATGTAGAGTTTACTTACAACTTCTTTACTTCGAACACAGGTGCGACTTCTGGATTCGGTGTCAATGTTTCTATCGACACACCAGTTGGATCGTTCCCTCTATAATATTTTAAGGATTTTACATTATGCAGTTATTTGGCTTTGAGATAAAGCGTGCTAAGGAACAGGAACTACTAAGTGTAGTTCCTCCTAGCCCTATAGATACAGGCTCTACTGTAATAAACTCTGGTGTTAATGCTGGAGGTTATTATGGTATGGTCATGGATCTTGAAGGTGTTATTAAGAATGAAAATGATTTAATTCGTCGTTATCGTGAAGTTGCACAGTACAGCGATTGCGATGGTGCTATTGAAGATATTGTCAATGAAGCCATTGTTGCTGATGAGAGTAGAAGATCTGTTGAACTAGATTTAGATGAATTAAAGATTTCTTCTTCAATCAAAA
>JACCDO012184599.1_pt1 | contig 12898 bp, 20 predicted proteins | sample 7446101 | NCBI WGS metagenome assembly JACCDO01 (sample SAMN15323440, study PRJNA562643) | freshwater metagenome | isolation source: river surface water | place: USA:Blue River Watershed | collected 2017-08-16
CCTAGATGCCCAGTTGACTCGTCAAAGGATTGAACTCCAGGATGAGCGAGAGAAAGCCGTTACAGCTGCGATCAAAGACGAGAAACACAAATACGAATCGATCATCAACGAGCAAAAAGAGAAACTTGACACTTTCCTAGCTAGTCGCGATGAGTTGCAGCACCGCTGCCACGAGGTACTCACTAACTCACTCACCTACTCACTCACCTACTCACCTACTCACTCACTCACTCACTTACTCACTCACTCACCCACTCAATAGTGAGCGGCAAACATTGCGGTCGAAGGTGGATACTTTGGAATTGAAATTGAAGAAGCTAGTGGAAGGCCGATCCGCAGAGTACGCCAATATCGTCAACACGGTAACGGCCGCGGTCACGAAGGAATTTGAAAATATTAAATTGAACTTGAAGTTTTAGCTCTTGTTTGCGCGTCAAATGCGTCTGTATATAACCACCTACTCATCCACTCACAACTCACTCACGTAGTGCATCTTTTGCTCAACCCGCGCACCGGTATGGCATTCTGGCGATGCCGAAGATTTTTGCATTTGCAACTTGAAAATATCGAGGATGTTGCGCCTCTTGAGCCTGTTCGTCGCGCTATCCGTCGTCTTGTATGTCTTTGGACAGCAGACAGTAGATTTGCTGACTGATAAATGCACAGCTATCGCCGTTGGGTATGAATTCTTTCTCGTACTAAGAATTACCTACTCATTCACTCACTCATTCACTCACTCATTCACTCACTCACTAGGGCAATGGCTACGACAGATGGCAGCGTATTTACCACGCATACAGCAGATTGTGCAGAATGCGATTGGAGGGTCAATAAGGTTCCAGCACAAGACTATCCAATTGGTTCCATGAGACCAATATACCTTATCACTGGTAGCTATCCTAGAGCTGTGCGAGAAGACCACGGTGACACTTGGAAAGAAAGCAATCTAGAAGGTACACATTCTGTTCATATCTCCAAATTATTCAGCATCTAACTCACCAATATCGCAGATATAACCGAATTTAAAGAAGATTGGAAGAAAATGAGAGGAGAAATCATCGGATATATCCCTCAAGTGGAACACACCTACGCGTACATCGAGGGATTGTATGGGATCACGAACGAGTTCCAAGTGTCTATTGGCGAGTCCACATGCGCCGCTAAGCTGTACGCGGCACCTATAGGCCCCTCGGGCAATGGATTTGCGCTATTAGAAGCAAGTAAGTCACTCACTCACTTATGCACTCACTCACTCACTCACTCATTATTTCTACAGGTGAACTGTCTCAAATAGCGTTAGAAAGAGCAAAAACAGCGCGAGAAGCTATAAAAATAATGGGTTCACTCGCAGAAAAGTATGGTTTTTACTCTGCCGATTGGGATGACAAGAAGTACGGCCCAGCGCATGCCATGGGCGAAGGTGCCACTCACTCACTCACCCACTCACCCACTCACCCACTCACTCACTCACTTACTTACTCACTCACTCACTTACTCACTCACTTACTCACCTACTTACTCACTCACTAACTCTCCTTGTAGGCGGCGAAGCATTGACTGTCATCGACCCTAAAGAGGCTTGGATGCTCCACATAATCCCCGACGACACCAAGCGATCGGCTGTTTGGGTCGCGCAGCGGGTTCCCGACGACCACATCACTGTTGTCGCCAACCAGTTCGTCATCCGCGAAGTCATCCCTAACCACCCTGATTTCATGTATTCAGGTACTCACTCACTCACTCACTTACTCACTCACCTACTTACCTACTCACTCACTCACTCACTTACTCACTCACGTATATCAGAGAATTTATGGTCAGTAGCCAAGCAATTAGGTTGGTGGAGTGAAAGCGACGGTCTGCTCAATTTTTTGAAGGTACCGATGCCACTCACTCACCTACTCACTCACTCACCTACTCACTCACCTACTCACTCACTCAGGTATACTCGCCGCCAAGATACCATCCAAACTACAGCAATCGCCGGGTGTGGCGAATCTTCGACTTGGTTGCGCCCGACCTGAAGCTCACTCCGTACACCAACAGCTACGCCGACGACTATCCGTTCTCGGTGCGCGTGCAAGACGACAAGAAAGTGTCGGTGCAAGACATCATGAGGTTCAACAGGGACCACTACGAGGACACGCCGTTTGATACTAATAAGGGTGCGTAATCCCTCTCCTACTCACTCACTCACTCACTCTTACTCACTCACCTCTTACTTACTTACTCACTCACTCACTCACTCACTCACTCACTCACTCACTTCTTCGTCGGCAGGCATTGCGGCGGGTCCTTACGGGGATCCCAACAGATTCGATATTTGGTCGTGGGGCAACATGACGGTTTGGGATGCGATGGAAGGCGAGTACCCGCGCACCATCTCCTTGTTCCGCACTTCCTACTCCTTCGTCGCACAGGCACGAGGTAGTGTGCACAATGTCTTGTCGAGGGTACCTTACTCACTCACTCACTCACCTAACCAACTACTTACTCACTCACCTAACCAGGTATGGATGTCGCAGTACGCACCTGACACCTCGTCGTATATCCCGTTGTATGTTGCGACGGAAACACTACCAACTCCACTGATTAAAGGCACCATGCATAAGTATGACACAGGTACTCACTCACTCACTCACTCCCTCACTCTTACTTACTCACTTGCTTCCTCTCAGCGTCTTACTGGTGGAACTGCTGCGTTGTGGGAAATTACGCCGGACGATTCTATAGTTTTGCGATTGAGTTAGTCCGAAAGTTGCAGTACCGAATCGAATCGGAGATGAACGAGAGAGTTTTGGAGGTCGAGGCACAGGTGTCGGACCTAATAAATCTGCAGCTAATAAGACAAGGTACTCACTCACTCACTCACTCCTACTCACTCCTACTCACTCACTCACTCACTCACTCACTCACTCACTCCTACTCACTCACTCCTACTCACTCCTACTCACTCACTCCTACTCACTCACTCCTACTCACTCACTCCTACTCACTCACTCCTACTCACTCACTCCTACTCACTCACTCCTACTCACTCACTCACTCACTCACTCACTCACAGGTCAAGGTGATGCCGAGATAATCAGTTTACTAACTACTTTCTGCATCACGCAAGGCACTTACATCTCTAACTCATGGCGGGACCTCTTCCCCGATCTGCTGACCCGCTACCGCGACGGCTACGTCATGGATCCGAGCAGCGCAACCATCCAGTTCACACGCATGTTTTACCCTAAGTGGTGGCTGGACCTCACCGGTTACTTCGACATTGGTGGTACCGACGGTGGGATTCTATTCCAACCCAACACCGAGTCGAGTGATGGAGTCGCGTACTCTCTCCTTGGAAGTGTGTTCTTGTTACTTGTTGGCTTTGCAATGGGTAAGTGGTCTAGTAAGAGTAACGGTAACGGTAAGAGTGATGGATACATCCCAGTAGTGAACACCAAGCCTAGCTTTGCTACAACGGGAACAAGATCCAAGTACCAAGACATTGAGATGTTGACACACGAGTAAGAGCACGTGCGTGAGTGAGTAAGAGCACGTGCGTGAGTGAGTAAGAGCACGTGCGTGAGTAAGAGCGCGTGCGTGAGTGAGTGAGTAAATAGTTTTTATATGTATTAATTAAGGGAACACAGTTAATAACCCATTGACTTCTTCACATCCGCGGGATTGACTTTGGGCTCGAGCTTGATGTCTTTGCGGAAGGCCTCCTCTGGCGATGGCAGTTTGGTCTTCAACGAGGTCTTGCCTAAAGGGCCTTCGCAACTAACCTGGCCGTTCATAGGCAACGAGCCCCATTTACCCATTTTTGGTGGATTGCCTTTCTTACATGCTTCTAGTAATGCGATGGTGGACTCGGGGGTTAAGCACTCATAATAATCATCATTCATCTATAAGTGAGCGAGTAAGTAAGTAAGTGAGTGAGTAAGTGAGTGAGTAAGTGAGTGAGTAAGTGAGTGAGTGAGTGAGTAAGCGAGTAAGTAAGCGAGTAAGTGAGTAAGTGAGTGCGTGAGTGAGTACCTGGATCATAGGTGCATTTGCGCACGAGCCTAGACATTCTACTTCTCTCAACGTGAACAGCCCGTCCTTAGTCGTCTCGCCTTCGGTCATATTCAAGTGCTTTTCAATGGTTTTCTTGATATCTTCCGACCCGCAAATCATGCAAGGTGTCGTCCCACACAATTGAATAAAATATTTACCTGAATGAGTGAGTGAGTATGTGGATGAATAAGTTAACAACGACACAAATTACCTGTTTTTTCTCTATTAAACATAGTATAAAAGGTTGCAACTTCATATACTCTTATAGGTGCAACCTCACATATACTTGCTACCTTATCCATGGCAACTACTGGCAACCAACCCCCATTTTGACGTTGAGCTAAATCTAACAATGGAATAATACCCGCTTGCTTGTAGTTCGTTGGATATCGATCAAGAATCATCTGTATGGGTAAGTGAGTAAGTGAAGGTGAATGAGGGAGTATATTAGGAAGAAAGTGAATGAATTCTTCAGTAAACATACAATTGATGAGTAGCAGGTAAGGAAGTGCGTATAGAATTGTGTAAGTGCAACACAGAACGAGGGAGCAAGTAGTTACCTGAACTCTTTTATAATTTTCAGGTGTAAAATCAAAAAAAGTTGTTTCATTGTTATCTTCTGTTGGTCTATGGGTTGCTATAGGGTGATAATTACTGCAAAGTGCAGGTCGAGACGAATAGCTCGATGCAGGTGGCAGCACGCGACTCAACACGCGATTCAATGGACGAAAACGGTGAATATTCAACATTTTTTCCTCTTATTCTGCTTATTTTTGCAATTTTGTCGCCGGTATGCAAACTAGGTACCTAACCCTACCTTGGGTATAACGACGCAGAAACCACAGTCACAGTCGCACATACTCGAATTTCCAGAGCTGATTCTACCTTCAATCTGAGCTCTGGCTAGCTAGTTCCTTCTAACCATATTGACGCCTCATTGACATCGCTTTAACTAGGTTAGGGCAAAACCTTATTTTGCAAAAACAAATAAGAATAAAGAAAAAAACATGGTGATTTTGTCTGCTTCCGTCACGACCAAGTCTGGCAAGGCGCTCATCTCGCGTCAGTTCGTGGAGATGACCCGCATCCGCATCGAGGTAACTCACTCGCTCTCTTAATCGCTTGCAATCTTCCTTCCAACTTCTTTTTTTATTTCCTACCTTGCCACACCTCTCGTAGCAGATAACTCAGTTTGTCGCTCACTAATTCGCAAATATCCTCAATATATTTACTAGCTTGCTTGTTACTCACTTACCTGCTCACTCTTATTCTTACTCATTTGCTAATTCAGGGTTTACTATCTGCGTTTCCTAAATTACTGGGATCCGATGCTAAGCAACATACCTATGTAGAGACTGATAGTGTTCGATATATTTACCAGCCAATGGTTAGTGCACTCATTCGCTTACTTACTCGCTCGCGCTCTTACTTATCTTATCATAGGATAATTTGTATCTATTACTTATAACAAATCGTGCATCAAATATAATAGAAGACTTAGAAACATTGAGATTATTGTCTAAAGTTGTGCCTGGTACTCACTCACATACTCACCCAGCCAACCAGTTACTAACTTACTCACTTATATATAGATATTGCCGGTACATCTAATAATCTTACAGAAGAAAAAATAAGTGATAAATGTTTCGAGTTAATCTTTGCTTTTGACGAAGTAATCACTGCTGGTACCTTACTCACTCACTCACTCACTCACTCACGCACTTACTTACTCTTATCAGGTGGGTATAAGGAGCACATTAATCTCCAACAAATCCGCACCAACTTAGAGATGGAAAGTCACGAGGAGAAACTTCATCAAATGATCCAAATCAGCAAAATGGAATCTGCCAAGGACCAAGCCAGAGACGCGGCCAGAAGCATCAGGGATCGCCAGCGCGAGCAGCAGCGTCTTGGTATTGGAAGTTCATCCATGCCAGGTAACTCACTCACACTCACTCACTCTCTCGCTCACTCACACTCACTCACTATCACTAGGTATCGGCAGTAGTGGCGGTGGCGACTTTCAATCATCCTCCTCTTCCTCTAGCTCGTATGACAATAGAAATACAGAAATATCCTCTTACTCGAGCTCATCGTACTCGGCACCAAGTAGCAGTCGACCTACCAAGACGGCAGTGAAAGGAATGTCATTAATGGCTGCCGGAGGCAAGAACAAGTCGCTTGAAGACGCGCTAGTGAAGGAAGACAAGCTAGCGCCAGTGTTGAGCGTGTCACGTCAGTCGAGCGCAACCTCTGATGTACAAACTATAGCGGGTAAGACACTCTTACTCATTCACTCACTCACTCACTCACTCACTCACTCACTCACTCACTCACTCACTCACTCACTTACTCACTCACTCACTCACTCGCTCACTCATCTGTAGCTCCTGTTATTCAACAGCCTATTATGTTGGTAATAGCCGAGAGAATCTGTGCGAAGCTATCCCGCGACGGTATGGTGAACTCCTTTGAAATCAAAGGTTTATTGGAGTTAACCGCTACCAATGACGACGCAGCCCTGTGCTCCGTGCAACTAGCCGTTGGCGACGTAGACAGCTTTATCTTCCAAACGCACCCAAAAATCAATAAGCAATTATACGACAAGTCAGGGCTACTGCAACTCAAGGACACCACCAAAGGGTTCCCTAGTCAGCGACCGGTGGGGATCTTGAAGTGGACTCATGCTAGCACAAGTGACGACATGATCCCTATCAAGATCAACTGCTGGCCTGAAGAGGCGGCACGCGGGCAGATGAATGTGTCGATCGAGTACTCGATGGACCAGCGGAATCTGGTCTTGGATGACGTGCGTATCCGTATACCACTTGGAACTCACGAAAGTCCGAATATTGTGGCTGTGGATGGCAGCTACAAGCACAACTCACAGGCGCATGAATTGATTTGGATCATTGACTCGATCGATGCGAACAATTCAACGGGATCCTTGGAGTTTAATGTGTCACAAAAGAACTCAGATGCATTCTTCCCTGTAACAGGTAGCTTACTCACTCACTCACTCACTCACTCACTCACTTACTTACTCACTCACTCACTCACTTCACTTCACTTCACTCACTCACTCACTTGTAGTCCAATTCCGATCATCCCAATTATTCTGCAATGTCGAGGTCCAAACGGTCGTCAAAGCGGACAGCAACCTACCTATCCAGTACAGTCTAAGCAAATCCATGTCAGCTGAAGAGTACGTCGTGGAATAGATCCGTTGGTGTTGTAAATAGTTAAATACAAGGTTAATAATTCTTGAGAGCCAGGCACTCCTTGGCCCAGCTCTCGTAGTCCACCGGGTGGCTCTCCTCGGACGCAAAAGTGTTTTCCTTCCATATTTTTATTGATTTATCAGCTTCTGCCGTGACCAAACGGCTACCTGACAAGTCAAAAGCACTTGCAAAGATGCCACATTCGGCCTCTAACGACCCCGGTTGGGCCTTGGTAATGGTCTTCTGGAAGCAGTAACCCGTTTCATAATCCCAAAAATGCATCGTACCGTCATCTCCACTCGACACTCCGACTCCGTCTTCGTTCACTACCACACTATTCACTATACTATTATGTCCGTTGAAATTCTTCAAGAATTTTCCGTCTCTACACTGCCATTTCTTGATACTATCCGCGGCACCAGAGAGAAAAGTTAATTCACGGGGATTTGCGCATATTGATCGCACGCCTTTCTTGTGGTGGGTCAGCGTAGACGAGGACTTGCCGGCGATGATGTCCCACAATTTGATGGTTGAATCTTGCGATCCAGAGATAACTTGGGGATCAACGGAGTTTGTTATGAGGGTCTGCACGGTGTCACTGTGACCACTTAGACAATGTATTTCTGCCTTCGTACGCATGTCCCACATTCGTACCGTCTTATCACGACCGCCAGTGAATAGGATATCTAAGGTAGGGTGCAGGCTAAGACAGTACACACCCTGTAAGTGACCGTAGTAATGTCGAATAATCTTGTTATACTCTAGATCCCAGCACATAACTTTCTTGTCTTCACCAGCAGAGAACAAGTAGGGGTGCCTTGGACTCACAGCAAGTCCTCGAACGGGACTTATATGCCCTGTTAACGTTAGCTTCAACCCACCTTCAGCACCAGCACAACATTTTGCTAAATCCCATATTTTTATGGTATTATCTGCCGCACCTGTAACAAACCACTCATTAGATGCATCGAACGCTATGGACCTAACCCAACCTAAATGACCAGATACCACCGCCGTAAGCTCCCACGGCGCATGCCATTTTGGTTTAGGAATTTTAGGGGGATCTTTACGTATTGTGAGTGCATTTGATAGGATTTTAGTTTGGAAATCTTGTGTTGCTTTGCTTTCTTCCTCTGCTGCCGCTGGTGGATTATTATTACTATTGACTTCAATTAATGCATTGCTACTAGTTGTTGTACTACTTGGCTTACCATCTAATGAAAAAGTGTGAGTAAGTGTGAGTAAGTGTGAGCATATAAGTAATTAGAATAAGTGATTACCTTGTAACAATAACTGCGTCGTTGCATTCGTACTTGCACCTCTATTATCACTTCGTTTATTTATTATCGCATCAATTCGTCCATCTTTGAAGACATTCTTTGTATAGTAAGAAAGTAAGTAAGTAATTGTGTAAGTAAGTAAGTTAGCGAGTGAATAACCTTCATACTACTAAAATTTACTTTTCTTTTCACCCGTAACTTTATGCCAGTCGCCACTGGGTCATTTGTTGGAATCAGTGTGGTTGGAGCCAGAAGCGAAGACTGCGCCAGCAGCCCGTCAATGGCTTCCTCCATCTAACTCTTCTCGTAATATTTTGTAATTTTTTTCCATCACCATTTTGGAGACCGGTACTGCATCCACATTGATTTATTGAGAAGAGATTGTTAGTTACTCGTTAAGAAGTGTTGGAAGGGTTGCTGAAAGCGCTCCACATTCCCATCTTTCTTCCCTCTTTCCTACCTCGCACACTCTCAAGCTATTTTCACAACCCTATAGGCCGGGGGTGCGGTCCTCGCATTTTGGACCGAAAATATCTATAAATACCTTGAGTTGTAGGAGCGAAATGGACGAGAATATCCTGCAGGAGTCGCCACTCACCCCTGCAATCCTGCGCGGACTTGGGGATCGCTCGTATGACAAGCGCAAAACCGCTGCATTGGAGGTTACTTCGTTAGTTAAATCATTGCATGAAGGCGGTGAAAAGGATAGAATATCACATGTATGTTGCTTGCTTATCTACTCAACCTCCTTTGCTTGATGTTGCACGGTGTAGCTAGCTGACTATAGAACAGAAGCCGTCTGTTATATGGTAGACCAAGCTATGTCGTGTAACACTAAGCTCTTCCGCTTACTCGCTCATGAACTCACTTACTCACATTCACTGACTTATTTTACAGGTTATAAATTTATTAGCTCAAGAATTCGCTCGATCTAGAAACTTGCATCATCGTAAGGGAGGATTGATTGGTCTTGCAGCTGCATCGATTGGTTTATCAAACGACATCGAAAGATACTTGCACATCCTCATCCCTCCAGTCATAGATTGCTTTGATGACCCAGAATCGCGTGTGTGTTATTATGCATGTAAGTCGCACTCCCTCCTTCCACCTATTCGCCTAACTCATTAATATACCTGCAGGTGAATCATTATATAACATCTCCAAGGTTGCTAGATCATCCGTGTTGCGATATTTTAATGAAATATTTGATGGTTTATGTAAATTATTTGCTCATGTTGATGTTGATGTAAAGAACGGCGCTCATCTTCTTGATAGGTTAGATACCCCTCTCTCTCCTACTCACTCACTCACTCGCTCACTCACTCGCTGCTTACAGGCTAATCAAAGACATCGTCACTGAAACCGAGACGTTTGACATAGAAACCTTTATCCCACTCCTACAAAAGCACATCAAGCGCACGAAACCGTACATCCGACAGCTTCTGGTGTCGTGGATCATGGTGCTGAACACCGTCCCCGACATCAACATGCTTGACTACCTACCCGACTTCCTCGACGGTCTCTTCAACATGTTGAGTGACGGAAATAAAGAAATAAAAAATGCAGCAGAAAATGCATTATTACAATTTTTAAAGGAAATAAAAGAGGCGGAAGTGGTTGAGTTGGGTCCGATGATCAACATCCTTGTGGCGCACTGCCGGTCCAAGGACAAATCAGGTCGTCTCACTGCGTTAGCATGGTTACGTGACTTCATTTCTATTGGAGGTTCAAAGCTTCTCATGTTCTATGCGAGTGTCTTAGGGAGTGTCATGTACTGCATATCCGACCAAGAAGCAGATATACAAGACGCCGCAAAAGCAGCAAATTCTAGTTTAATGGAATTAGTTAAGACTTCAACGGAAGTATTTGAGTTCAAATCCCTGCTGATTATTGTCACCGCCGAGGTACTCTCAGAGCACGTATCAACCAGGGTAACAGCGCTGAGTTGGATATACATGTTGCACGAGAAATCCCCTCAAGATATCAACAAAAACATCGGCGAAATCCTTCCTGCTTTACTGAAAACCCTATCAGACAACGCGGATGAGGTGGTACTTATCAACCTGCAAGTCATGGCACGTATCTCCCTAGACAACACACAGTTCATGCGGGTGTTGAATGCGATCGTCCAGCTGTTCCTCGAGGACCGCATGCTGCTGGAGTCACGCGGCGCATTAATTATCAGGAAATTGTGCTCTTTGCTCGACTGCACCAACATATACGTGACTCTTTCCACCATAATTCTGGAGCGAAACGAGTTGGATTTCTGCTCTCTCTTCGTCCAAACATTGAATTTGATCTTGTTGACGGCGCCGGAGCTCGCTCCCCTAAGAATTAAACTGAAGGATTGCTTCCAAGTTGCAGCACGCACCAATGATCGTCAAATCTTTGTATTATTGTTTAAAGCATGGTAACTCACTCACTCACTCACCTACTCACTCTTACTCACTCACTCACTCACTCTTACTCACTCTTACTCACTCACCTACTCACTCACTCTTACTCACTCACTTAGGTGTCATAATTCTGTTGCCACGTTCTCACTGTGTCTGCTAGCTCAAGTGTATGATTTATCTTCTTGTTTAATTCAAAAGTTCGCGCAAGTCGACGTCACAGTCGGGTTCCTGATGCAGATAGACAAGCTTGTGCAGCTGCTGGAGTCGCCTATCTTCATTAACTTGCGCTTGCAGTTGCTGGAGGTGAATAGCAACTACCATAGCGACCTCCTCAAGAGCTTGTATGGCTTGCTGATGCTATTGCCTCAGTCGCAGGCCTACAAGACACTAAGTGACCGCCTTGCCACGGTTAGCTCGTTGCAGTTACACATGGGCGTTGATCGCACACAGAATAAATCTGGGGAAAAGACCTCAAAAGGGATTAACACCGTTGTTGAGGGTGTGGAGGATGAAGGAAATGCTAAAATTGATTATAATTACTTACTAAACAAGTTCGAGTCGACGCAAAGCAAGCATCTCGACTTCCGCTTGTCCCTTATACAGCGCAAGAGTCTGTTAGTTGATGCAAACCCTGAGGTCGCCGGTATGCTGGCCTCACGGTAAAGTAGGGGATTAGGGACAGTTTAGAACTATTTGTTTTACATATTATTACATATATAAAGACGCCGCAAACACTACTCCGCGCCTTATCTTGGTCGATCCCTCTTCAAACTTGTTCTTTAACTCAATATTTCCAATAGCCGCCGATGCCGATGCTAACTGCCGAAGTAACTCATCTAACCTGAGTGAGTGAGTGAGTGAGTAGATGGTTAGGTGAGTGAGTGAGTGAGTGAGTACCTGCGCAAGGAGCGGATGATGCTTCCTTCAAAGATGGCGTTATCAGCAAGCTTGCAAATATCTACAAATTTTGCACCGTTACTCCAGCTATAGGCCACGTCGACTAGGGCCGCGTTGAAGGAGTTGACATATTCATCTTCATTAACGGCTATCTTGGCATCAATAGAAACCGTTGCAATATTGCGTGCTATAGCTTGCATTTTTTGGTATGCTACTTCAAGGTCCGCTCTTATCTTCTTCTTTCCCGACTCCTTCACCGGCTCCTCGTGAGCGAAGCAACTGAGCAGGCCAACGGCTTGATCCACGCTCAACTCGTTGAAAATTCCGTCAAATATCATGTCGGTAAGCACCAACTCCTCGCCGGTCGTCAGCTCGCACGCAAAGCGGCCTATATGACGTGAGTGAGTGAGTGAGTGAGTAGGAGGTGAGTGAGTGAGTGAGTAGGTGAGTGAGTAGGTGAGTGAGTAGGAGGTGAGGAGGTGAGTGAGTGAGTAGGAGGTGAGTGAGTAGGAGGTGAGTGAGTGAGTGAGTGAGTATACCTTTCGTGGCGAGAACACCCTCATTAGAAATGTAACCTAGTCGACGGAGAACCTTTTTCATTTTTCTTAAGTCATCTTTCATTGCTATTGAGTGAGTGAGTGAGTGAGTAAGTGAGTGAGTAAGTGAGTGAGTGAGTGAGTGAGTGAGTAAGTGAGTGAGTGAGTGAGTGAGTGAGTGAGTGTGTACCTATTGACTTCATTTCTTTTGCTTGCGCACGCAATAAGCGCGCGCTCTCCAGCAGTTTAACTTTGTTCTTGTACTCCGCGAGGGTCGCTTCATACCCGGGAATGCGCAGCAGCGGGCTCTCCTTCATCCTTTGCTGGAGATCGTTGCTTTTTTCAACCAACACCATGAAGGCCTCCGAATTTATGCCCATGTCCTTGATAGGATCTACTCAGAGTGAGTGAGTGAGTGAGTGAGTGAGTAAGAGGGCGTGAGTGAGTGAGTGAGTGAGTAGTGTTGTACCTAATAAGGGGATTGATCCAGCTTCTAGAAACCGTCTTTCCACCTCTTCAATCGC
>JACCDO011369709.1_pt1 | contig 12897 bp, 4 predicted proteins | sample 7446101 | NCBI WGS metagenome assembly JACCDO01 (sample SAMN15323440, study PRJNA562643) | freshwater metagenome | isolation source: river surface water | place: USA:Blue River Watershed | collected 2017-08-16
TACTGTTATTCCTACAACCGGTCAGCCATCGTGCACACCTTCGATAATTCCTACTGGTGTTCCGTCAACGGCGCAACCGTCATTCACACCATCGATTATTCCTACTGTAATTCCTACTGCGGTTCCGTCAACGGCGCAACCATCAACAGCACAGCCATCATTTACACCATCGAATATACCTACTGCTGTTCCGTCTACAGCTGTACCATCGACAGCGCAGCCATCAGTAGTTCCAACCACCATGCCAAGTGTGATTCCTTCTACAGCTGTGCCATCAACAGCGCAGCCATCAGTAGTTCCGACCACTAGCATCCCTACGGTTGCGCCAACTGTAAGACCTTCACGAACACCAACGAAGATTCCGACGAATATACCTACTGTTGTTCCTACTACTTCGCAACCATCAGTAGTTCCGACCACCATTCCAAGTGTGATTCCGTCTACGGTGCAGCCATCAGTGATCCCGACAACTACACCTAGTATGATTCCCTCCTCAGCTGTGCCATCAACAGCGCAGCCATCAGTAGTGCCAACAACTACACCTAGTGTGATTCCTACTACAGCTGTGCCATCAACAGCGCAGCCGTCAGTAGTTCCTACTGTAAGACCTTCACGAACACCTTCGAAGATCCCAAGTAGTATACCTAGTGTAACTCCTTCTGTTATTCCAAGTAATTCTCCGTCCGTTTCTCCAACTGATCAGCCAACACCATTACCTGGATCCCCAACGGCAGTACCGTCGACAGCAGTTCCTACTATTGAACCAACGTCTATACCAACTGTTACTCCAACTACAATACCAACCGACATACCAACATTTACACCAACTGATACACCATCTGCTACCCCAACAGAGACTCCAACATTCACACCAACCGATGCGCCCACTGTTACTCCAACTACAACACCAACCGACATACCAACATTTACACCAACTGATGCACCATCTGCTACTCCTACAGATATACCAACAGATACACCCACTGTTACTCCAACTGACATACCAACATTTACACCAACATTCACACCAACCGATACGCCCACAGATGCACCCACTGTTACTCCAACCGATATACCAACAGAAACACCAACTATCACTCCAACTGATATACCAACTGTTACACCAACTGATATACCAACATTCACACCAACTGATACACCATCAGATGCACCCACTGTAACCCCGACTAAGTCACCAACTGTTATACCAACAGAAACACCAACTATCACCCCAACTGTTATACCAACCGATATACCAACCGATATACCAACCGATATACCAACTGAGAAACCTACATGTAAACCTACCATCGCACCAACATTTATGCCTACTGTGACTCCAACTATTATGCCAACTCAAAATCCCACACGAATACCAACAACGCCGCCTAGCTTTAGTCCGACGAGAATACCAACCGCAAAACCAACTATTCTAACAAGCAACCCTACTTATATTCCAAGCAAGTTGCCATCAATAACACCTTCATCGTCTCCATCATTAATACCGTCATTGAAACCTTCATTTAAACCAACTGTAATCCCGACAACCATACCTAGTAGGGATCCAGCATTACAACCATCATTTCATCCAACACGAGTGCCAACATTTAGACCTACTGAATTGCCCACAGAGTATCATGATCCAACATTCGCTCCATCGGCATCTCCAACTTATTCAAAATCGGTTAAAATTTCAGTTAGTATTGATCATGAACTTAAAGGTATATCAGTGAGTCAGTATGATCAAGAAGAATATAACCCAGTGCTGATTGATACCATATGTGCATCTATTCCATTTACTATAGAACCGAGTGAGGTGTCTGTACTCTCTATTCAACAGAATTCGCAAACAACTAGAAGATTAGATAACATGAATACTAGTAGTAATAGTAGTATATTGATAACATATAGTATAACGCCAACGAGTGATTTATTTTCATCCTCTGATTCCGGCGTTGAGACTGTTCTAAGTGCACTCAATAATTCAGTTACGAATGGAACTTTTGATAACTATTTACATGTAATAGCTCATTCCGTTAATGCTACTGCACTTGAGTCCGTAGTAAGTTCTATAAAATCGTTTCAAAAAATTATTATAACAATTTCACATGAGGAAGATTATGTTGTTGCTTCGCCTGTTTATACATTCATAGTATTGTTAGTAATAATTATAATAATCCGAATTGTCGAGTTGGTGTTTCAAACAGGAAAGCATATTCGTATACATAATTCCAAGAAAAGTATAGATAACTCATTAGACGATATCTCAGAGGTAATATCTAAGTATGTCGACCAGATATTCAGCACTATTCCATTAGGGCTTTATACGGAAGGGCTGATACCAACTCGAATACTCAGTGAAATAAGTAATAACCACATTCTATTGCGATTATTGTTTCAGCATAAAGAGACTGCTGAAAGTAGTAAGGCGGTACAATCGTTGCATTTATACACGAATATATCGATTTCACTCATTTTATTGCTGTTGACTTTATATGTTATTCCTACCTTTTCTAATGGTAGACGTCAAGCGAACATTGTGATTTCTAGTTTAGTAGTGTTAGTAATAAGTGCTCCATTTCATGCAGGTATATCACTACTTGTTGATATCATAAATAAGTCAAGCGACATTTTTAAGGTTTCCGATGCAGATAAAAAAGAGCTTGTTGATGATCGTCGCACAAATATTATTGAGTATATGAATAATATCAGCAAAAAAAATCAAAAAACTGCTTCTACGAACATCGATGATATGGAGGATTACGATGAAAATAATGATAACGAAGATGAAAAATTTATTGCAACAACTGTATTTCAATTTAAGTGGCATAAATTATATCGATCAACGAGTAGATGTCATAAGATTCATTCTATTCGATCATCATTAGTACCAACAAGCCCTGGTGACACGTCAGCATCAAGTGCAGAAGAATGGCATGTTAAACAACTATTAGATCCTAAACTACTTATGCTATTAGATCCTAAACATATTAGATCTTTATCATCCACAATTGTATCTAAAGCCATTTTATATCGCAATAAAATATTGAGTGGCACCGAAAGGAAAGAGTATGATAAAGATTGGTCGTTGGTACACACTAGTGATGTTGAAGATGGTGCGAGAATGATGGCTAAAAGGTCTAATATCAATAATAGCATTAATAGCGGATTAGTTAATGACATTGACTTTAAACTTCTACACATTGGTCAACGATCTGTGACTATGCATAATTTTCTCAAAAATAAATCCAATTCTGTAATTGGAATTAATATTTTGCGTAGGTTTGCTTTTGATCTATTAGAATGTAGTGGCGGGGAAATGATAAGTAAAGTATTTGCGCGAAAGTTAGATTATGAAGAAGATGAAACAAGATATTCTGGTCGATTCAACAAGATAATGTGCTTGTCAGTAATAACTTTACTAAATATTGGTTGCATTGTGTTATGTGTGTACCTTTTACGTCATGTGCGTAATCCAATAGAACTGTTGCAAGACTGGGTAGTAGCAACTGTAGTGTTTCTAATACAATACACTTTTTTCTATGAGACTTTATCGAGCTTACTCATTCATGCCGTTATTCCTGCTGTTGTGTACCAACCAGTTATGGCAGTCAAGAATATCCTGATCCAACTAATGATGAACAAAGTAACACAAGGAAATGTCAATAACAATAAGAACAATAATAAGATACGCAAATTATATGAGCTTACTAAAGTGCAAGATGAAATATGGAATACATTAAAACGGTATAACAAGCAAGGAATGATGGATATAAGTAAAGCTGTAACCTTTTCTGCTCAAGAATATTTCTATGTTAGTAGAATTATGAGTAGTGCATTTTCAACAGTATTTGAGAGTCAGATAGTAAATGAGTATAATTCCCCATGGCTACGAGATGAGGAATTATATGAAATAATCCAAGAAAATTCAACATCGCTAAAAAGTAAAAACTATTCAAAATATTACATAAATAATTGGCTATTACAATTTGGAGCATCATATTCAATAAGGGTGCAACGTATGCTGGTTCAAATAATATTTGGTTCCGTTGCTACAGGGATAGCTATATTGGTATATTTACTATACACCAGCAGTAGCAACACGGTAATAACGGCAAATACTGCGATGATAATAGTTGCAATATTTATACCAATCTTATTGTTGTTGATCGTTATGTACCTCGCTCGCATTATTCTTCCAAATAACCCATCTAACACACAGATTGCACCTAGTGAGTACTCGGTTAATACTGATGCAGATAAGAATCGGAATAATTTACACTTTCCAAAAGTTGATACTGCAATGATTAGTGCTTGTGATAATTTGGTAATAGACGATTCTGATGAAGCATTAGGGCGACGTAAGGCAAGTAATAAAAAGTTGTCAATGATACTACATGAAGCAATGAAAGAAAAAAGGATAAAAGAAAAGGTAGAAGCGGATACTAAGAATAAAGAGAAACAAGAACGAAACAGGCTTTACGAGACTAATGTGTTGGCGAGATTAAAGAAGCGAGAGTATGACAGAGTCTTTAAAAGTACTGATCCTATGAATGAACTAAATGATAATGACGTTTTTAATGATGAGATCATTAGTAGTACTGAAATCCGCCAAGCTAGTGCTACTACTAAAGCTAGTGCTGCTGCTCCGTTGTATACACTTACTCCAACAAAAGATAAAACTGTCAATCATATATTGGATATGTATGTTTATAGTATCTACATGTATGGCTTGTTGGCACATGCTAAATCCAAAAAATCACTTAAAGCGAAAGCGAATATTAATACTGAATCCAAGGATGATATTTATAATTTAGATAATTATATTGACTAATCCATATCATTCATCATGTAAAGCAATCAAAAAAAATTATTAGAAAGAAACTATAAACAAAGTAATAAATTTATATTATATAACTATTAAAGTTTGTAAAATATTAAATATGTATACTATATCTTTAACATATCGAATTGGCGGATTTATTGTCAAAAGCCTTACATAATAACATTGTCTAAGCATACCTATAAAATAAATTATAAATAATATGACTAAAAGCAAAAACGTAAATCCACACCTGTAGGTATGTTACTTTTTCCCGGACTGGACAGTTGCAAGAAGCGGCATAAAAGGATACATATACCTAGATCCCAGCCTACTATATAGGATATAGTATGTATATATAGAGTCTCATTTGGTTCAATCGCTAAATGAGTGCCAATAAGTATTTAAATGATGATGATGATGAAATTTCTATCGAAAGTGATGAAGAGGTAAATGTACATGATCTAGTCCAGTCGGGAGATGAAGAGACAATAAAATATTATGGAACTGTTAATCGTATGCGTTTACTCTATGAAAAAGATGATTATGGACGAGTGCCATTCTATTATATTGCTGAATTGGGAAGGGATAATTTAATAGGATATTTTATAAGATTAGGTGCCGATGTAAATGCTCGAGATGCAGATGAACGAACTGCATTACATGGTGCAGCATTTATGGGTTTAGTTGAAACTTGTAAAATATTACTAAATTTTGGTGCTAAAATTGATTTAAAAGATATTATGAGTAGAACTCCATTATTGGAAGCTGTTTCTATGAATAAAATTGAAGCTGCAGTATTGTTAATCGAACTTGGTGCAAATTTAGAAGCAAAAGAAGTAAAAGATGGTAGAACAGCTTTACATTTAGCAGCTGAACGTGGTTTCAGTCCAATGGTTGATACTTTAGTTATACATGGTGCTGATATGCATTCTGAAAAATTTAAAAATGATTCAATATATTCATTAACTCCATTACATTTGGCAGTAATAAATAATCATATCGATACTGTAAAAGTTTTATTAGACAGAGGTGCTGATACAAGTGAATTATGTGGGTTTAGAGACAAAGCACCACTACATATATCTTGTGAAAAAGGATATATTGAAGTTACAGAATTATTATTAAAGTATGGTGCAAATATTCAAATAATGGGACAAGTTGGTGTAAATGGTGCAACACCGCTTCATCTAGCCGCTCAATATGGACATATCGATTTAGTTAAAATATTAGTTTCAAAAGGTGCACTTATTGATGCTTTAGGAAAGTATACATGCGTTGGAACATCATTACATGTAGCATGTGAACACGGTCATTTAGATATAGTGAAGTATTTATTAGACGTTGGTTATAACAATTTTGTTAATATAAAAGAAGTAACGGGATTGACACCATTACATCAAGCTTTAGCTTGTAAACAATATGATGTTGCATTTTATTTAATTGAAAAAAATGCTGATTTGACATTAAAATGTATTCGAGGAAAAACTCCTATGGATAATGTACCATCATCAGGCATTAAAGAAAAATTAAGAGAAGCCGGAATTGCTGCAGAAATTGAACGTGCTCGATTAAGAGCAATAGAAGAAGCTATTAATAAAGAAAATGAAAGAAAAAAAATGTTGGAATTAGAGAAAAAAAGACAAGCTGAATTAGAAAAAATTCGACAATTAGAGATTACAGAAAATTTTAGGCAATTAATGCTTACGACTACCGATTTAAATGGTGAATTGGGTGCATTTGCAGATATAGCACAACAATTTTCAAATCAAGATATAAATATGATTGTAAAAATTGATGAGAGAATGACATCATTAATTTGTGCATGTCGTCGTGGCTTTGAACCAATTGTAATTTCTTTGTTAATGTGGCCAAATATTGACGTGAATATTCAAGATATATATGGTAATACCGCATTACACTATGCTGCCAAGGAGGGTTATAAATCGATTTGTGAAAGATTAGTACTTGCTGGTGCACGTCACGGCATACTTAATAATGATGGTTTTGCAGCGGCCACTATAGCTCGATATGGTCCAATAGCCGAATTATTACGTGATCCAAGTATATTAGAAAATATGAATAGAAAAGTCGAAACAACCAATACAATTGCTAGTATAACTGCCATGAACAATATAATTGATAATCATACTTCTGGTCAATTATCAATACAAAATGCCGTAAATACTGTTATGAATGGTAGACGAGGAAGTAGTTTTAATATGGGTCGTGGTGGTAGCAATAGCACCACCGCCAGTTTTAGTGCTGTAAATCGTATGAGGAAGTCTATATCAGCCGGATTTGATAATGCAACTATGATAAATTCCAATTTTGGTAATGGCATTAATATCGTCGAATTGGGTGTAGCTTCAGAGGGGTTTGTTAAAGGCGCATTTGATAAAGTTCCACTGACATTTGGAGGTTGTAGACGAGATATGTTCAATATTGGAGTACTATCATCTGGTAATAATGATTCCGACAAAATAGATTCAACAAAAGTAATTGATAAAGAGATAACAAATGATGGTGTTACCAATAGTGTGACGAAAGATCAATATAAGGAGTGGCAAATATTAGAAATAAAAAAGATAACTGCTGTATATTTACCTAATCATAACGAAGAGGAGGATATAAATAAAAGAATGAAACAGTTGCAAATAAAGTTAATAACACAAAATGATCAGCCCCCAACTTTATTTGAAGCAACTATAGATTGGATTGAAGTTAAAGACTTTTTATTCTTGTTGGGGCATCCCTATCGTGATATTGATATTAATATGAGAGATAAGAGAAAGCTATTGTATCTGATAGCAAAGTGCATGGATGTTGCTCATATTATTTTCACCACTCCTCATCAATCCAACACTAATGATCGTCCAATTCAAGATGAATTGGCATATGTATGCTCATTATATGTTCAATTTGTTTGTTTTTTATTTGAACCAGCTGAAGGATGGGGTATTGATACAACGATTGATGCTAATTGTACCAATGCAGAGATTTCATTAGTCTACACTTATCTCGATATGCAATACATTATATCATTAATAATGCAATCGAAATTAATTACTGGTGACATCGAAGACAGTTTAATGAAAATATTAGATTCAAGTCAACAATCTATTTATAACAACCAAGAATCGTGTCCTTATCGTTTTCGTCGTATAATAATTGATGAAATGTACGAGGTTAGTGCATTATTAAAAATTAGGGCAGAAGCATCTTTTCCTGTGGATGCTATCCGTAGTCATGTTTGGGCTAAAGAAGGAAGAAATAAAATTAACGAAATTTTACATAGTAAGACTAAAATACGAAGTAAGTTGTCTGACGGTATATCACCTAGTATTGATGTACAAAATCTCAAAGTAAAGGATGCTGATATGTTGTCTTGTGGTGTTGGTTTATGGTTATTAGATAATGAATTAGATGAATATTTTCTTAATTTTTTATATGCTGGATTTAAATTAATTGATGACTTTAAAGGGTTATCTTCGGAGGATTGTATGGAATATTTCCCATTTTTAAAACCTGGGGATAGATTAAGATTAGCTAAATTAATTTTACAGATAAACAATTCATTAATAGATAATTATAGTAGAAGAGCATCAAATTTTGAAGAAAAATATCAAATTCCTCCCGTTCCAGTAGTCAAAATGAAATAAAGATATTAATATTGTAATTAATCTATATAGAATAAAATCATGCTTTTAAAAATATTTTATTTTATACAAAAAAACATGTCAAGTTATATATTAAAATTTATTGTTATGTTGATTTTCTACAATTTTCAACAATCCATGCTGCCTCTTTTTGATTTGGCATTCTTACTTCAGCATTAGTGTCATAATCAAATATGGTGAATTTAATAGGATCGTAATAACCATCCATAGTATCATATGTTCCAGGTGGAATTATAGGTGTCTTTTGTTTAGGTGTTTCTCTTTTTAATGGCATACCAAGATTTAATTTATCATCCGTTTTTTCCGTATGAAAGCGTGGATCTAACACACTACAATATGTCCATTGATCAACACCATAATCTTTATGCTCTAAACCATCTTCAAATATAAATTTACCTTCAGCTAATTTACCTTTGCACCATTTACCTTTCCATTGCCCTCCCTTCATAAACATTACACCTTTATATATTAGTATGAAAGTAAGTAAGAAAGTAAGTGGAGAGACGTATAGAGTAGTACCTTCTCCATGAAAATAACCATCTTTAAATTCACCATTATATTGACCTAAACTACAACGATAAACACCTCGACCATTATATCGATTATGTAACAAATCGCCTTGATATGATTGATCTAACACTTTCTGCTCATTTGTTGCTGCCATTGTACAACTTGTATGCTAAAGTTTCTTATTTCCTTTCCTCCTTACGGTATTTCGGAACCAATTTCCGTTTCCTCGTCGCTAATTTTTCTCTGGTACAGTACCGGTAATGCCCCTACTGGACCAATTTATGGTGCTATATAAGTTTATTACTAGAACAATTTTAATGTAAAATATTTATAAAATCACAATATAATATATACTATAAGGCAAATGTAATTATGGTCTACTCTTTTTCAAAATTACCATCAAATCCTTGAAATCCTGTAAACATGAAAACATAATAATATGGTTTTTTTATTAGTTTTGAGCACCAATTCCAAAAACTCGTACTACGACCATCAATACAGCTCCCACCATCGTCACCACTTCCATCAAACCCGTGTTTAAAACAATCAGAGAGTATTTGCATTTTTAAATCGTCAATTGAATTCCACTCTTCGGTAATGTAGTGATGAAATGCTTTATCATCGCAACATGATTTTAATCTATCAACACATTGGCAAACAGGAGATAACATACGTGCAATTTGCGTGTATTTATCAATAAAAACTAATGCATTAGGAACATCACGATCCCCTAAATGAATTACACTTAATCCAACCCAATTTGTACCAACATCTTTTTTTACTTTTGATAATATTCTACGCATTTCTGAACCTACATTTGGACATGATTGTAATCTTTGATTACCTTGTCCAGTATCAACGAGTCTATACGGTTCAGTTGTCATATCTTTATCAGCCATAATCCATAATTTTGGCATATTTAATAAAATTTCTCTCCACAATGTTAAACTCTGCATAACATACGTAAATTGAGTAGCATGGTCATGATTTAAACATTGTCCACCACCAATATATCTATTAGCATAACCTTTTAATTTAGAAATTGAATTTACTTTTTTAGATCGTACTGATAATTCTAAAGTATATGGTGAACTAGTATCAGTTGGATTAAAATTTTCATGTAATAGCTGTAACATTCTTTCAATAGGGTAAGTATTAAATCTTAAATATGCTTCATTATCTGAAATAGAATCTATGACTCTTTGTATATCACTTTCTGATAATAAATCAGAAGTATAAGCTTCTTTTAATTTTTGTATTGCGATTATTTTATTTTTCATTTCGAGTTCTACTTCCATTTGACTTTTATTTCTTAATTCATTATTAATTGTTTTTGTGGCTTGTAATAATAACGGATCACTCAACATTTCATTTGCATTTTTATCTTTTAGAAATTGATTTACAGTTAGTATGGGTTTAATAAAATCTATTGCCAATTCTTTCGTCATTTGAGTATCCATCAACATATACATTAATTTACCATACGTGTTCCGCATTGAAGTTGGATTCATTATCTTATATCTACGGCCTACTTCAAATAATTCTCTAAATAACGGTACATTATCAGTTAATGTTCTACCATCAACACACAACTCTTCACCTTCGGTTAAATTATTACTAACTAATAAACCTACTGATATTGATAATGCATCTACTAATCCTTCTATAATTCTACTTTGCTTCGATTTCCTTGTATGTGAAAATAAAACATCAACAGAGTCTGTATACTCTGATACATTTAATGCATTTTCTAATATTTGAAATAATTTCCTTTCATCTTCAGTCAAACGCATAGGAATATAATTGAAATGTTCCAACACTCCGCTACCTTCGACAATTTGAGATACGCGCTTCATTATTCCATTACCAATACGTGTCTACGATATACTTGTGATGGTTTGTGATGAAGGCTTTACTGCGACTGTGCGGCACAGTGTGGTTATTTTCCGAAATGCCGGTTTATGTAAAAAAATTATGTTTACTTTATTTCCATAAATTTATCAAATTAAATAGAGTTAAAATTCTCCAACATTTCTGTTTTAATTTTATAATATTCAAGTGCAAAAATGCAAAATATTTTAAATCAGTAAAAAAACTAGTTCGTTATTGCTACATAAGCAATATCACTTGAAATTGTGTATAGTAAATGCATCATTTTATTACTGTATATACAGATTATGACATCCTTTGATGTAATGTAGGGATTAGCATTTTAAAACGATATCCTGTTGAACAAATACAAAAAGCTACTTCTACAATAAAATTATGGAAAAAATTGATATATTAATCTTGGGTGCTGGTCCCACTGGATTAGGTGCAGCAACGCGATTAAAGCAACATAAATATGACGATTGGTTATTGGTTGATGCATTTAATGAAGCTGGTGGATTAGCCTGTACAGATGTAACACCTGAGGGTTTTTTATATGATATGGGCGGTCATGTTATATTTTCTCATTATGACTATTTTGATCAATTAATTGATGCAGCTGTAGGAACAGGTGAGGAGCATTGGGCTGTCCATGAAAGAGTTTCCTATGTTTGGATGAAAAATAGATGGATTCCGTATCCATTTCAAAATAATATTTGTTCATTACCATTAGAAGATCAAGTAAATTGTATAAATGGTTTAATAGAAGCAAAAGTTACCAATGCGCTAGCCAAATCAGCACCAGCAAATTTTGATGAATGGATTTTACGTGTTATGGGTGAAGGAATAGCAAATATATTTATGAGACCATATAATTTTAAAGTATGGGCAGTACCAACGAATAAAATGCAATGTTCATGGTTAGGTGAGAGAGTAGCAACGGCTAATGTAGCAAAAGTTGTTGAAAATGTATTGCGTAATAAAACAGAAAGTGGATGGGGACCTAATGCCGTCTTTAGATTTCCTCAAGAAGGTGGTACTGGTGCTATTTGGAAAAAAGTTGCTAATTTATTACCAGAAGAAAAACAAGTATACAATATGAAAGTTATATCTTTAGATGCAAAAGAAAAAGTTGTTACATTTGAGAATGGTAGAAAAATTCAATATAACAAATTACTATCAACTATACCATTAGATATTACATTAAATTGGTTAGGTCGTAATGATCTTGCTAACAAATTGACATATTCATCTAGTCATATTATTGGCCTAGGATTGCGTGGAAATAGTCCACATGATACTAAATGTTGGTTATATTATCCAGAAGATGATTGTCCATTTTATCGTTGCACAGTATTTTCACACTATGCTAAAAAAAATTGTCCAAATGATGATGCATTATTACCAACTTTGCGACATGGTGATAAAACATTAAATGTTACGGATAAAAATCCAAAAACTGGACCATATTGGTCATTAATGTTTGAAGTTAGTGAAAATAAAGATTATAAACCAGTTAATCTTGAGACTATTGTTGAAGAAACTATTCAAGGTGCAATTAATACATCAATGATTAAATCCACTGATGAAATTGTATCTATATATTATCGTCGACTTGAACATGGTTATCCTACACCATCATTAGAAAGAGATAATATTTTAGATCAAGCATTACCTTGGTTAAAAAATCAAAGTATATGGTCAAGAGGACGTTTTGGTTCATACAAATATGAAGTTGCTAATCAAGATCATTCATGTATGATTGGTGTTGAAGCTATTGATAATATTTTATATGGCGCAAAAGAATTTACATTATTATATCCAAGTTTAACAAATGAAGGAGGACAAAAGAATACTGACATTCTCTTTGCTAAATAATATTATATACGCATAAGTATTTTGTATTATATAACTATGAGCTACTAAAAATCGTCGAACTTACTTCTTTTTGTTGCTCCGTCATAGGTTAGGGTTATTGAGATGACGTAAGATTTTCCTCAAGCAAAAATACTTGCA
>JACCDO011591625.1_pt1 | contig 12897 bp, 14 predicted proteins | sample 7446101 | NCBI WGS metagenome assembly JACCDO01 (sample SAMN15323440, study PRJNA562643) | freshwater metagenome | isolation source: river surface water | place: USA:Blue River Watershed | collected 2017-08-16
GTGGTATCAGGTATTAGTACACGCACTTATTCACTCATTCACTCACTTGTTGACTCACTTGTTGACTCACTTATTGACTCATTTATTAACTCACTCAATCACTCAATCATCCAAGCAATCACTCACTCACTCACTCACTCACTCACTCACTCACTCACTCACTCACTCACAAAGGTCCTCTTCATATTGCTCAAAAGTATAACGGTAAATACGGCGAAGGGGCCGAAGATCTCCTTCACTGTGTGTCGCTAATGTGGACGGAGTTGTTTCAATCGCATCAAGAGAACATGAATCCTGCGTAATACGCCTCGTGCATAGCCGCCATGAGCGAGAAACACGAGAGTGAGGATTACGGCCACGACAACATGCTAAAGAGGTGCAGAGATTTGAAAATTGCTCACGATTTATCGACTCCATAGCTCCGGCTCACTCACCCACACTCAATCTGTTAGTGTGACCCGATTATAACCGCCATAAGGGAGTATATGGCGAATGCAAACATTGTTTTATTAATTATGTTAATTCAGCTTTCTCTGCGCGTTTATTACCACTTCCACAGCCATTCTTACGCAACACACTACTCACTGCCTTATTTATCATAATGGAACAATCCACACCCATGAGAGTCCCGGGAAAAAGAGGCCCTGACACCAAAGGTAGTGTGAGTGCGTGGGTTATATAACCATTGAGTGAGTCAGTAAATCAGTCAGTGAGTGAGCGAGTAAGAATATATTCATTAGAAATTTACACTTCATTTGAACCTGTTGATTATGGAAAATTCCCAGCCACATTTGGATCGTTTGCAAAAGAAAATAACGTTTGAATGGAGCAATATCAACCTCAAAATCGTGACGAAAGACCCCAAAACTTCAACGTTTATGAAGCCACAGTACAAAACGAACTCGATCCTGAACAACATCAACGGAAAGTTGGAATCAGGACAGTTGCTGGCTATTATGGGGCATTCGGGATGCGGGAAGTCGTCTTTGCTCGATATCCTCGCAGCGCGCACTCGCTACAGCAGCTATTTCCACGTGTCGGGTAAGGTGCTGCTCAACAACAAAGAAAGGAAAGAAGAGTCATTTCGCCGTCTTTCGGCTTATGTATTACAGGATGATTTACTTTATCCGCATTTAACTGTCTTAGAGACTTTATCTTTAGCATCACATTTCTACTTACCAACCAATATGGATGCTGCTAGGAAGGCGCAGCTCGTCGAGAATGTGATCAATGAGTTAGGATTAGCAAAAGTTAGACATAGTCGAATAGGTAAGTGTCACTCTCATATTCTTTGTGTCCTCACCCACTCACTCACTAACGTCATGAAGGTAACGAGAAAGTTCGAGGTATTAGCGGTGGTGAACGCAAACGAGCTAATATTGCAACACAATTGATATCAGATCCCTATATACTATTTTTAGACGAGCCAACGAGTGGTCTGGACTCGTTCCAAGCGCTCTCAGTGATGCAGTGTATCAAGGATATGGCGACCACGTACGGTCGAATGGTTATTAGCGTCGTGCATCAACCAAGATCTAGTATTTACGACATGTTTGACCAATTACTGCTGTTGTCGTCTGGTCGCGTTATGTACTTGGGACCTGCCAAGCAGTCAGTACCATACTTTGCTGAATTAGGTCACGTATGTGGTAGGTAAGTTAGCATCTCCCACCAGTGCTCACTCACTCACTCACTCTCTCACTCACTTCCTTCTCAGGACCACTAACCCTGGCGACTTCTTCCTCGATATTTTATCTCCCGACTACCGTTCCGCCGAAGCGGAAATAGAAACAATCAATAGAATCAAGTCAATTGGCGATAAATGGGAAGATAACAGTTCGCGGTTTCGCTCGACGTCGCTACCGGGAGGTGACGCGGCCGATATCGACGCCCTGAAAGTAGCAGAGAATACTATGGATCTAAAGCGCATTTTTATGAATTATAAAATGCTTTCATGGCGTTCGTGGTCCGAGCAGTACCGAGACCTTGCTACCCTCAAGATCAAGTTAATCATGACTTCCTTCTTCGCGTTGATCATTGGCGGCATCTACTCCGACTCCGGTTACACGCAAAAGGGAATAAGCAATCGAGTCGGATTGCTGTTTGTCATATGCATCAACCAGGGATTTAACGGTGTTATTGGTGTCTTGAACGCATTTCCAAAGGAAAAAGTGATCGTGAACCGGGAGCGATCGAACAATGCGTACGACACTTTCACCTATTTCACGGCGAAGTACCTGGTTGAAATGCCTCTCAATACATTGCCGTGTGTGTGGTTCACATGCATCTTGTACTACATAGTCGGTCTCAATCCACACACATTCGGGTACTGCTTGTTAATATTGATGTTGGAGTCATTGACGGCGGTGTCACTCGGCTTGGCGGTCTCTGCTATCGCACCAAACGCTGACGCGGCATCATTCCTAGGACCGCCCATGGTGATCATTGCGTTGCTCTTTGGTGGCTTCTACATCAATATCTCGTCGTTACCCACGGTTGCCGACCTCATTCCTTATTTATCGTTTTTAAAATGGGCGTTTGAAGCGTTATGTATCAACGAGTTCACGGGAGAGACCTTCACCTGCACCTCTAGCGATGCATCATGCACCACGAAGGGCGAGGATGTCTTGAGTAACTTGTCCTTCCACGACTCCATCTACACGGCGGTATTCGGATTAGGGATGGTGTTGCTGGGATTTACGGTGAGTGCCTTCTACTTATTAGATCGCAGTAAAGTGACTTATATTCCATTGAATTTCATGGGGGCGAAGTACATGGCGTACACCACCGAGGACACCAAGACCGCCACAGCGTAGGCATTTGTATGTGTAAACTCGTGTAATTATATTAAATACAATATATAGTTTGCTGTCTCTAATCGCAGCTTTTGCCTCTACAAATCAAGGTTCTCCATGTACCGGAAGCATGTTTGGTACAGGTATGGCGTCCAGCAAAAATGGGTGCAATCCTGCTTGTAGCCGTTAACATGCTGGTTCCACAGCGGCAACGTGGCATGGTAAAACGGCATGATTTCGATGGAGTTCAAATGATGGTTCTGGATAATGTTCCTAATCTCGGTGTTCCGCCAATCATGAGGTATGTCCTCCTCCTTGATGGGCACACACGCCAGCTTCATGTCACTAGCGTATCTAACCCCAGGCCAGTAGCCCCCCGGAGTCGGGAAGTGCTGCGCAGATGTCTCCCGCCAAATTATTTTAATTTTTTTATTCGTAGCCAAAAAACGAATTGAAACACTATGTAGATACGTCAAAGCCATTGTCATTTGTTGAATATAATCTTCCTTTGAAAAATGCGGGACTGGATTCGATACATAGTGCAAACCCATGTTGATGACGATGACGAGCGTGTTGTACTTATTCACATACTCCTCGACATTCCGTTGTAACTGCAGCATGGAGTAGTTAGCCACTCGATCATATCGACCATTTACAAAATGATAAATAGGAAGGAATTTCATAGGAACGGGGGCGTCATTATCGTTAATAGTGACGTATTTCACTTCATCCGTATTAGTGAACTGAGAAGGATCAGGCCATATATTTTCCCGTTCCAACTCGCACGCGATAGCCGATACAAACTGCTGCATCACTGAATCACCTATTAGTAAAAATGAACCATTGTTTTTACTTAATTTAGCGAAGAAATTATGCAATGGTTGTCGAGTAGGATCATCGTGACCGACTATTGTTCGTCTAAAATTGTATCTTTGTGTGTACACGATGTCATCGGCGGAGCAAAAGCCTGACTTCGAGGGCCAACTATTGCCGGCAATGCATCTAATTGGTTGCTGTTTGTTGTATGGAATCTGGTGTTGGTCCAATTGGTGCCGACAATGCTGCAGTACATCATCCATATTAGCCGCAGTGTCGTTATTCAGGATACAAAGATCCAATGGAGAATACCATTTCGTAACATTCACACTATCCACCCATTGCCAACTCTCTAGTGATGACACAGTGGAGCAAAGGTGCTCCGACAGCAGCAGAAGCAATAAGTACAGATATAGGCTCTCCATGATTACAAGGCGCGCGACGAAGTAGGGCTCCTCTCCTTCCTTTCTTTCCTTTTTTAAAAATATGCTCCACACCCTCAGAAATATATTTTGTCTCAAAAATTTTAAACGTTTGCGACAACAATTATTTGCGCAGTGCAGAACGGAGGGTCAGTATTTCTTGCTCCTACGGCTGGTGGCGAGTACTGCGTGACTAGCGGATAGGTAACTACTCTTACTCTGCGCAATGATCTCCTCTGTGCTTAAGTTCGGTAGTTATGTTCGCCAGTCAAATGTGTCGACGCTCTTTGAGTGCGCAGAGGAAAGCGCTACTTCGTGCGTTATAACCCCAGAATGGCAGCAGTTGGAGCTGATACAGATCCAAAAGTACAACTATAACACTTCCATCTTCCGCTTTAGGCTACCTAACGACGAAACTCATTTGCATTTACCACTTGGTGGATTCCTTTTAGTCATGGCGAAGGGGCAAGAGGTTGATGGAAGTGATGCAATTCGCCCTTATACATCCATCAATGACGACTCATTGGGACTTGGATACTTCGAAATCATGGTAAAGAGGTATGATGAGTGGGGAAAAAAGGAAGATCCCAAAACTAATAATTTCTTATTTACTAAAACTGATCACAGTTACAAGCCCAAGGGAGTCGTGTCGAACTACATCCATTCCTTGCGGGTCGGGGACTTAGTCTCATTCAAGCATTCCAGTATATGTGCTGGTAAATTGAACTGTTTATTGGAGAACAGCATCACAGGGGTCACCTTAATCGCCGTGGGAGTAGGGATAGCACCGTATATCAATACGATTAGATATTTACTAACGCGTGATAGTTGCAGTATTACAAAGATTGTATTGCTATATGGAGTGCGGGAGGTACAAGATATCTTGATGAGGGAGTTGTTGGAGGATTTACGTGCTCAATACCCTGATATACTCACGATTGTTTATTGTGTTGGCTCTAGGTACGATAACGTTTATTTCGCGGCGAAGACTAATAAACCAATAGCTCCGCCAGCGCCGAAGGATTTCGAAACGCTGCCAGCTCCTCGCGAGATTGGGTGGATAAACGAGGAGAAAGTCAAGAAATATGCCATTGAACCATCAAGTCAGACCCGGATTTTAGTCTGTGGTCTCCCTGGCATCTATAAAAAGCTCTGTGGGTATCGGGATACCGCAGAGGTTGAGAGAGGCAGCGTCCTGTCGAACCTGTCGTACACCAGTGAGATGGTCATTAAACTATAAATGTTTTATTGTATTATTATACAGAATGTAAAAGTGTGTACAATATAGCCAAGAGCTTCATGCACTAGTCAGTTGACGTACTTATGCGAGTCGCATCAACCAAACTTGCACGCTTCATTGTGATATGATGAGACTCCTTCTTTCTTCTTGGGAGCCGTAGTAGCGATTAGTGCCTGTTCGCAAAATCAATAATTGCCTATCAATCATCACATAATAAGTGAATGAGACGCAGTACAATAGTATGCAGGAGAAAATAATAAAATCAACAAGTATTTGGTCATTAATGGATGAGTGAGTAGCAATAAAGCAGTGGCTGGGAGAGTTACCTGGACCTCCTTGACCTCGGTTGGGTGTCTCTCCTTCAAGACATCGATACCAGTTTTTCCTTGATTATTCTTTAGAGAATAGTTGCACCCCGCTTCAATCAGCGCGATAGCAACAAGAATCAAACCCTTGGTGCACGAAGTGATGAATGCGGTATTACCAGCGTTGTCCTGGATGTCGATATTGCATCTGCAAGAGACAAGTAAATCACATATTTCAAGGTGATTAGTTTCAACAGCCGCTATCAATGCTGTGCGACCACGATTGTCCTGGATATTGACATCACATTTACGCGAGACAAGTAAGTCACATACTTCATTGTGACCCTTTTTAGCAGCTAATATTAATGCGGAGTCCCTATCGTACTTGTTCTGCATGTCCATATTACATCCACTAGAGATCAGTAATTCACAAACTTCTTTCGAACCTCTTTCAGCAGCCGCTATCAATGCAGTATTTCCAATACTATTCTGACTGTCGAGGGTGCATTTATGGGAGATGAGTAGCTCACACACTTCCTTGTGTCCATTCATGACAGCCAATAGCAATGCGTTGTCCCTATACTTATCCTGGATGTCGAGATTACACTCACGAGAGATGAGTAACTCGCATATTTTCTTATGACCATTGTGAGAAGCATTCATCAATGCAGTCCAAGAATGCTTATCTTGGACGTGCACATTGCATCCTTTTGAAATGAGTAAAGCACATATTTCCACATGACCATTGTTCGCAGCCCTTGTCAATGCTGTGGCACCATCCTTATCCTGTGCGTCGAGATTACTGCCATGGGATATTAGTAACTCGCATATTTTCGTATGACCATTCTGAGCAGCATTCATCAACGCAGTAGAACAATTATCCTTATCTTTACAATCAACATTCACCTTTCCCTGCTGTAGTTTCTCTCTCACCACAGCTATATGCCCTTCCAATGCTGCCACAACAAATTGCTGGTGAACAGACTGACAACCACCCATTATCAACCTGCTAGCCACACCAAATCACCCAAAAGTCTTCTTTCTTGGAAATTGGTTTTTTGGTTCGGACCAAAGTAAGATTTTTTTTTCCAGTTCTATTTCTTAGGGATTACCAATAAATTTACCATTCTCAGGATTTGGTAGTATTAGCAGTGGTAATAGAATTAATATTTACTGAACGGAGTATGGGGCGGGGTGTATTGTCCACTTGATTAAGCAAACTAGTGGAATGGAATATTCATAACCACGCGCCATTGGGTAATCCCTAATCTGCCAAAATAGGTAGGTGTGGAAGAGGAAGCAGTGGTGAAATTCGGTTTTTGGTATTTAAATAATATTTTTTGAGTAGTAAAATACACAGTTTCGCTCGCTTAAGCAGAAACTAGGTCGCGCTCCGGCTGAATGAGCTGGCTGCATCTGTTGGCTCTGTCGATGTTGATCCTCTCTTCGAGGCTGGTGCACAGCCGCGTGTAATGCAGGAGGAGCACCATGAGATTATTTACTACGACGAAAGGTGCGTCAGTAACCGATGTGCAAATTCAATTGACAAGTGATGAACAAAATCTGTTTGAAATGTTTCGTAAATTTGTCAAGGAAAAGAAGTTAACCACAACGGTAAGAGTAGCAGGTGGTTGGGTACGAGATAAGATCATGAACACAATTGTGAAGGATGATATTGATATTGCAGTAGATAACATGACAGGGAAAGAGTTCGTAGAGTTATTTCATGAGTGGAGTAGTAAAAATGGCCGAAATATATCTAAAATTGGTGTTATTCAACAAAATCCAGAAAAAAGTAAACATTTAGAAACAGCTACAGCGCATATAGGAAAATATTCCGTTGATTTTGTTAATTTACGAACAGAAAACTATACTAGTTCATCGCGCGTCCCCATCATGACCTTCGGCACCCCTGAGGAGGATGCTATGAGAAGAGATTTAACAATAAATTCATTATTTTATAATATTAACACCGGGTACATAGAGGACTACACCTCATTAGGATTGCAAGACATCAGAGACAGAGTCGTGCGAACACCGCTACCTGCACTCACCACGCTGAAAGACGACCCACTTCGAATCCTGCGAGCAATTCGATTCGCATCTCGCTTTGACTTCACGTTATCGAATGACATCATCGTGTCGGCAATGCACCCGGATGTAATCGTATCTCTCGGGAAGAAAGTAAGTAAAGAACGAATCCTGCAAGAGCTGCAGTCGATGCTGTCTCATGCTAACGCACAAAGCGCTGTAAATATGTTGTATAGATTGCGGTTACTACAGGTCATCATGGAGCTACCGAGTATGGAAGAGATACGACGCAAAAATGAAACAGAAATAATATTTTCTGCGCTACAATTCATCGATGAAGTGAATAAAATTCATTTATCTGCCAAGAAATTTCATGCTTATGGAATGGCCGCGCTATGGCTATTCACCCGGTGCAGATCTAGCATCAGCGCCGAATCGTCCAATCATATGGCAATCCGCATGGCAATTCTAAGCTCGGGAAGTATTGGTTACGCAGTAAAGAGCAAGAAGAAGAACAGTTTACGGTGCATGGAACTAGCCGAGTCCATGCTGACGACCAGCCTCAAGATGAAGAATAAGGACGTGGATCTCATCCTCCAATTGCACCACGCTTCGCGTGTAATATCGCGGTTATTGCGTCAGCTAGTGGTAGCTGGTGAGTGGAAGAAGGATGTTAGTAACGTGTCGTATCTCGGATTTGATGTTGCAGTTTATGGCGGTCTGAACCGAATAGAACTGGGCGAATGCATGATCCACGGAAGCAACCACACACACGAGGCGATCGATCTCGCTTACTCTCTTTTACAGTTAGAAATTCTAAAAAATGGGGACTTGAATAATGTCGCAGCCGACAGTATAGACGTGGAAGATATCGTGGCAGCGTTGCACCCAGACACAGCCGCGTCCGCGGAAGGACAGCAACGGATCTTGTCCAGACTGACGAATCCAAGCAGTTTGTTACTGCAAGCTGCAAGAAGCACGATGTTAGAAGCGATAGACAAGCTGCAGCTACAGAATTGCTGGCAGCAGCAACCACTCATCAATGGTACCGCATTGAAGGCTATTCTCACCAAGATACCTCCAGGCACGGCCTTCGGGCAAATCATGGACTACCAAACACGTTGGATGCTCGCGAATCCGACAGGAACAGCTGCTCGTCTCGAGAGGGAATTGCGATTGAAGTATAAAGAATACGTGTCGTAGGGCGTGGAGTAAGAAGGAATTGTAATGTTTTGTTTAGTGTATAATACTCAGCACACACATATATAAATCCCTATTTTGTAGGCGCAATATTTACAAATCCAGCGGGCTTCTTAAAGATTAATCGCAGAACCATATTGGGGCCGTGCTTCTTCAACATCTTTTTCTTGATGTCTATATGTTCCTTCTTGAAGTCTATCTCATCTACGCCGGTCTCCATAAACAGTGTATTATGCCACATTTCGAACGCTTTCTTATACCCACCAAAGAATCCGGCTTTCGTGTCCACTTGCACCTTGAAGTTACCCTGAGTAATACAGTGAGTGAGTGAGTGAGTGAGTAAGAAGGTGGTAAGCATTGGAATGAAGTACCTCTAATATACACTGGAAGTCGTTGAAGCGTAGAGAGGTGGAGCCATCCGCGGCTCGGATGACGCTGCTCTTGGCCAGCAAGATGGGCTTACTATTAGTTCCTTTGAAGATTTGAATGCGAATGCTGTGCATGTTCATCACGTCAGATACCTCGACGCCGTATAGCGGAATCTTTGGTTGTTCAGGCATTTTCCAACTTTTTTCCAAATCAGCAGAGTAATTGCCTATGTTATCTTGCACTTTCCAATGCTTCCTCCACAATAGCTCGTAGAACATGACATACTTCCTTTGACTGATCGAGTAATAAAGTGAGTGAGCAAGTGAGTAAGTATAAGGAGTAGATAAGTAGGTACCTCGTCACTGTTAAGCCTTTCTTATTAGTCACTCTAGTATTATCATATAAATCAAGAGCTTCGTGTGCAGATTGCACTTCCCCAGTTCTAATGAGCAATATACATGACATGAGACCAGCCCGACCTTTACCAGCCTTGCAATGCATGTTCACCACATGATCAGGATTTTCATCAAGCCATCTCTTCGCACTATTCGCGAAAGCAATAACGGTCTCGAGTGGTGGAGTATTATGGTCTTTGAATGGGTAGCGCTCAACACGACCGTGAAAGAAGTCCGCGTTATATCCTCTGCCAGGCTCACAACAGAAATTATACATTTTATAGTTGTTTGGATGCTTCAAATCCATAAATCTTTTGATTTCATGGCGTGGATTGCGATAAATATGCTCCAATCCCATCGCAGGGAAAGCATGCACAATGATTCTATGGTTAAGTAAGAGTGGGTGAATCATAAGTGGAAAAATAATGAATAGTGTGTTACCTTGGTCTTAAGTACACCAAATCAAGATCGAATCCTTCTTTCTCATATCTAACTTTCTTTCCCGACACTGCTTTGCGACAAACGTGAAACAGGGAATTACAAGCGATACAGCAACATTCATCGCAGCAACAAGTCTTATGAAGCTTCGAGTGCAGCGGTCCGTCGTCAATATCGTTCTGCATTCTCTACCTGTGGCGCTGCGAATCTCTTCCTCTTACTTGACGCGTAAATGAGCGAATCTCAACCTCTTTCTCGGCGCGTCACACAGTGGGAGTCTCTGCCTCTTAGCGCCTTAATCCTCTGACCCACCACTTAGTTATACATCGAGGAGTTTCCACAACCAGACAAGGCGGCCCGCCGGTCCCATCAAGCGGGTACTAATTTACTTAATGCTGTAGCTTGCGACAACTATCGACTTGGCAATCCTCGCGACTAAGTCATTTGCCATGTAATACTCAGTCCAGTATGTCACCCGGCAATGATCAATCAATTAAAGCGTTATTCTCACCTCGGGACCGGCTGAACCAAGAACAAAAAGATTCGACTCATTATTGATACCTGGTTGTCGGAAGTAGCAGCGAAGCGCAAGCAGCAGCAAGAGCCTCTCCCTCCCTCCCCTCACCCGCTCACCCGCTCACCCGCACTCCCTTTCCCGCATTCCCGTATTCCCGTATTCCGCTTCACATCCGCACATACCCGCCATGGAACACCCTGCTAAACGCGCTGCCATAAAATTCCTTATCACCAACTCGGTTGCTGGGTCGATTATTGGCACTGGAGGATCAGCCATCAAAGAATTAATCGAAGTTTCTGGTGCGCATGTCAAGGTATCCAGCACCGAGGAGTTGTATCCAGGCCGCAGTCAACGTATTGTGTTACTAAGTGGTACTGTTGAAACAGTTGTAAATGCTCAATCTTTACTGTGGATATTGTTTGCACAATCAGCACAGAATAGTGCCGACAAAGGACCCGAGAAACGTGTTGCTACATGGAGTCCTCGACTTGCTAGTGAAAACTCTTTTCAATATGCTGATTTAGAGATAGAAGGTGAAATCGCTATACCAGCAGCAGCAGCTGGTCTTATTTTAGGTAAGAATGGTAGTACTATTGATGAAATTCGAAGACAAAGTGGTATTCAACGAGTCAACATGACTAATAAAGTTGAAGCAGATTTTACTCAAGAAAGAATTTTACATCTGAGAGGTACGGTCAGTACTTGTACAGAAGCTGTCAAGTTAATCGCCAATAAACTAGCCGAAGATCCAGACTCCAATCAATTCGTAAACAAAGGAGTCACATACTCTGCAGGCGTCTTTAACCAACCCGGCGATTTCAGAGGAAAGGGTAAACCAAATGGTAACAAGACCGCTGGATCTTTGGTGTCTCGCCCCAGCGATGAATCTGTTACACTAACGATCAACATTCCCGAGGCTCAAATCGGTAATATTCTTGGTAAAAGTGGTGTCATTTTGAGAGAAATTGTCAGTTTATCTGGCGCTAAAGTGACTATTTCTAATAAAGGCGAGTATGCAGAAGGAACCACCGATCGCATCGTTACTGTGAAGGGTAATATTTCCACAGCCCACTGTGCTGCCACATTTATCCACCACAAGTTACATACTCCTAATCCAAAGAGAGAAAGAAAGGCTCCTGCCACCACCGAAATGTAACAGTAATTTATATTGTTTCCTTTACAATGCATTACATACGCTTACACTCATACACACTATATGTTGCTTCTATTTCTTATTCTTGAGAATACTGGTCAATGCATCCAATACATTGATCGTCATTTTCAAGAAATACCCCGAGATACCCATGTCCTTGCTGTCTCCTCCACTGCCGCCGCTATCTTCTTTATCTAGTTCACTTTTCACTTCATACAATTTCTCTAATAGTGCAGCCGGCTCTTCACCGCTAGTAGCATCCAGGATACGATTAACCGCAGTGAAGGCAGTGGCACTCTTTTTGTCGTTCCCCGCCGCCGACGGAGACAGTGTCAACCTTGAAGCGCCCCCGCTTCTTTTGGCGGCTAATATGTCTGAAAAGCAGATTTCAATGTCCATATTCGATAAAATACGCATGTATCCGAGTTTTTTTACTATGTCTTTCCTTTTTTCGTCGTCATATTCCTGTAGGGAATTCACCCGTTTATCCCCTTCTTTAGCGAGTGTTTCCATTGCCACGGCCTTTAGTAATGTCAAATATTCTTTTAATTTAACATCTAAAATATCAACGCGTGTAATATTCTTATCCCAAGCAAAGAGGAAGATGAAAGGCAGTAAAACTAGTATTGGACCAATGTACAAGTATGGCACAGTGCTCATATTTAGATAAGTTTTCACAAATTTCAATACCGGAATAAGTACCATAATATGAGACGCCAACAGTATTAAGGCGCCTCGAATAGCATATTGTTCAGCGATGGGAAAATAATTCTGTAGAAGTTGTAATGAAATACTCTCAATTAACTCTTTTTGGATCATCACAATTTCGTTTTCAATGAATTCAATCGAAACAACATTATCCTCTTTTTCTAAAGACAACTTCCGCCTCGAGACCACCTTCTCACCACCATTTTTACCATCGCTATTACTTTTTAGAGCTGCTAATGGATCGCTGGGCTCATATTGAGCACTGCATATCAAGTAGCTGCGGCGTGCGACAGTTTTGCACGGCACTAGTGACAGTGCACCTCCAAGCCCACACCGCAGCCACAGCAGTACTACTACGGCCACGAAGGGACGCATCACACGTAGATTCTATTGTCAAAATTTGACTCTCAAAATTTTAAAACTTTATTAAATTATTAAAAAAAAAGAGGGGTGTGGATACCACCCACAATGTGCCGTCCCAACGCTGTCTCCAGGAAGTCTCAAGGAA
>JACCDO012109558.1_pt1 | contig 12897 bp, 6 predicted proteins | sample 7446101 | NCBI WGS metagenome assembly JACCDO01 (sample SAMN15323440, study PRJNA562643) | freshwater metagenome | isolation source: river surface water | place: USA:Blue River Watershed | collected 2017-08-16
CACGAAGCTCTATTAAATGTGCTCGGTGTTCGGCAATTCGAGCTGTTGCGATTTTTACTGCTTCGCCTAAAGCTGCAATTAGATGGGTTGGAATCGTTCCAGAACGTACTTCCCGCTCTTGGCCGCCACCATGCAAAACTGGAACTGGCTTGAACTCTCTTCGCAAAATGAGCGCACCAACACCCATTGGTCCACCGATTTTGTGGCCACTCAAAGTTAGCGCATCAACACCAAGTTCTTTGAAGTTAATTGGCAAAGCGCCAACCGCTTGCACAGCATCTGTATGTAGAGGTATTGAATATGTTTTCGCAAGTGAAACAATTTCTTCAATTGGTTGAATCGTCCCAACTTCATTATTTGCAAACATAATTGAAATCAACGCTACTTCGTCAGCACTTTTTTCCAAGGTTGCTCGGAGAGCTTCAATATCTACTGCACCGACTGCATTCACCTGCGCAAAAACTACTTCCGCATTTTCGCTCTGTTCCATCCAAAGTGCAGGATCTAATACTGCATGATGCTCTATTGAAGAAATTACAATCTTGGTTCGCTTTGGATCTTGGTTATTTCGAAGCCAATAAATGCCTTTAATAGCTAAGTTGTCTGCTTCTGTACCACCCGAAGTGAAGATAACTTCACCAGGAAGGCAATTCAAAGCCGCGGCAATTTTCTCTCTTGCAACTTCAACTGCCTTGCGGGCACTTCTACCAGAAGCATGCAGACTTGAAGGATTGCCAGTTTCAATAAGTTGCGCTTTCATAATTTCAATTACTTCTGGAAATACGTCAGTTGTAGCAGCGTGATCAAGATAAACCATTAGTTTCCTGACCCCCTTGCAAGTTCAGCCAAAATTTCATCAGCATCAGCAACAATCGCCAAATCGGCTTTCGCAAATATCTCAGCCTCTGGGTCTTTGTTTACAGCAATTAGATAATTTGGCCTGCGCACTCCAACCATGTGGTGGTATGCGCCGCTAACTCCAAATCCAATATAAACATGTGGACTAATGCTTTGCCCTGATTCTCCCACCAAGTCGCTTGCCTCAATGAATCCTTTATCTAATGCTGCAGCTGTACCTACAAGTTTTGCATCGAGTGTGGTTGCTAACTTGCGAGCTGAGTCAATTTTGCTAATTCCACCACCAACACAGACAACCACACCATTTGACTGTGGTGATTGCGCTTTTGTCACAACTACAGGCTTTTGCGTTTCTACCAAGACTTCGAGTGCACCTTGAAAAGCTTCTTTTACAAATCCGGTCTCGCCACTCGACAAAACATCAGTGACGATTGCACAACCTGCCATTGCTGCTTCTTTAGCGGCTTTGTCTTTTTCTTCAAACGCAAATACTTTAACGCCATCAGATTGCGCAATCTGAGTCTCGGATACCCCACTTGCTTTTCTCCATTGAGAAACCTGGTCCAAAATCAATTTCGCCACTTCTTGAGCATTGCCCGTTTTACGTTCACTAGTTTTTGAATTCGCCTTCAACGTTTGCGAAACAACTTTTACCTTGGGCGCGATGCCATCTAAATTTAATTCCTTCAAGGAAACCACAGTGACAGGTTTATTTTTCGCTGCCGCAATTCCTTTGAAATTAGGTAACCGCGGGGAATTTAGATTTGAAGTAACCGAAACAATTGTTGGTTTCTTCAAATTCAAAACCTGATCTAATTCAAACTCATTTTCAACCTTGACATATTCCCATTTCAAAAGCCCGGCGACAAATGCGGGAACAACAGCATTTTCGCCATCACTTGAAAAGCTGCCAGCAAATACCAAGTCAGCATTTACGCTCGCGATGGCTTTCGAAAGAACACTCGCAGTTACCCAAATATCCGCGCCACTGAGATTTTCGTCAGTTATATGCAGGGCCTCGTCTATTCCCATGGCGAGTGCACGCTTTGTTGATTGTTCTACCCCAGATGGCCCCATTGAAATCAAAATTGTTTGATTTTCGGTGCCATCACAAATCCTTAGGGCTGCCTCAACCGCGTGAAGGTCGGCTGGGTTTAGAACGGGATCGGTGAGTGAGCGCTCAAGATTGAAATTCTCAGAATTTAAAGTAAGGCGAGAATCTGCACTTGGCACCTGTTTAACCAAGACTGCAATTTTCACCATTCACCTCGTCCATTCTCGAGCACAATGGCTCCAACACTGTGAGTATTCTCTCAGCGATTTACCCCAATTGCTCACCCTATGGTCAGCCCTTAAGCGTAAATGGAGCCTCGGGCAGGTAAATTGCCGTCTGAATTTGTGCCTAATTACTCATACTAAGGGGTTCGAGAGAACATGACCGCTCTGCCGAGTCAAAACTATGCCTTAGTCAGTAACAAACTCGATCCACTCGGAGTGACCCTGGTAGACGGCGGGGTAAATGTTGCACTCTTCGCTGACCATGCATCCGCCGTGGATTTTTGTATTCGAAATGCTGATGGCTCCGAAACTCGCTGGCGCCTGCCAGACAAAGCCCGTGGGATTTGGCATGGATTTGTGCCTGGCGTAGAAGCAGGTGCTCGATACGGTTTTCGCGTTCATGGCGAATGGAACCCCAAAGAAGGTCACCGCCATAATCCGAATAAATTCTTAATCGATCCATACGCAAAAGCCATTGATGGAAATTGGGTTTTGCATGAAGCGGTCTTTGGCTACAAGCAAGATGTGACAAAACCTGCAAACGAGTCAATCATCGATACCCGCGACTCTGCACCGTTTATGCCATGTGGAATTGTTGTGAAAGATGACTTCGACTGGACTGGTGATGTAAAGCCAGATACGCGATGGCACAAAACAGTTATTTACGAAGCTCACGTCAAAGGTATGACGATGCAACACCCTGATGTTCCCGAACATCTCCGGGGCACCTACGCAGGTCTGGCTCATGAATCAATCATCAATCACTTGCACTCTATTGGTGTAACTGCAATTGAACTTTTGCCGATTCATCAAATTGGTCACGAAGAACATTTGGTTCGCATGGGAATGACCAATTACTGGGGTTACAACACACTTGGATTTTTCGCTCCGCATCACGCTTATTCTTCTAGCGGCCATCGTGGTGAACAAATTAATGAATTTAAGCAAATGGTAAAAACTTTTCATCAAAACGGAATCGAAGTCTTGCTTGATGTGGTTTATAACCACACTTGTGAAGGTGGACCAATGGGTCCGATGATGAGCTTTAAAGGCATTGACAACGCTTCGTATTACAGATTGGTTGACGAAGATCCGCAGCACTACTTTGACACAACTGGATGCAGCAACACTTTAAACACCTATCACCCACAAGTAATGCAGTTGGTTCTAGATTCACTGCGGTATTGGGTTAGCGAAATGCATGTTGATGGTTTCCGATTCGATTTAGCTCCAAGCCTCGCTCGAATAAATCATGATGTTGATCTAAATGGCCCATTAATGCAAGCAATTGCACAAGACCCAGTCCTTCGTAATGTGAAACTGATTTCTGAACCTTGGGATTTGGGTGAAGGCGGCTATCAGGTTGGAAACTATCCGAGAATCTGGAGCGAATGGAATGACCGGTTCCGCGATACAGCAAGAGATTATTGGCGTGGGCTTGCGCCAGGAGTTTCAGAACTTGCATCGCGAATGTCTGGTTCTTCTGATTTATTTGTAGACGAAGATCGCCGACCACGTGCATCTATCAATTTCATAACTGCTCATGATGGATTTACCTTAAGAGATTTGGTTTCGTACAACCAAAAACACAATGAGGCCAATCGTGAAGGCAATCGAGATGGTAACGACCACAATCGTTCTTGGAATCATGGTGTTGAAGGTGAAACCACAGACGCCGCAATTAATCAATTACGTCTCCAACAACAACGCAACATGATGTTGATGCTGACATTGGCAAGTGGTGTACCAATGTTCACAGCTGGAGATGAACATGGTCGAACTCAAGGTGGAAACAACAATGCATACTGCCAAGACACTCCAATTTCGTGGGTGGATTGGAATATTGAAGGCGACAGAGCAGATCTTCTATCTACTGTTCAAAACTTGATGCATCTGCGTAAAGAACATCCAGCATTTCATCACCGCAATTACCGCTGGGGATCTCCAACAATTATTGGAGGCCCTAAAGACATGGCTTGGTTTGCTAAATCGGGTCACGAACTTACAGCTGATGAATGGTTGGACACCGAACTCAAAACTCTGGGAATGTTTATCAATCAAAGCACACAAAATGGAGATGAATCTTCAACCTGCTCATTTTTAGTAATCATGCATTCAGGTAGTGAAAGTGTTGAATTCACACTTCCAGATTCCGCTTGGGCATCCGAATGGCATATCGAAATCGACACCACATTGCCAGGCGCCAAATCTCCTGATCTCAAAATGCAACCAGGGCAAACCTTGCGAGTGTTCGCCCGGTCTGCCCTGGTATTACGCGCTTCACACGCGTAGAGGTTTTATTACTTAAGTGACGCTTGCAAGCCGAGTTCGGCAAAGTTCGCCAAACCTGCATGTTTTGGCACAACTCGAACGTTGTAACCAAATGCACCAGCATTTTTCAATTCAACATTAACAGTGAAGCGCCAACGTGAACCGTCATACTGATCAACTGGAGTTAGCTCAACCACAGATGAATCAACGATGCGATCATTGCTATCCGCGCGACCATGCACTAGCTCCACTGCAACTTCCTGTGGATTTAGTCCAGCAAGATTTACGAATGCATTAAGTGTGATTACGTCACCGCGTTGTGGTGAATCTGGAATATTTTCAGCTTCAATATGTTCGACACTGACGCCAGACCAGATGTTACGAATGCGTGCTTTCCAAGCTGCAAGTTCCTTTGCCAGACGTGCATTGTCAGCATTGACTTGACGGCTTGCAACCGCAGCTGGTGTGTACAAATTATTTACATAATCTTGCACCATTCGAGTTGCTAGAACTTTTGGTCCCAATGTTGAAAGCGTGTGCTTAACAAGTTCCAACCAACGAGTTGGAAGTTTGTTGGCATCTACATCGTAGAAAACCGGCTTTACATTCTTTTCAATCAAGTTGTAAAGCGCATTCGCTTCAATGTCGTCACGGCGATCTGCATCCATTACGCCGTCAGCGGTTGGAATAGCCCAGCCGTTTTTACCGTCAAACCATTCATCCCACCAACCATCAAGAATTGAAAGGTTTAGTGCACCATTTAGTGCAGCCTTCATTCCGGATGTACCGCAGGCTTCCAGTGGACGAAGTGGGTTGTTCAGCCAAACATCGCAACCTGGGTATAGCCATGAAGCCAATCCCATGTCGTAGTCAGGCAAAAACACAATGCGATGACGGACTTCTGGATCGTCAGTAAAGCGAACCAAAGTTTGAATCAACTTCTTTCCGCCTTCATCAGCAGGATGTGATTTACCGGCAATTACAAGTTGAACCGGACGTACTGGATCCAAAAGAATTTTCTTTAGTCGTTCTGGATCGCTCAACATCAAAGTCAAACGCTTGTAAGAAGGTACGCGTCGGGCAAAACCAATTGTCAAGACATCTGGATCAAGAACTGAATCAATCCAATCAAGTTCAGCTGGACTTGCACCGCGGTTGATCCAAGATTCGCGCAAACGGGCGCGAGCTTTTTCAACCAAGCGAACTCTGAGTTCTCGTTTTACCGCCCAGAAAGTTGCATCTGGAGTATTTGCAATTGCTTGCCAACCTTCAGGTCCATCAGTGCTTACACCGTTTGAAAGCGCAAGAACTTCTGGTGCTACCCAAGTTCCAGCATGCACACCATTTGTAACAGATGTAATTGGAACATCATCTTGATCGAATGAAGGCCACAGTCCGCCAAACATTCCGCGGCTAACATCACCATGCAAAAGGCTTACACCATTTGCACGTGCACCTAGTCGAAGACCAAAAACCGCCATGTTGAAGATTTGTGGATCTCCGCCAGCAAAGTCTTCAGTTCCAAGTGCAATGATGCGATCAACTGGAACGCCATCAGCTGCATTGTCGCCACCAAAGAATTTGTAAATCAATTCCTTGCTAAAACGGTCAATACCTGCTGGAACTGGAGTGTGGGTTGTAAATACAGTTCCTGAACGAACTGCTTCAAGTGCAGAATCGAAATCCATACCCTTTTCAGTTAATTCAAGAATTCGTTCGATACCAAGGAAACCTGCGTGACCTTCGTTGCAGTGGTAAACCTCAGGTTCTGGAGCTCCAGTGATTCGAGACCAAATGCGTAGGGCGCGAACACCACCAATACCAAGCAATACTTCTTGCAACAAACGGTGATCATGTCCACCACCGTAAAGGCGGTCAGTTACATCCCGCTCGGTTGGCGCGTTGTCTTCAACGTTTGAATCCAACAACAAAAGTGGAACCCGTCCGATGTGTGCAACCCAGATGTGTGCAACTAAACGCTTGCCACCTGGCAAACCAATTACAACTCGTGCAGGTGCACCATCATGTTCACGCAAAAGTGAAAGTGGCAGTGCATCTGGATCAGTTACTGGATAAGTTTCTTCTTGCCATCCATCTCGTGAAAGTGATTGACGGAAGTAACCAGCGCGATAAAACAGACCGACACCAACAAGTGGTAGGCCTAAGTCAGAGGCTGCCTTCAAGTGGTCACCGGCAAGAATGCCAAGGCCACCTGAATATTGTGGAAGTTGAGTTGCAATACCAAACTCAGCTGAGAAGTAACCAATCGCACGTGGAGCCCGGTCACCTAATCCGCGATACCAAGAATCACGGTTCAAGTAGTTATGCAGGCTTGCACGTGCAGCTTCAACGCGGTTAACGAATGACGCATTGGCTGCCAATTCGTTTAGTCGTGAAGAAGGAACATCGGACAGCACTCGCATCGGGTCGCCATTGACTGATTCGAAGATTGCTGGATCGATTGCGCGGAAGATTTCCAAGGTTTCGCTATCCCAAGACCAACGAAGGTTTCCGGCTAATTCACCGAGACCCTGAAGTTGTTGAGGTAGGACTGTGCGAACGTTAAATCGTCTAATTGCTCTCATAGTGTGCCGAATGCTAGGCGATGCAAAATGCCTCAAAGAGACACCCTTGCCTTTAACCCCTTTTGCCCCCAATTCTCACGCACAAATGCTCACACTCCCCCTGTTCACAAGTGTGCATGAGCACTAGCGTTAAGGCATGGCAAAACCCTCCCAAAACGTCCCATCTAAGGCGCCGCTTCCGAGCGATATTTTGGGTCCAGTTGGCCGTTTTCCGATACTCGATGTCTGGCCAACGGTCACTAACGGCCGGCCGGCCAAAGCCACTGTCGGTGAGCCAATCACTATCCGTGCCACCGCCACCCGCGAAGGGCATGACTCACTTGGGGTATCTGTAGTTTTAACTTCGCCAAAAGGTGCGTCACAAACTTTTCGAGCCCAATCTGGATTTAATGACGTTTTCTCAGCAGAAATCGTGCCCGATGAAATGGGGATGTGGAGTTTTCGAATTGAAAGTTGGGATGATGTTTGGGGAACTTGGCATCACGCCGCTGGTTTAAAAGTACCTGCAGATGTTGATGTCGAAGTTGAGTTAGAAGAAGGCGCGCGAATATTTGAGCGCGCACTGATTGAAACACTGTCAACTGCAAAATCCGATCTTCAAAAAGCCATAAGTGATGCAGTAAAAGTTTTGCGAGACAAAAAAGTTGATCCAAAGGTTCGACTTGCAGCCGCTTTCAATCCAATTATTGATCAAGCCATGCATGACTTTCCGATTCGGGATTTAATTTCAAGCTCTGATGATTTCCCGATACTCGTCGAAAGTAAAAGAGCTCTATACGGCGCTTGGTATGAGTTCTTCCCGCGTTCTGAAGGTGCAACTTTAAAACCATATAAGACTGGAACATTCAAAACTGCAATGAAAAGACTTCCAGCTATTGCAGACATGGGATTTCAAGTTGTTTACGTTCCGCCGATTCATCCGATTGGGAAAACAAATCGAAAAGGCCGCAACAACACATTAACTCCAAAGCCTGAAGATGTTGGTTCACCTTGGGCAATCGGATCGGCAGACGGTGGTCATGACGCAGTCAACCCTGAACTTGGGACTTTAGCCGACTTTGATGCTTTTGTAGCAGAAATCAAGCGCTTGAATATGGAAATCGCCTTGGACTTAGCGTTGCAAGCTTCTCCGGATCATCCATGGGTAAAAAGTCATCCGGAATGGTTCAAACAACGAAACGATGGCTCGATTGCGTTTGCCGAAAATCCACCTAAGAAATATCAAGACATCTATCCAATGTATTTCGATACTGACCCAGAAGGTCTCTACAACGAGATTGAACGCATAGTTCGTTTCTGGATGAATCGTGGAGTTCGCATTTTCCGTGTCGATAACCCGCACACCAAACCAGTTTGGATGTGGCAACGTCTAATTGCCGCAATTAATGCAACTGACCCTGACGTAATTTTTCTAGCGGAGGCTTTTACTACCCCGGCGATGATGCGAGTATTAGCTGAAGTTGGATTTCAACAGTCTTACACCTATTTCACTTGGCGCAACGACAAACATGGCCTAACTCAATATATAAATGAACTTGCACACGATTCAAGTGCATATATGCGGCCAAATTTCTTTGCAAACACTCCAGACATCTTGCCGACATATCTGCAATCTTCAGGGCCAGCTGGATTTGCGATTCGTGCAACGCTGGCTGCCACCTTAAGTCCAACCTGGGGCATCTATTCAGGTTTTGAGATCTATGAATCAGCAGTTTTGAAAGAAGGTGGCGAGGAGTATTTGAATTCAGAAAAATTCGAGCTTCGCCCGCGTGACTGGCAAGCCGCTGAAGACGAAGGTCGCACGCTTGCGCCTTACATCACACGCTTGAACGAGTTGCGTAGAGACCACAAAGCCCTGCAACAACTTAGGAATGTGGTTTTCCATAATGTTGATGACAATGAAGTGATTGCATTTAGTAAGACTTCAGGTGACGACACCGTTTTAGTCATTTGCACACTTGATCCAAAAGGAACTCGTGACACCTGGGTTCATCTTGATATGCCTGCGCTCGGGTTCAATTGGGACGATCGTGTCTACGGACACGACTTGGTGACAGATACAACTTGGACGTGGTCTAAAGACGTTAAGGTTCACATCGATCCGTACCGTTCAGTCGCTCATGTTGTGACACTAAGGAGAATGTCTTGATCATCCGGCGCAAAAAGAGCACTGAAAACAACCATCCTGAGCCGCTCGATATCTCTTCTGAGTCGGCAAAAGGCACTTCTCCAATTAACGCTATTTCGTTTCAAGAACTTGAGCAGATTGTTGAAGCCCGGCACCACAACCCACACGGCATTCTTGGTGCACACCTACACAACGGTCATGTAATTTTCCGAGTTGTTAAACCCTTCGCAGTCAGCGTAGTAATTACTGGTTTGGATTTTCGACTCCCATTGACGCACGAACACCGTGGCATTTGGGTCGGTGCATTAGAAGTGGAATCAATTCCTGATTATCGAATCGAAACTAGATTCGGTGAAGATATTTTTGTAACTGATGATCCATACCGATTTATGCCTTGCATTGGTGAACTAGATTTACATTTAATTCATGAAGGTCGACATGAAAAGTTGGCTGACGCGCTTGGCGCAAGAGTTTTGAAATTTCCTTCAGTGCTCGGTGAAGTGTCTGGCACGGCTTTCACAGTCTGGGCACCAAATGCGCAAGGGATTCAAATCGTTGGAGACTTCAACAGCTGGGATGGAGTTGGCCATCCAATGCGTTCATTGGGCGCGAGTGGAGTTTGGGAATTATTCATTCCAGGCATTGGGCATGGATCAACTTACAAATTCCGAATCACCGACCGCTTTGGAAATCAAACCGACAAAGCAGATCCATTAGCAAAGCACAGCGAAGTTCCACCATCAACAGCATCTATAGTGTGGGAATCAAACTATGAATGGCAAGATTCGCAATGGATGAATGAACGCCCAAAGGTGAATCACAAATTTGGGCCGATGAGTGTTTACGAAATGCATTTAGGTTCATGGCGGCAAGGTTTGAGTTACCGCGAAGCTGCATTTCAAATTCGTGACTACGTACTTGAACAAGGTTTCACACACGTTGAATTCATGCCACTTGCCCAACACCCTTACTCACCCTCTTGGGGTTACCAAGTCACGGGTTATTACGCAGTTGCATCTCGCTATGGAAATCCAGACGATCTTCGTTACTTGATTGATGTGTTACACCAAGCTGGAATTGGCGTAATCATGGACTGGGTACCAGCGCACTTTCCAAAAGACGCCTGGGCGCTTTCCCGATTTGACGGCACACCACTTTATGAACATGAAGATCCACGACTTGGAGAGCACCCAGACTGGGGAACTTACATATTTAATTTTGGTCGACCTGAGGTCAAAAACTTTCTCGTTGCAAATGCACTCTTCTGGTGCAATAAATTTCACGTTGATGCCCTTCGTGTTGATGCAGTAGCTTCGATGCTGTACCTCGACTATTCACGCGAAGCCGGACTTTGGGTGCCAAATGAATTCGGTGGTCGGGAGAATCTTGCAGCCGTGGAATTTCTAAAGGAAATGAATGGTGTTGTTCATCTGCGCGCGCCTGGCGCATTAACGATGGCCGAAGAATCAACTTCATGGCCCGGAGTTACGACCGACCTAGAGTGGGGTGGCTTAGGTTTTGATTTCAAGTGGAATATGGGCTGGATGCACGACTCCCTTGAATACGTAAAACATGAACCCATTCATCGCAAGTTCCATCACAACGAGATGACTTTCTCCTTGGTTTACGCATGGAGTGAAAGATTCATTTTGCCACTGTCGCACGATGAAGTTGTGCATGGAAAAGGTTCACTAATTTCTCGCATGCCCGGTGACCGCTGGCAACAACTCGCTGGACTTCGCACATATTACGGATTCATGTGGGCCCATCCTGGAAAACAACTTCTGTTCATGGGTTCAGAATTTGCTCAAAGCTCAGAATGGAACAGCCAATCCTCACTTGATTGGTGGCTAACTGACTTTGAAGAGCACCGTGGGGTTCGCAACTGCGTACAGTCACTGAACGCGGTTTACAAAAACACACCAGCTCTTTGGGAAAGAGATCATGAACCTGCAGGTTTTGAATGGCTAATTGGTGACGATGCTGACAACAACGTTTTTGCATGGTTGCGATGGGGAAATGATGGTCGAGTAGTTGCTTGCGTGACTAATTTTTCACCAGTTCCAAGAGACTCTCATCGAATTCCGCTTCCATTCGCCGGAAACTGGAAGGAAGTTTTGAATACCGATGCCGCTGAGTTTGGTGGATCTGGACTTGGAAACCTCGGTCAGATTTTGGCTGAAGATGTTGAAATGCATGGCCGACCAGCGTCTGCCAACGTAGTGATTCCACCATTAGCGACTGTTTGGTTTGTTCCAGAAAATCAGTAAGGTTTAGAACAAAGCATTTGTGAGTTGCCGGCGCGCAGTTCTGACCTCTTCAACTTCACCAACTAATATAAAGAAATCCAGCAGTCTTTGTTTTAGGGTTTCGCGCTCTTCACCTTGGAATTCTTTAACTCCAGCAATCAATAAATCAAATGCAGGAGCCGACTGCCCAAGCATCATTAGCGCATCGGAAACTTCAAGATAAGTGGCTGAATCTTCCAAAGATTTGCCAATAACTTCATCGAAATTGATTCCGTCTGTACGCTTGAACAAACACACTTGAATTACGCCAATTTTCGCTTCTTCATCAGCTGGTGCGTTGTTGAGCACATCTCTAAATACTGCCTCGGCCACATCCCACTCTCCTGCCTCCATCGCTTCAAACGCTTTAACAAATCTTGGGTCAATAGGTTTTTCAGGTTTTGTATTTTCATCAGCGGAAACTGCGGGTTGATTCTCGTCATTCAAACCTGCGAGCCCAGCTTTTAGAGCCACTTCAACTACCTGATCAAAAATGCTACGGACTTGTGCTTCTTGTGGCACTTCATTGAAAAGTGGCTGAACTTGTCCATTCAAAACTAAATAAACAGCGGGGACGGTTTGGGTTTGAAAGGCTGCTGCAATTTGTGGATTTGAATCAGTATCCACTCGAGCGAGTGAAATCTTGCCAGCGTATTCCAAAGTTAATTTTTCCAAAATGGCAAGAACCTGCGCACTTGGTGCATGCCGTCCCGAGCCTAAACAAACTATTACCGGAACTTGTTTCGATTTGACCAAAACTTCTGCTTCAAAGTTTTCCTCCGAAACATCAACGATGTAGGGAGAATCTGTCTGGCTTGTTGCAACAGGTTTTGCGCCTAATGTCGAAAGGTCAATGACACCATTTTGCATCCGAGGATTTTGCGTATTCATAGTTTTATTGTTCCATTCTGATTTAGCAGATCAACATGATGGGCTGGAAATCTGCTTTAGGTAGTCCACAATCACCTTGGCGGTTTCATCGGGTTTTTCAATTGGGGCTAAATGACCGCACTCAGCGATCTCAACGTGTATCGCATCTTTGGCCGCGACCACAATTCTTGAATGATCTTCAATACTTGCTATTGAGTCTTCACTTCCACGAATCGAAAGAATTGACCCGGGGAAATTCGCAATGGTTTTGTGAGAATCAGTTCGATTACTCATAGCAATCTGCAAATTTGCAACTCCATTAACTCTTGAATCTTGCATCAAGATTCTCGTGTATTCAACAACTTCCGGATTTTCATTCGTTGTGGTTTGACCCAGAACTTTTGGCAACATCGCTCGCCAAAAGGCTTCGGTGCTTTGCGATTCTTGCACTTGATTTGCAACCCGCAAACGATTTGCAATTTGATCCGAATTGTCAGCGCTAGCTTTGGTATCAATGAAAATTGCCCCGGCAATTCGCTCTGGTGCGATTCTCATTAATTCCATCACTACGTAACCACCCAGTGAACAGCCACCGGCAACAAATCTAGAAATTCCGTAC
>JACCDO010160626.1_pt1 | contig 12892 bp, 16 predicted proteins | sample 7446101 | NCBI WGS metagenome assembly JACCDO01 (sample SAMN15323440, study PRJNA562643) | freshwater metagenome | isolation source: river surface water | place: USA:Blue River Watershed | collected 2017-08-16
TCCTAGAGAAAAATCTACTCCAAATTATCTAAAGAAAAAAATAGATGCGTTTGAGAATTTGAGAACAACATCTCATTGGCCTCATAAACCCAAGTTATTTGCAAAAACCCCACATACTTATGGAAAAGCATTACCACATGTAGTCCAAATTGCTCAACCTATTATTCCAGATATTGGATACAGATTAATTGGATATGATGCTAAACCTAATTAATTTACTAAAAAATAATTTATTGGATTTTATATAACTTTCTATGATATTTTCTTTTTTTATTACCACAAATAGAAAATAATAATTTAAAGCTCACAGGTAAATCATAAGATTGTCTACATATAATAATTTTGCTATGTAAAAATGTTCCTATAATCATCATTAATATACAAAATAAATTAAATACTGCTCCAAAATAATGTCCAACACTTTTATGGATAAGTATATTAATTGGTGCTAAAAAAAAGAAACAGTTTGCGTATAAAATAATATCAGAAAACTTAAATATCCATTTGTATGTGTTTGTTCCTACTATAATAAATTCAGGACTTTCATATCTACAACCTCTAAAATATTCTACTGTAACAAAACTAAGTAATACACCGAACATTGCAATGATGTAACCCATTGATAAAATAAAATATGCAAATTTAACATCTAGAGTAATTGATTCAGAACCTGTTTCTTGTAAAAACAATCCGATAAACTGAAATCCTGCTAAATTTAATCCTAAATCAAATAACATATTGTAAACCTCTATTATATCATCGATTGATGCATAAAATTTTTCCATATCTAAACAATTTGTATCTGGATTAAAACAATTGAAAAATAATATATCAAAATAAGTTGATGATTTAGATTTTAAAAGCGATATTACATTTTCATCTTCAATTTTATATATATTTTCTTCTTCCATAAAATTTTATTATAGAATTGTTTAATAATTTATAAAATTATATTAAACTTATATATAAAACAAATTTAATATGATGCAAGAAAAGAAAACAATTGGACGTGTTAATAGATATCATGATGGGGGAGTTAAAATTTTATTTGTTGAAGTTCCTTTTACCAGAGTTTGGACATTAGAAGCATTTGATGAATCTAACAATTTAATTTGTAAGGTTTGGGAAAAGGAATCGAACAACTATATCAAGTATGTTAAATTTGTTCGCAAAGTTAGAGAATGTGGATATGAACTAACTAGAGCTCAAGCTGACGAAATTAGATCAGAACCATTTTTTGTTTCTAGTGTTATTTCACTTATTACTATTGACCATATTAATGAAGTTGCTGGAATTTGTGGATATTCTAGTGATTTTGTCAAAAATATACCTAATGCTTCTTCTGATATAAAAGATAAATTTGCTTATGATATTGGACTTTATCCTGATGAATTAGACCAAGTTATCAATAGATTAAGAAGTCAATTGTAAAAAAATTGTTTTCTGAATTATTATAAATAATTAACCTGCTATATTATATATTATAAAATGGATTTAGCCATTAGTAATATTATGAAATTACTTTATCCTGAAAAGGATACAAAAACAGAAACTGATTCTGATAATATAGAAACAAATACAATTTTATCAGATGATCCAATGTTAAATTTAAGTCAAAATCAATCAGCAGATTTTTTCAATTTAAGTAATCTAGCTAATACAGTTAAATTATTTAATTCAATTATAACAACTAATTCAATTATAAATGAATTTGATTCTTTAAATTTATATGATTATGAATCAATGGTTAAGATATATTCCAATCCTTTCAAAATAATTAAACTTGGTAAATATTTGGAATCCAAATATATAACTAATCAAGCATATCGGGAAAAATTAACCAAATCTCAAAATACACATTTAATCGAACACCAATATAAATTATATTACAAACTAACCAAATCAAGTTATACTTCTAGAGGATATAAATATCATCAGGGATTAAATATTGACCCACAAGATTTTAAACCTGATGGATGGTGTTCTGGTGGTGGATTTTATTTTTCAAAAATTGAGGATTTACATCAATTTATAAATTTTGGAAGTTATTTAACTCCTATACTTGTTCCTGCGAATACTCCTGTGTATCATGAAGTTTTTGAAGGTCCAGATTCTAAGAATCAAACATTATCTTACAATAAATATAAAGCACCTATGGTTTATACACTTCCTAGAATTAATATTGATTCTCCTTATGCGAAACAACTTTTAGAACCATATAAAATATTCGAGTATCATAAATTTAAATATTCAATTGGATATAATTTGTCAAAAATAAAAATTAATGATTATACAATATATTATGATAATAAACCAATTCATTCTTATGATAAAAAATATCAACCAGAAATATTAAAAACTTTAATTGAAATTATCTCTAATACTGGTTACAAGCATTCTTTAGCATACAATTATTGTCATGGAAGTAATTTAAGATATCTGATAAAAAATAAAAATAAAAAAATAATGAACTGGTTTATTAAAGATTATTTCCCGTATTTAATTACTAGCTGTAAATTTGTTAATGAAAGACTTAAGCAACAAATCGGTATCACAAGCATTGGGTTATACGCACAACCTTATCTTGAAAGATTCGAAAGTGAATTGATAAAGTTGTTTTCAAAATATCGTGCTGTTACTGCTGGTTCTCATCCTGTTCAGTATATATTTAGATTAAAATATGCACCAAATGATATTGATATTTATATTAGTTCTCATTACAAAAACCAATTTATCAAAGAAGTTAATAAATTTAATGGTGGAATAAAAATTGCAATGCAAAAACAAACTAAGGATTTTAGTTTTGCACAAAAATATAATATGACAGGGGTTGATAGTGTTTATACACTTGTAACATTTTATGTCACAACAGCTATTAAAGCGACAGAATGTCAAGTAATTTTTGTCAATAATGAAAACCCTTACAATTTTATAAAGGATAATTTTGATTTTGATATATGTACTAGTTCCTTTGATTTTGCAAATAAAAAATTTATAATTAATTATAAAAAACCTAATGGATTTGATAACATGAGAATTCAAGATTCATATATTGAAAAAATGACGGGATCACAAACAGATTCTTATTCAACTTATCGAGCAAACAAAACTATTGAACGAATGCGCAAGTATATTGAAAGAGGATTTTATATTGAAAACTGGAAAGAATTCTTGATTGAAATCCGAGATAAAATGTGTAAAGAATAAATAAATTTTTATAAAAAACTAATTAAACAAAAATAAATTATTTTTTATCTATAACTATGTTTTTCGTGTCTCCAATCATCGATATTTCTATGAACCATCAAAGTATTGTTTTTGTTATCTCTAAAATAAATCCAATATAAATATGTAATTTCTGTTGTCATTTCATATTCATTAGTATATCTAGAAACATCTTTTTCATGTCTTTCAAATTGCATATTTTTAATTATCGATGAAATTTTTTCATCTTGAGCATATTTTTCAAGTAGCAAATCTAAAATATAAAATTTGGTTAGCTCTTGATTATAATTATTTCTTCTAATCTCGAATTTATTAATTACCTCATTGTATTCACGATTATATTCATAATTGTAATCTTCTGATATCTTTTTTAATTCCTTGACTTTATTTTCATCCATGTTTATATGTGTATATTAGTATTTATAAATTAAAATCAATTTTTATAATCATGTCGATTTGTCTTAAATTAAAATCTGGTTTTTATAAAAAGATATACAACTTATTAAATTAATATCTAATTTTATTGTAAATGAACAGAAAATATATTTACCAATTTTTTATTGATTTTGTCTCATCTCATTTATAATTTGATTTCTAAATTCTTGTGTACCATTTAGCCATTTGTTGAGCAACATTTTATTTTTACCAAAATATATTAAATTTTTACTTGATCTTACTGCATCTGATTCGTGTTTATACCAAACTACCAGTGAATCTGATTCTACCACAAAACTATATCTATTGGTTTTATCGTTATTTGGATTTGTTGACCATCTTGCTGCATAAACTTTTGTTAAAACAATATTATAAGGTTCTAATGATGCTTTGAGTAAATCATATTTTTTTTGTTGAGACTTGAATTCAAAATCATTTGGATTACATTCATGATTTACTGAATTTGGTCTTAGCATTAGAGGATTTCTTATTTTTACATACACATTTATCAACATGTTACCATTTTTCTCCATATGATTAATTATGTATATTAGATATATTATTATTTTTATATTAGATTTATCAAATTTTTATTTGTTTTCGATAGTTTATATATGGTTTCTCGATTTAATATAAAAGTAATTGAATCCACATTAACTAATAATAATTACGACAGAATAATTTTATCTAATATATTTTTAATTTGACCATTATCTCTCATTACTTTCATATTTATACCTTTTTGTCTTATTACAGTAACATTTTCAAATTCTTCTATCAGTTCACAATGTGAAATATGATGAGGATTTTTTATATCTTTTATGTTAATATCACCATATAATGTGTATTTTACATTTGGATTAATAAAATTTTTAATATTTTTATATTTAGTATCTAGGGGATTATCCAATTTTGTTTTTGGAATAAAACTAATAACATTAGTTACATTTTTACATAAAGAACCAAATAATATACTAGCATAACCTCCTGCAGACACTCCGCATACTTTCAGTATGCGGATAAACTTTTCAAAACTTATCAATATAATTATAAAAAAATAATTAAATGAACTAATTTATAATCTATATATATAACAAATGTATAAATATACATCTAATGACGATTATATAATTACTATTGAAGAAAAAAAGGAATTTGTTGAATGGTTAAGAAATAATTTTTTAAGAACAAAACATACTGATTCAACAAAATATACAAAATAATTTTATCTAATTTATTTTTGAATATGAAAAATTATTATTTAATAACATCTAAATAAGCAAAGCAAGATAATAATATTTATTAAAATCAGTAATATATTTGACCTCTTTATTTATTGGAACTTTAATTTTTAAATTATCATCTAATTTACTTGAATGTAATTCATTTTTTTTTAAGAAAGTTTCGGATATACTTATTAATTTATTCTCTGATAATTTCCAATGTGATTTTAGTGCCAACCATTCGTTTTCTTGTAAATTATTGTTCTCCAAAGATACTAATAGTTTTTTGTATAAAAATTTTGTGTATGGTTTTATACCATTTTTGTCCATAAAAAATTTTTCTTGGATATATTTAATATCATAACTTATATCAACATCTTTAACAAGATCATAAATATCATCTGGTATTTTTTTATAATTTAAACAATCAATATAATTTATATCAACTTTGTTTACAGATTTAAAATAATCATAGTATTTAGTGTCATCACCATTTATTTCATTATTAAATTTTACCCATTTATTAGGTATATTATATGCATCACTTATAATAAGTCCATGTAGTGATGAAGAAATTGTTTTTTCACAACTTAAAATATCATTAATAACTAACTCTATGTCTTTATTAATTAATTTTATTACTTTTATATCTTCGATTCCATTATACATTTTACATACAACATCATAATGAATGTAGTGTGGTATTATACCAAGTTTATATTTTTTTTCAATAATTGGATAATAATATAATGGTAATAATAATCCCGGATCTCCATAAATTGGTGGACAATAACATCCAATTTCTAATAATCTTTTTCTAGTTAATGGTCCTCTAACAGATTTTATAATACCGCTATTAATATTTTGGTCTATATCTCTTATACCACTACCCCATACAATAGTACTTTCATTACACAACCTCATTATAGAACCACAACTAATTATTTTTGGTTTAGAATTTGAAAAATCTAGTTCAAAAGTATCTTTATCACAAAATTTGTTTAAAAAATATGGTGTAATCAAATCACCAAAATTATCATCAACATTATAATAGTAAAATGGTATTTTTACATTATTTATATCAATGTATAGTTGTGGTAAATATTCTTTAATAAATTCAACTGTAAAGTTGTTATAAATAAATTCAATAAAATTATCATAAAAGTATCTCTGTATATTACTCAAAATTTCAGTATTTTTAATTTCCCAATATTTTGGATTAGGTCCACCAAAATGAAAAAATGTAATATCATTATAATCTGAATTATTAAACTTGCTTGAAAATATTACATGAAATTCTTGTTCTAGTAAATAAATATGCGATGGATTAATTAACTGATACATTACCATTAAACTATCATCACCGCATCTAGGTGCTTTTATTTTTATTGACATTTGATAATATTCAACTATTGTTTCATAAAAATTAATAGATTGTAGTCCTTTTATATTATATATTTTAACTCCTCCACATATTCTATCTTGATTTTTATCACATATACCATAAACTTGTTCTATTTTTCTATAGTCTTTAACCAGCAACCTCGCTATAGTATTTGATTTTGTATAACTTCCTCCTATAAATTTAATCAAATTAAAATCAATATCTATTTGTTTATTAGTATAAATATCTGGTTCTATTTGTATTATATAATCATAGTCCATAAACAATTTATAAGCATAAAAATGATAAAAACATTCTATAGGATATTTTTGACCATATTCACGTTTATCTAAATCAATAAAATCTTCTGATAAATCCACCTCTTTCACAATAATATTAAACTTTTTACACAAATTTTTTGTTTTTTCACTAAAAAAAGTTCCAATAATTACTTTTTCATATTCAGGATTATACTTGTTAAATAGTTGTAAAGCAATTATAGATTTTGGAACATAATGATCATTACAAGTTATTAGAACAATATTTTTCATAATATATATATATATATATTATTTATATGGAAAATCTAAAAATATTATGGAAATTGGTTAAAATATTATTTATACATCTAAATAAATTTATATAATAAAAATGCACAAGATTCTATATAAAAAATTTAATAAAAACTCAAAATGTTGAATAAATTATTTTACCATCCACTTTCTAATGTGTAATCTTTTTTTCCATTAAACTCATATTCATAAAAATATTCATCATAATTTTTTAATAAATAAGATGGCAAATCTTTCATTTTAACCATTTTTTCCAATTTTGCTTTTGTATTATTTTCAATTATATAATCAACAAATCCTTCTATAGCATCAGTACTTTGAGCGCTCCATATAATTGCTTCAACTGAATTATCTTTTTGAGCTTCTTGCCATTTTTTAGTAATATCTTTTACTTGGGCTTTGAATGTTTTCATTGAACTTGTTACAAGTTCATTTTCACCGTTTTTATAAATTAAAATTATATTTCCTTGTGATAATTTTAACCACCAACTATACAATTTTTCACCTAATTTTATTTCATAATATTCATCATCTTTTACTATGTCTTTGATGGTTTTAGTATTATCTTTAATCCATTTACCATTTTTTATAATCCACATATTACCATCACGTCCTTTCATAACTTTTCCTTCTTTTTCATCAGAAGCACAATATCCTAATCCTTTAGGTGATGGTTCGTTTCCAGTATAATACCTATTTGAACTTTTTATACAACGTGGCATCTAATATATTATTAATTTGAATTATATAAAAAAATAAAAAATGAAACAATATTATAAAAATTGATTAAATTATTATTTATACATCTAAAATAAAGTTATATACATTAAATGTATAAGATTCTTTATAAAAAATTTAAAACAAAAGAAAGAGATAAAAAAGATTTTTATGACAATATGAATAATGATTTATTTGATTTGTCTTTGTCTCAGACAGAATTAGATATATTTCTTGATACTCCAGTATTACAAACTGAACTTAGTATAACAGTTTTGGTTGATTTGGAAATGTTTCTGAAATCTGGCTTAAGTAAAATAATAATTAACGATTTTGTTTGTAGTTCAATACTTAATGTTCCTTATAAACAATATCAAACATATCAAGAAGATGATGAAGATGAATATGAAGATGATATAGTTGATGATATAGTTGATGAAGATGATATAATTGATGAAGATTATAAAATATTTTACCAAGAAAAAAAATCTAAAATGTATAATCTTTATCACTAATATTTTTTTTCTTGGTAAAATATTTTTTTACTAAATATGATGACAAATCTTTCATACTTATTAGTTTTTCTAATTTAATTAAAGTACAATTTATTATTATTTTATGAATAAATTTTTTGAAAACACCAATATCTAATTCAGACCAAATTATAGCTTTGACTGTATGATTATGATGAGAATATAACCATTTCTTATTTATTTCTTTTACTTTTTCTTTTGCAATATCTAATTGACTTGTAATTAATTTATTGTTGCCATTATCATAAATTACAATGATACTATAGTTGGCTATAGTTGCCCACCAAAGATATAATTCGTTAAATAATTGGTAAAACGCATATTTATAATCTTCTTGTGATAATTTTGGATCTGTAAAATATTCATTTAGTTCAAATCCTAATTCGTAATCTGACATTTTTATTATATATCATATTATGCGAATAAATTTTCAATTATTTTATATAATTGAAACTTAGACTTATAAAAAACTTGTTATCAATTGTTCTACATTTCCATATATTTTATTTCCATGAATATCTGTACTATATAGTGATTTGGTTAACGCTTCATTTATGGCTTGGTTTCTTCTTTCGCATATTCTATTTCCTATATTAGAAAATAATCTGTTTATTGATTCTAATTGGAGTTCCTTTCTTTTGAATGATGCATAAACTACATCACCATCATAACCTAGTTCATCATCATTTTTAGGTTGAAAAACTTTGTTTGCGTAATTATAAAATAAACATTCTAAAACTTCAATTTCACCATCAGTTGGTTTATTTGGGTAAATTAATTTTGCCATGTGATTTATCTTTTTTTGCATAAAAGAACTAACAAATGTTCTTTCAAGAAAATTCCCTAAATTATGATTACTTCTTAAATTTTTGTCTTCGTGTATACCATCTTTAAATTTATCTATAAATTCTGTATCATAAGGATTATTTTTTAATGTGGTAATTATTGTTATCAATTCGTTTTCAGTAAAAAATCTTCTCATTGGTTGATATACAATACCATTTCTGTGTATAATCCTTAAATATTTGTATATTTTGTATAACAGTGGAGACGAAAAATCATCTTTAACCAATAGTTCAGGTATACCACCACTCATTTCAAAGTATTTTATTCATATAAATATTTAATATTATATTTTATCAATTTTTTGTTTATACAAAATAAAATTTATTTATGTATACAATATCGTTAAAATATATATAGAAATGGCGTATAATTTAATAGAGATAGGTTTAGGATGTTTAGTAGGTAGTGCTGTATTTCATACTTTGAATTATTTAACTACTTTTACTAATGAAGCACAAATTCATAAAGAGATTAGTGGTATAATATCAAATTACGATGCAAAAAATGCTCCTAATCTTGTCGCACACAAAATAAATAATTTTAATCCAGATAAAATTTGGAATGTCAATATTACTAATAAAAATTTTATTAACGCAATTGAAGATTTAAGAAAAAAAAATTCAATAAAAAAAGTTAAAATTAATTTAGATAGTCATCCTCACAATGACAAAATAGTATTTCGAAAGGATAATTTTGGTAATATTGAAATTGATTTTACTGATTAATTTTAATTAAATAAAAAAAGAAGTGAAATGCGGAGATTTGGTGGGTACGAGCAACATACCAACAAGAACATATTATTAAATATATATTTTTGTAATGAAAACAAGTTATTTTTTTGATATAAATGTAAACATAAAACAAATTCACAACCCTAACAACACAATTCTGTAGGTATATTTCCCACGACCAACAAAAACCCAAGCCAACAACAACACACACCGGCGGTGTTGGTTTTACTTAATAATTTTTATAAATTAATATTGTAATATATTAGTAAATCTGATAATATATTATATTTGTATAATCTGAATATTTATCTAATACAAAAGACTTTTCAAGAAATTTAACAGGTCTGGATATTTTAAAGTTTTCCCAATATTTTGTAATAATTGGTAATTGTCCATTATTTAATTTATATTTTCCTATTTTAGATTTATTAAAGTTAATCTTTTGCATTTCTAAATTAATTAACCTTAAAATATTATAATCAATTACTTCTTTTTTGTCTTTTTCTATTTTCTCTATTGAAATTAATTCTTCAATATATTTTTGTCTATATATTTGATGTTTATGTTTACATGCCATTTCATAAAAAACATTGTTTAAACATTCTATATGATATTTCATGTCATCATATTCTACTGTTTCATTTGAATATAAATGAAATAATTCAAGAATTGTAATTTGTTTTAATAATAATTTTTCAAAAAAATCTTCATTATTATTCATATTTTATATTGCCTATTTATATGATTATTAATTGTGTATTTTCCACCATTTTCAATATTTTTTGTCATATATTCAATTTGAGTTGTTGGATATATTATATAATCTTCCATATAATTTAATATTTTGTCATTATTTTCATATTTTGATTTTAGTTTATAATTATTATTTAATATTTCGTTTTGTATTATTATTAAATTCTTAATTAAAATTTTTTCTTTTTCAAATAGAAAATTTGGTTCTGTAAATCTATCAAATAAATATTTATATTTTTCTGGAATATTATATGACGAATTTATATATTTTTCAATATTTTTCAATATTATGTCGAAATCAGATTCTAATATATATTTTCCTTCAAATAATTCAGTTATATAATGTTCTATATATGAAATAATATTTATATGTCTTATTTGTAATAACTTATTTATAAAATCATCTTGAGACATATTTTTTATATCTTCATATTTAATTCCAGTTATTGTAATAATATCTGATAACAATTTTTTATTATCAATTAATATATTGTCAGTAAAATATTTTTTATCTAAAGCATTTTTCATAAAAGTTCCATTATTATTTAATTCAACCCATATATAATCATATCCATCTAAATTTAAGGGTAAAATTTTTAAATTATTTATATTTACTTTTTTTATTATTTTACCATGTATATCTTTTATATCTCCCTTCATATTCATTATTATATTTTCTATTTTAATTTTGTAATCTTTTTCTGTTATATAATTTTTATATCTAAATTTATAACTTATAATACCATTAAAAGTTTTATTATTAATTTTTATTTTATAAAGTTCATAACCGTATAATTTTGTTTTATTAAATTCACTGTTACTATAAATATCTTTTTTGGTAAAAGATTTAAATTCATATAAAGTTTTTTTAGATATTCCATCTAAAGGAAAATATTGTAAAATTAATTCCAATTCATCATCATTCAATCCTGTTTCATTTCTAATTATATTAGATATATCTTCTGAATATGATTTAATATTTCTAGATTGTTTTATTTCACTAAAATCACCAGAAAAACTTTGTAATACAATTGAATTTTTTACTATTAAATCTTCACTTAAGTTACCTCGTTCAAAATCAATATATTTTTTTATTAAATATATTTGTTTTTTAATATCAGACATATTATCATAGTATTTTAATTCATCAGGTGATAATCCATTTTTTATATTTAATAATTTAGTATCTTGAATTTGTTTATTTAGATTATTAAATGTTCTATTTGCTTCTTTATTAACTTTATTATAAAAAGAACTTTCATTTATAATTATACCAATATTTTGTAATTCAATTAATTTTTTATGTTTTACAGTTTTATCATATTCTTTTATGTACATTTTTAATATTTTTTTTATTTTGTCAGATCTAATTTTATTTTTAACTTCGTCAAATTTATATTTTTCTTTAATATTTAGTAAATTATATAAATCTATTATTTCGGATTCTAAAATTATTATTTTTTTACTTGATTCATAGTTTTTTATTTCTTCAATATATTTTTCTAAATCAATATTTTCTAAATATATATTACCATTTATATCTTTTCTTTCAATTTGTGAAACAAGTTCGTCATTAATATTAAAATTAGACATACCACCATTCATCATATCTAGTAAATGTAAATATTTTATTTTATATTTAATATATTTATCAAAATAACTCATATAACTAGTTTTATAAATTAATAATTATTAATCCTCTAAAAATTTAACGGGTTTCCCATCATCAATATTATGGACTGTTATTTTTGGTGTTGAACCAAAATAATAAATATATTTTTCATTTATTAATTTGTATTTTTGACGTGAAATTAATTTTATTTTTGTTAAAACTAAAATACATTTATCGATTAATTCTTCTCTTTTTGATATTTCTATTTTTTCTAATGAATAAATTTTTTCTGTATATATTTTTTTTAGTGATTGTAATTTATATTGGTAAATTAATTCTTGTAATACAGTATCAGATTTATATTTATAAATAGTTTCTGTATTGGTATTTTTCAAATTTAAAAAATTTTTATTAAATTCAAAATCAATATCAATACATCGTAATTTCATGTCAAGAACCTTTTCACTCATAATATTAATTAATCATTAATATACTATATTTTATTCAATATTTTTTATTTAATAATATATTCTTGTTGGTATGTTGTCTGTGCCTAAATTAAAAATATTAGGTTGTTCTGGTGTGTTCTTCCTTACACCTCGCATTTCAAAGATTGATATAAGGCGGAAACCATCTTCAGTTAATACACATTATAATATATAATGTGGTATTAATCTGAATACTTGGTACTCGTATTTATTAACTTTTATATATAAAAGTTAATAAACCGAGGACAAAACAACCCAATATTTAAAATTTTAGTGAATAATAATATATATTATTATTGATTAATGATAAAGAATGTTCAGTGCTATAATATATCAATTTTTATAAAAATTTGATTTTTTTATAATAATTTAA
>JACCDO011497755.1_pt1 | contig 12892 bp, 9 predicted proteins | sample 7446101 | NCBI WGS metagenome assembly JACCDO01 (sample SAMN15323440, study PRJNA562643) | freshwater metagenome | isolation source: river surface water | place: USA:Blue River Watershed | collected 2017-08-16
AATCATACAATCATTCATTTAAAATGCCAATTATTATAACTAGAGGAAATAATGTATATGGACCAAATCAATATCCAGAAAAAATAGTACCTAAATTTATAAAATTATTAAAAGATAATAAAAAAGTAACAATTCAAGGTAATGGTTCATCTGTAAGAGCATTTCTTCATGCATATGATACAGCAAAAGCATTTGAAGTAATATTAGAAAAAGGAGTAATAGGAGAGATTTATAATATAGGTTGTGATGAAGGTATGGAATATAGTGTATTAGATGTTGCAAAACATTTAATAAATAAAATAAAAAATACAGATAAATATGATGAATGGATTGAATATATTGAAGATAGACCATTTAATGATAAAAGATATTATATTTCAAATAAAAAATTAAAAGATCTTGGATGGACTATTGATATTAAATTTGAAGATGGTATCGATCAATTAATCATTTAGAGTTAACAACTTAATTATATAATATAATTATATAATTAAAATGTCGCCAAAAAAAAATATATTAATATATCCACATAATCCATTTAATCTCGCTGATGGAGGGACAACTGTACAATATTATTTAGCACAAATATTAAAAGAATTAGGAGAAAATGTTAAAATATATAATAGTAATGGAAAAACTGATAATGATATATTTAATGATTATATTGATTCTATTTCAATTAAAGAACTAGAAAATACAGTTGTGATATATTGTGAAGGTATTAGAGGAAATCCATTAAATGCACCATATGTTGTAAGATGGATGTTAAGTGAATTAGGAAAGAATGTTCCGAAAGAAATATTAAATTCGTGGAATAATAATGAACTTGTTTACTATTTTAATCCAGAAGAAAAATTTTATAAAAATAAAGAAAAGATAGGTAATATTTATAAAGTGTTATATATGAATTATATAAATCCAAAATTAAAAAATTTACATCAAGAAAGAGATGGAGTATGTTTTACCATAAGAAAATCTTATTATCATAATAATGTAAATTGTTTTCATCCTCCAGAATCATTTCAAATTATGAGATATCATACACAAGATGATTATTTAGAAATATTTAATAAATATAAATATTTTATATCATATGATCCTCTAACATTTTTAATTATTATATCATTGATATGTGGTTGTATAACAATAGTATATCCAGTTGAAGGATTATCAAAAAAAGAATGGATAAACACGACATCAATTTCAGATTTTATTAATTCAACAGATGGAGAAATATATGGTTTAGCATATGGTAATTCTCCAGAAGAAATTGAATATGCAGAAAAAACAATACATTTATCAGAGAATCAATTTAAAAAAATGAAAAAATATATGATAAAAAAATCTGTAAAACCATTTATAAATGATATAAATAATTTTAAAAATAATATAAATACTATTGAAAATAATTTTTATAATAATAATGTAATTAGTACTGTAAATAATAAATTAAATAAAAAAATATCATATTCTATAAAAACATATGAAATAAATAAAATTAAATTTATTAAAAATAATTAATAATATATATTTAATAGTTAGTTAATATATATATAATTATTTATAATGAATAAAATATGGTATGCTCCAAATAAACTAGAAGCTTATGGTGAAGAAGAAATTAATGCAGTAACAAATTGTTTAAAAGATGGTTGGTTATCTGGATTTGGACCTAAAACAATTGAATTTGAACAAAAAATATCAAAAACATTTGGTAAAAAATATGGACTTTTTGTAAATTCAGGATCATCTGCATGTTTATTAGCATTAGCATCATTAAATTTACCCGAAAATTGTGAAATAATTACACCAGCATGTACATTTTCTACAACAGTAGCCCCAATAATACAATTAGGATTAAAACCTATTTTTTGTGATGTAATTTTGAATGCATATGTACCATCCGTAGAAAGTGTTTTAAATGTAATTACACATAATACAAAAGCGATTATGATACCAAATTTAATTGGTAATAAACCAGATTGGAAATTATTAAAACAAAAATTAAAAGAAATAAATAGAGAAGATATTATTTTAATTGAAGATTCTGCAGATACTATAACATATACAGAAGATTCAGATATATCAACTACAAGTTTTTATTCATCACATATTATTACTGCAGGAGGCAGTGGTGGTATGGTAATGTTTAATTCAGAAGAACATTTAAAAAGAGCAACAATGTATAGAGATTGGGGACGAATTGGTGATAATTCAGAAGATTATTCAGAAAGATTTCAATATTCTGTTGATGGAATACCATATGATTATAAATTTTTATATGGAGTACTTGGTTATAATTTTAAATCATCTGAAATGAATGCTGCATTTGGATTAATACAATTAGAAAAATTCGAAAAATTTAAACAAATAAGAAGAAGTTTAATAAAAAGATATTTCGAAAATTTACAAGATCTAAAAGAAATAATATTACCAGATGATACAATTAAACCAAATTGGTTAGCTATACCGTTACAAACAGAAAGAAGACAAGAATTATTAAAATATTTAGAAGAAAATAATATTCAAACCAGAGTATGTTTTTCTGGAAATATAACAAGACATCCAGCCTATAGAAAATATTTACAAGAATTTAAAAACTCAGATACAATTATGAAAAATGGATTTTTAATAGGAGCACATCATGGGATGAGTTTAGAAGATGTAGATTATGTATGTAATAAAATTAAAGATTTTTTTAAATCATCTTAACAATCATTTCTCTTTCAAATTCATCTCTATCTAAAAATGGTTCTAAATCTTCTAATGGTTTATTAGTAAATGTTCCATCATCATTTTTTTTTGCATTTAATTTTGGATATCTTGGTTGAATACAACATATAACTTCACATATCATACTTTCATTTGAATTCATAAATTCATTTAATTTATTAACTATATCACTATTTTTTTCTATTTTTAAATAATTTATATCATATGCATTACTTATTTTTTGTGCGTCTGGAAATGATATTCCAGATTGTATATCTGTACCAAATTTATTATTAAAAAATCCTGTTTGTGTAATTGCAATTGCACCATAAGATGAATTATTAAATAATAAAATTTTAACAGGTAATTTATATTGAATTAATGTTTGAAGTTCTTGTATATTTAATTGGATTGAACCATCACCTACGACACATATAACTTTTTTATTAGGAAATGCAATTTGACATCCAATAGCTGCTGGTAATTCAAATCCCATATCACCTTGTGAACTAATTATAAAACGATCATTATTTTTTATTGAAATCATATGCCAAAGATTTGTTACTATAGATCCAGCAGAACATGTTGTAATTTTATCAGAATAATCCATTTTATAAAGATTATTTAATACATAATATGGATTTACACCATTGGTATCATCTAAATAAGTTGGTGGCATTTCATTTGACCATTTATTTTTCCACATATTACATTTTAAAATCCAATCATTATAATTTTTATTATTAATATTTGTTAAATCAAATGAATTAAAAAATTTAAATAAATCCATATTAATTTTTAAATCAAAATTAATATAATCTTTATTTAATTCTTCTTCATCTATATCAATAATAACTTTTTTTGCTTCTCTTGCAAACCAATTAATATTGTATCCAGTAATACCCTGTCCTAATCTACAACCAAGAGATATAAGTAAATCAGAATTTTGCATACAAAAATTTCCAGCTCTATCTCCAAGTAATCCTATTTTTCCAATATAATATTTACTTGAATGATTCATTAGATCTGTTCCATGAAAGCTTACAACACATGGAATTTTATATTTTTCTATAAATTCATTTAATTTATCTTTACTATTAGATAATCTAATACCATTTCCTAATATAAAAACTGGTCTTTCTGATTTTTCTAACATTTTACAAAGTAAATCAATAACATTAAAATCATATTCTGTAAATTCATTTACTAAATTTTTATTTACAATATTAAATAAAGGATCTGGTATATCCATACTTTGTATATCAAGTGGTATAGATATCCATACTGGTCCAGGACGTCCATTAATAGCTTCAAATAATGCTTTTTCTAAAATATCTGGTATCATTTTATGATCATATACTTCAATAGCATATTTAGTAATTGGTTTAACCATATCAATAATTTCACAATCTGCACCAGAATAATGTCGTAGTCTTTTATTAAACTTTTTTTTAATATAAGTTGTTGTTTCAAAAGTTTTTACTTGTCCATTTATAAATATTACAGGAACGCTATCCTGATATGCTACTAAACATGGAGTTATAGCGTTTGTAGCAGCACATCCAGCTGTTGTACATATTATAGCAGGCTTATTTGTTATTCGTGAATAACCAATAGCGGAATACGCACATGCTTGTTCATGATGTTGGTAATAAATATCAAAATATTTATTTTTACCAAATGAATCATTTAAAAACATTGCAAAACCTCCAGTTATAGAAAATATTTTATTAATATTATTTTTTTCAAAAAAAGAAGCAACGTAATCACTTACTTTCATAATATAATTATTAATATTATATAGTTAACTATTTAATATTTTAACTATATATTATATTATAAAAGTAATGGATAAATTAAAATCAATCTTAAATAAATTAAAAGATGAAGGAGCTTTTGGTATAAAAATATCTTTTGAAGATGAAGGTGCTCTTTTAAATGAAATGATGACAATGCGATATTTAACAGCTTCTGTAGGACTTGAATTATCAATAAAAATCGGAGGATGTGAAGCAAAAAGAGATATTACTGATTGTATAAATTTATGTTCTGATAGTATTGTAGCACCAATGATAGAAAGTAAATTTGCATTAGATAAATTTATTAATTCTATTAGAAAATATGAATATTCTGGAAAAAAAGGATTTAATTTAGAAACAATAAATGCCTATGATAATTTAGATGAACTACAAGAATTATTTAATTATATTGATTTTGTAACTGTTGGTCGTATAGATTTTGTAGGATCATTAGATAAAAATAGAGACTATGTTAATTCAGAAGAAATATATAAAATTGTTGCACGTACATTCATTATTGCAAAAAAATATAATAAAAAATGTTATTTGGGAGGAGGAATAAGTATAGATTCACAAGAATTTATAGAAAAATTAAAAACTTTAAAAATAATTGATAATTATGAAACAAGATATGTTATATTTGATGTAAATAAAGTAAAAGATTTTAAATATTCATTGTATTTAGCTAATTTGTTTGAAATAGAATGGATGAAATATATTGAAACCAGATATACCAATTATGCAGAAAAAGATAAGAATAGAATTGCTATGATTGAGAATAGAATTAAAAATAATGATAATAATATTTAAATAACAAATGAATATATTAATAATATATGGAATCAATAATTTATTTAGATGGTACCTTGTTAAAAAATACTATACATAATGAAATAAATAATATTAATATTAAATCTTATAATAAAATTTATTCTGTAAATTTTAGTAATAAGGATCTAATACAATTAATAAATGAAAATTATGAATATAATGATTTTATAGTTATTGATAAAAATGTGTTTAATTTAAATAAAGATTGTTTAAATAATCTTAATAAAAGTTATATCTATTTTTTTGAAGCAAATGAAGATAATAAATCAATGGAAAGTGTATTAGAAATTTGTGATATATTAAATAATTTAAAATTTAATAAAAAAAATAAAGTTTTAGTGATTGGTGGAGGTATAACTCAAGATGTTGCCGGATTTGCATCAGCAATTTATAAAAGAGGTGTAAAATGGATATTAATTCCAACAACATTATTATCAATGACTGATAGCTGTGTAGGTGGTAAGGTATGTATAAATAGACAAAGTAAAAATATATTATCTGTATTTATGGCACCCAATAAAATAATAATATCTGATTTATTTTTAAAAACACTTAGTAATGATGATATAATTTCTGGATTGGGAGAAGGATTAAAACTATGTTTGATTTATGGTAATGATGCATATAATAAATTTAAAATGTATTATTCAGAAAAACAATATATTAATATTATAAATTTATCAATTCAAATAAAAAAAATAATAATAGAATTAGATGAATTAGAAAATCATGAAAGAAAAATATTAAATTTTGGTCATACATTTGGCCATTCAATTGAAACAACTACATCATATTTTGTACCACATGGTATTGCTGTATTATATGGTATGTATATTATCAATAAAATTTTTTATAATGATAAATATGATGAAATTAATAATTTCATTTTAAATATGATACCAAATAAATTTAAAAATATTAAAATAAAATATGATGATATTATTAATAATTTAAAAAATGATAAGAAAAATGATGGAGATAATATATGTTTTATAATTTTGGATAATTTAGGAAAAACAAAAATTATTTTTAAATCATTAAATGATATCGAAAAAAAAATAAAAATAATTTTAAATGAAATATTTATCTTAAGTTAATATTTATATAATAATATTATATGAATATATTAATTTTTGGATCTACTGGTTCTATTGGTAATTATTTATTTACAAAATTTTCTGAATTAAATTATAATGTAATTGGAACAACATCTAATTTAATTCATACTGATAACAAGCTAATATATGTAAATATTGATGATAATATTGATGAACTATTAAAAATAAATAATTTAGATGGAATAGTTTGGGCTCAAGGATATAATTTTAATGATAATATAAATACGTTTAACGAGGATGAATTTATAAAAATAATAAATGTCAATGTTTTATTTATTTTAAAAACGTTAAATTTTTTACTAAAACATAATAAAATTAATCAAAATGCTAAATTAGTTATTATAAGTTCTATCTGGGAAGAATTATCTAGAGATAATAAATTATCATATAGTATATCAAAAAGCGCATTGAGTGGTTTGGTGAAAAATTTGAGTTATGATTTATCAGAAAAAAATATTTTAATAAATAATATACTACCAGGGGTTATAGATAATGAAATGACAAGAAAAACATTAAAACAAGAAAATATAGATTATATAGAAAAGTATATGAAATTTAATAGATTGATAGATTTAAATGACATTTTTAATACAACAAAATTTTTATTAATAGATAATACAGGAATTACTGCACAATCAATTAAAGTAGATTTAGGTTTCACAAATATAAAAAAATATAACTAATTTAACATTTGATTATAATATTTTTCTAAACTTTTTTCTAAACCATTTAATTCAAAAGTATTATTTTTAAATTTATATAAAAGTGTACTATCACCACAATAATTATTTTTTGAATTTGAATTTAAAATGTTAATATTTATTTTTTTGTATTCACTAATATTTTCTATTAAATTTGCAATTTCAGATAATTTATATTTTTTATCATAACAAATATTAATTGTTTTTTCCAAATTATTTTTATCAAAGTTATCTAAATAATAATTTAATATTTTAATAAAATCATCTTCATAAAAGAAATCAAAATACTTATCATCATTGATTAAAAGTTCTGTATTATTTTTTTTTGCATTAAAACAAGCTTTAATAAAGCGATCATTTTCTTCATTTACATGAAATAGATTAAAAATTCTAAAATTATAAACATTATCATATAACAAAGATTGTTTATAAATAATATATTTTGAAAATCCATAAAAATCAATAGGGATTGTAAATATGTCTGTTTCTTTTCTATTTAATATATCAGTATTTCTATCATAAATTGCTGCAGAATCTAAATTTATTAACATTTTAATATTTTTAGAACAATTCAATAAATTTTCAAACATTAATATATTTTTATAAAATACATCATGTTCATCTATTTTTGTTCTTCTTCCACCTGTTATAGCTGTATGGATTATTATATCAGGGTTTAATTTATTAATATAATCTTTTAATACATTTAAATTTAATAGATCTAATTCTGAATGTGATGGTGAATATATATTATAAATATTATTTAAATTATTTTTTATAATAGTAGCAATATTTCCATTACCTCCTGTTATTAATATTTTTAATTTCATATAATATTATTAATCAGTTATTTAATATTTAAATTATTGTAATTTTTTTAATATTTCTATTTCTGGATATATTTTTATAAGTTCTTGATATTCATTATTATTTAAAGATTTCCAAACTTTATGTATTCCAAAAGATTTTGTATGAAAACATTGTTCTACTGAAAATCTTTTTCCTTCTTCAAAATCAGGCTTATTTATATTAATATTATAGTTTCTAGGAAATGAAAAATAAAAATCTTCATTTATATTACATATACCTTTTTTATTGATAATTTCTAACATTTTATTTTTATTTCTTAATGACAATCCTCCATTTCCAACAGTTTTTTCGTTTTGCCATGGAGCTCCAACATAATCATATTGTATGAAATCATATATAATATCTTTATTTAAAATTAATGTATCAGTTTGAAATATTAATACTAAATCTGTTTTAATTACTTCATAAAATTTTTTATGTGTTAATAAATAGTTATAATCTTTGATAGTTAAATTTTGATTACAAATACAAATTATATCAATATCAATATTTAATTTATCCTTGATATTCTGTACAAAATCTCTATTAAAAAGACTACAATATATAACTATTTTCCACAATTTATTATCTAAATTTAATGTAAAATTATTAAGTACATATTCTAATGCCTGATGTTTTCTTGGTTCAATAATAATAGCTGTATATAATTTGTCAGTGTTTAGAGGTATTAGATTATTAACAACAGTTGTATTTATTGTTTGATTCATATCAATATTTATACAATTCATAGAATTTTTATATTTTCCAAATATATTTCTTATAGACATAATATTAATATTTATTATTTTAAAACATATAATACGATATTATTAAAATATAATATTAAAAATACAATAATATATGGTTTTATATTGTGATTTATATAAATCTTGTGGGTTTGGTAATTTATTATTTATAATATCAAATGGTTTATCATTATCATATGATTATAATACTCCTATACATTTTATTGATTATAATCCGATTAGAAGCGATAGACCCAATTTAAAAAAATATAAAATATTTGAAAATCTTTCTTATGTTAAAAATGTAAAACATGATGTAATAAACATAAAAGAATATAATGAATTTAATTATAATAAAATTTATTTAAATCAAGATGAGCATTATTATCTAACTGGTTATTTTCAATCTTATAAATATTTTAATCATAATATTGATAAAATTAAAGAATATTTATTTAATAATATTACAGATTTAATAATAGAAATACAAAATAAATTAAAAAATATATCAGAAAATAAAAAAACAATATTAATACATGTGAGAAGGGGTGATTATCTTAAAATTGAAGGAGTTCCTATTATAAATGAAAAACATTATGAAGACTCTTTAGAATTATTTTTTAAAAATCATAATAAGGATGATTATAAAATAATATTATTTACAGATGATATAACAGGAGAAGTTAATAAATGGAATTTATTAAAAAAATATAATATTCAAATAAATTTAGAGGAAGATCCATTAAAAATATTTTTATATATGATACATTTTGATCATTATATTATTGCAAATTCTAGCTTATCACTTATTTCATATTATTTTCGATCTAATAAAGATGCAACATTAACAATGCCCCCAATTTGGTGTAATGGTATTTTTAATTATGAAGATATGATACCCAAGAAAAAATTACATATATCTGTTATAAATAAATTAAAAAATACATATATTATAAATTTAGACTATAGAATAGATAGAAAATATTCATCTTTAAATGAAGTAAGAAAAATATCTGATAATCCTATTATTTTTAATGCAATAAAAAATTCAAAGGGAGCAATCGGATGTACACAAAGTCATATAGCTGTATTAAAAAATGCAATAGACATGAATTTGGATTATGTTGTAATTTTAGAAGATGACATAAAAATAATAAACGAAACATACATATTAAATACAATAAATGAAATATTTAAAAGTAAATGGGATGTGATTATATTAGCAGGAGTTATAAATAATGAAACTAATATTGATAAATATTGTAATAAAGTCATTAATGCACAAACTACAACAGGATATATAGTTAATAATAAATATTTTAAAAAATTATATAAAAATTTTACAGAAGGTTTAGAAAAATTTATGAAAACTAATACAGCAAAATTATATGCAATCGACATTTATTGGAAAAATATACAAAAAGAGGATAATTGGGTATGCTTAAAAAAGAAATATATATATCAAGAATCAGATTTTTCTGATATTGAGAATAAAATAGTTAATTATCAAAGATTATTTAAAGTAGAACAAAATAAATATATTGAATATTTAGATGATATTCCAATTTTAGAACTTTCTTCTTTAAATGATATAAAAAATATAGATACTATATTTCATAATTATGATAATATAATCATTAATATTGGATGTATTAAAATACCAAAAGAATTTATTAAATATAATATTGATGAATTAAAAAATTCTATTTATGAAATTATACAATTAAATGAAATAAATCATGATTTTAATCAGATTATTCGATTAAATGATATGTTTATAACAAAAATAGATAACCCTATGGCTTTTTTAATTAAAAAATCAGTTATTAAATCATTTCTAAAAAATCCTGATTTTGAATTATATAATTGCGCTACAACAAGATTACCTATTTTTATTTCACACAATAAATTATTTTGGTTAGAATATTATAATGTTATTAATTTTATTGATAAAATTTATTGTTTACATTTAAATAAAGATTTTGATAGATTGGATAATATGTTAGATATTTGTAATATATTTAATAAAAATCCAAAAGAATTTTTTTATCCTGGAAATATTGGTTATAATTTTCCAAATGTCTATATTTTACAAAATAATAATATATTAAATATTGATTTTAATGTAGGTGAAATTGGGTGTAATCTATCGCAAAAATATTTTTTAGAAGATGCTATAAAAAATAATTATAATAAAATATTGGTATTAGAAGATGATATAATTATACCAGATAATTTTATTAATATAACTTATAAAACATTAAAAAATATAAGGGATTGTGATATTATACAATTTGGTTATTCAACATCAGTTACAAATATATCAGAATATTTTAATATTTTTAAAACTTTTGATAATTATAATTTATTAATATCAAATCAAAATAAACCAAAAAGTATGGGTGGATTTTTTTGTACATTATTATCAAAAAAAGCAATTCTAGAATATTTAAAATACACAAATCCAATAACTAAAGTATCAGATGGTATTATTGCTTGTTTAATGAGAAATAATAATTTAAATAGTTATTTAATATCGCATAAAGATAAGGATTATGGAATTGTAAATATAAATAATAAATTTATATCAAATACAAACAATATTGATAAATTAATTAATAATAATATAATAAATATACCACTATTTATTTATTTAAGAAAAATAAAAATATTACAATTTTTATATCAAAATAAAAATAAAATAAATATAGGGTATACTAATTATGCATATAAATGGTTTCAAAGTTGTATAGATTATGTTGATACTCTTTTTAATAAAAAATCAAATATTGTTCACGAGAAACATTATCATATATATTTTTATACAGACAATGATAAACATGTAAAAGATACAAGAATAACTAATAATACACTAAAAATATTAATAAAGGGAGAACCGTCAGATCAAAATATAAATGATTATGATATATGTATAGGAAATAAAAAACAAGAAAATGTTATTAATATACCATATCCTTTTCTTTTATTTTCATTGAATGAAAGAAGACAAATTACAAAGATATATAATCAAAAATTTTCAAAAAAAAAATTATGTTGTTTTATGTATTCTATGAATTATCCTCATAGAGTTGATATATTTAATAAGTTTAATTCAAAAATGAAAGTCGATTCTTTAGGAAAATCGTGTAATAATGTTAAAATAAATAATACAAGATCTATTTATAATGAAAATGAAACATACAATGATATAGCAGTCAAGATATATTCAGAATATAAATTTATTTTAGCAATTGAAAATACTGTTAAAGAATGTTATTATACAGAAAAATTAATAAATCCAATTTTTGCAAATTCAATACCTATTTATTATGGAACACCTGATGCTTTTGAGTTAATAAATAAAAAGAGAGTTATTTATTTCAATGATTATACAAATATAGATGATCTTATTAAATATATATTAGAATTATCTAATAATGAAGAAGAATATAATAAAATTATAAATGAACCTATATTTAATATAGATATTAATTTACAAAATTGTAATAAACTTTTATTTGGAAAGTTAGATAAAATATTTGGATTTGAAAAAAGATTTTTTTCTGAAAATTTAAATAATCATATTCTTAATGATGATATATTTATAAAATTAAATAGAATAGAAAAATTATATTTAAAAGATTATATTTTTAAAAATGATATTATAGAGGATTTTAATGAATATGATCGAATTGATAATGTTATTATAAATTTATCACAAATTTCATTTAAAAAAGCATCACAAAAATCAACACAAAATTCATCAAATATTTTATTGAAAAATAAATATTTAATAAATAAATTTAAACATAGTTTAAGTATTAAAACTACTATAAATATGAATTACAATCAGGAAGATACAGAAATAGATAATAATATGGAAATAAAAAGTGAACCAAAAAGTGAACCAAAAAAAGAATTAAAACAACAAATAGTTGTATTACAACGACAAACAATGATGAAAGCTAGAGCAGCTGTATTAAATAATTTAAATAAAATCCCAAAAAAAGTAGAAGAAAATAATAATGATAATAATAATAATAATAATAATAACATATAATAATAAAAAAAAGAATTCTATATAATTTAAACATGAATACTGCCCTGTAAATGATTCAATTTCGACGGTGGGTATG
>JACCDO011928531.1_pt1 | contig 12892 bp, 9 predicted proteins | sample 7446101 | NCBI WGS metagenome assembly JACCDO01 (sample SAMN15323440, study PRJNA562643) | freshwater metagenome | isolation source: river surface water | place: USA:Blue River Watershed | collected 2017-08-16
CCGCCCTCGCCCGAGTTGTTGGAGATCACCAGCGCGAACCGCTCGTCCTGCGCCCCGGCCCACAGCGCCGCCTTGCCGAGCCGCGAATGCCCGTGCACCGCCACCCGCGTCGCGTCGATCTCGGGATCGTTCTCGAGGTAGTCCAGGGCGCGGCTCAGGCCCCAGGCCCACTGCCCGATCGCGCCCCACTCGTCGCCGGCGCGCGCCTCGACGGACCGGGTGCCGAACAACGCACCCACGCCGGCCGTGAGTCCTTCCGCCCGGTCCTCGCAGATGTCGCCGTAGTAGACCGTCGCGGTCGCGTAGCCGCGCGCGACGACGCTCTCCACGTCCCAACGGTCCGCGTGGGCGCCGCGCGTCCCTTCGGTGGCGCGGTTGTTCACGATCTTGACGTCCGCCGTCGGCCGCATCCAGGCGGTCGACAGCGCGATGCCCGGGTCAGCGTTCACGCAGTTGTTGCCGTAGTAGTTCAACCCGAGAAACGCCGGCCACTTCGCCGCGCTTCCGCCCGCCGGAGACACCGGCTGGTAGACGAGCAGGTGCATTTTGGGGCCGTCGTCGCGCGCGGTGAACCAGATCGTCACCTGCTTGCGCACCGCCTTGCCCCCGAGCGCCGCCCGGTCGACCGAGGTCACCTTCCAGCGCATCCCCGCCGGCCGGCCGCCGGGAGTCCGGCCATACACTTCCCGGGCAAAGGTCTCCCGCAGCGCCGCCCGCTCCCGCTGCCAGGCCGCGGCATCCGCGATGCGTCCGCCGCCCGTCCGCACCAACGGGTCGGGCAACGGCAGCGCCCCGACCTTCGCCTCGTCGTAGTTGATCGGTATCTCCTGTTTCTTGGGTTGGGCGGCGGCCAGCGCCGCCAAGGGAAATGCCAACGCCAGCAGGGCCGCCGGGGAACGCGATATCATGACCGCGAGTCTGGGTCGTCCGTGCCGATCGGCGCAAGTCGGGCGGCGGCACCGGCGGCAGATTCCGGTGGGCAACCGCCGGCGGCGCGCTACGGTCGCCCGTCCATGTTCCCGCGCTCCGTTCGGTCCGCTGCCCTCTCCGTCGCCACGCTGCTGGCGCCGGCGGCGCACGGGGACGTCGCGCCCGCCGCGCTCTTCGCCGACGGCGCCGTGCTCCAGCGCGACCAACCCCTGCCCGTCTGGGGCCGCGCCGCCCCGGGCGAACGCGTGTCCGTCTCGTTTGCCGGCCAGACCATCGCCACCGTCACCGGCGCCGACGGTCGCTGGATCGTCTTCCTCGCCCCCCTCGCCGCCACCGCGACGGGCGCGGACCTCACCATCAGCGGAAAAAACACCGTGACCGTGCGCGGTGCCGTCGTGGGCGATGTCTGGCTCTGTGCCGGCGGCGCCAACATGGAGTTCACCGTCGGCGCCCGCCCGGCGCCCGCCCCGGTCCGCACCGCGCCGGCACCGGCCGAGGCGGCCCTGCCCGCCTTTCCCCTGATCCGGCAGTGGCGTGCGCCGGCGGAGAGCGCCGCTCCGGACGCCGCGGTCTGGCAATCCGCGGTGCCGCCGGCCGCAGCTGCGTTTACCGCCGTGGGCTTCGCCTTCGCCCGCGAGATCCACGCCAAGACCGGCGTGCCGATCGGTCTCGTCCTCGTCGCCGCCGCCGGCACCCCGATCCAGCGCTGGTTGCCGCCGGCCCCGGACGCCGCCACCGGCCCCGACTTCTCCGCGCGCATCGCGCCGCTGCTGCCGGCCGCGCTCCGCGGGGTCCTTTGGTATCACGGCGAGGACGATGCGGGCCGAACCGCCGCCTACGACCGCGCCTTCACCGCGCTCATCGCCGGTTGGCGCCGGCAATTTGCCCAACCCGACCTGCCGTTCTTCTGGGTCAATCTCGCCGCCCACGCCCCCGCGACCGACCACCAGGCGCGCGGCCGGAGTTGGGCCCGCCTGCGCGATGCCCAGACGCGTGCGCTCGCCCTGCCCCACACCGCGCAGGCCGTGGCACTCGATCTCGCCGATCCCCGCTCCGTCGTCGCCGTCAACCACGCCGAGGTCGGCCGGCGCCTCGCCCTGCTCGTCCGGCGCCGGCTGCTCGGTGCGACCCTGGACGATTCGGGTCCCGTCTTCGTGTCCGCCACCCGGGAGGGCCCGGCGCTGCGCGTCACCTTCGCCCACGCCGACACGGGCCTCATCGCCCACGGCAAACCGCCGAGCGCTGTCGAAGTCGCGGGGGCCGATCGCGTTTTTCACCTCGCGCAGGTGCGGCTGGAACGCGACACGCTGGTTGCCTTCTCCCCGGCCGTCCGCGAACCCGTCGCCGTCCGCTACGCCTGGTCCAATGCACCCGAGGCCAACCTCTTCAACGGCGCCGGCCTGCCGGCCTTGCCCTTCCGGTCCGACGACTGGTGAGCGGCTCGCCGCTTCGCCGTCCGGACATCCGCCGGGGCCGGTGCTCCGCCACCGGGTCCGTTGCAAATCCCCGCTGCTGCCGTAGGGTTCGACGCGCCGCATGTTTGCCAACCTCGTCCAGCTCATCACCGGCCGGCCGCCGTCTCCCGAGGTCGACCGCCACGCCTTTGTGCAGGACGTGCGGGTCGACGACCGCGAACTGCGCAACGCCCGGGTCGAACGTCTCATCTGCGCATGCTGGTGGCTGATCGCGCTGAAACACGTCCTGATCATCTGGGCCTGCCGCAACTACCCCGTTCCGTTCCACCAGCTCTGGGTCAATGCGCCGACCTGGCTCCTGGGCGTGCTCGGCACGGCCATCTACTACGCGCGGACCCGCCCCCGCCCGCGCCCCTGACAATCCCCGCTAAGGGCCCGCGGTGCGCCCGTCGCGCGCGGACCGGACCCGCCGCAAGACTTTGTCGAGCGCGCCCAGTTCGAGCGGTTTGGTGAGATATCCGTCCAGTCCCGCCTCGAGACCCTGCAGGCGCTGTTCCTCGCGGGCATCGGCCGTGAGCGCGACGACCGTCAGCGCGCGCGCCGCCTCGCCCGCCTCCCCGCTGCGAATCGCCCGCAACACCGTCAGGCCATCGGCCTCCGGCATGTGCAGGTCCAGCAGCAGCACATCGATTTCGGCCGCTCCCGCCCGCACCGCCTCGAGCGCCTCCCGGCCGTTGCGCGCGACAGTCGACCGGCAGCCGAATCGCTCGAGCACCCGCGTGATCAGGCGCCGGTTGACCGGGTTGTCCTCGGCCACCAGCACCCGCAACCCGAGCTGGGCCAACGTCGCCGTCGCGGCGAATCCCGAACCCGTCCCCGTCAACAGCGCATGCAGCGGCCGGTGGTGGATCGGCTTGTTGACCAGCAGGCGGAAGCGCGTGCGCAGGCGTGTGCGCAAATCGTTCGGCAGCGAGATCGGCACGAGTCCGATGCTTTGTTCCGGCGGCACCGGCGAAGCGACGGTCTCCGGGTTTTCGAGGGCGCGGGCGTCGAGATCGAACAACGCCAGGTCGACCTCGGCCGGATCTATCTCCATCGGCAGGTCGCACTCCGCCACCCCGCCGCCCCAACCGCGCAGCAGCGCGGACAGTTCGCTCCGCAAGGGACCGGGCCGCATCACCAGGCCGATCCGGCGCCCGTCGAGCCGGCACGGCGCCGCATCGTCGGCCCCCGTCGGCACCCGGACCGTGAAGGTGAAGGTCGACCCCCGGCCGGCGCTGCTCTGCAGCCCGATCGTGCCGTCCATCAGCTCCACGAGATTGCGGGAGATCGCGAGTCCCAGGCCGGTGCCGCCGTAGCGGCGCGTGGTCGAATCGTCGACCTGCGAGAACGCGCGGAAAAGCTTCGCGTGGTGCTCCGGCTCGATCCCGATGCCGGTGTCGCGCACCGCGAACTCCAGCACGCAGTCGTCCGCGCCCCCCCCGATGCGCCGCACCGCGATCTCCACCTCGCCGCGTTCCGTGAACTTCACCGCGTTGCCGGCGAGATTGACCAGCACCTGCCGCAGGCGGCCGCCGTCCGCCACGATCGTGCCGGGCACGTTGTCCGCCACCCGGTGCAGCAGCTGCAGGTCCTTCTCGAAGGCCTTGGCTGCGACCAGATCGAGCGCGTCCTCGACGCAATCGCGCGGGTCGCACGCCGCCGGGTTGAGCTTCAGCCGCCCCGACTCGATCCGCGCGAAGTCCAGGATGTCGCCGGTCAACTGGATGAGCGTCTCCGTGCTCATGCGGATCGTCTGCACGTATTCGCGCTGCTCCGACGAGAGCGGGGTGTCGAGCAGCAGGCTGGCGAAGCCGACGATGCCGTTCAGCGGCGTGCGCACCTCGTGGCTCATCGTCGCCAGAAACTGGCTTTTCGCCCGGTCGCCGGCCCGCGCCGCGTCGATCGCTTCCCGCAGCTCCGCCTCCCGGCGTTTCGTCTCGGTCACATCGTCGAACACCGCCACGAAACACGCCAGTTGGCCGTCGCGCCCCCGCACCGGCGTGACCACGCCCCGGACCGGATAGGTATCGCCCGACTTGCGCCGGTTGAACCACTCCCCCTCCCACGGCCGGCCCGCCCGGACGGTCGCCACCAGATCCGCCAGCGTCGCCTCCGCCGTTTCCGTCACCTGGAAATCGCGCCACTTGCGCCCGATCAGCTCCCGCCGGTTGTATCCGATTTGCTGACACAACCCGCGGTTGGCGTATTCGATCCGGGACTCGAGGTCCACGATCATGATCGCCGAATGCGCCTGCTCCATCGCCTCGGAGAGGTTCCGGATGACCTCGTTGCGCTCGCGCTCCCGCCGGCCCACCCGCCACGCCGCCAGGGGGATGCCGAGGAAGAACCAGGTCAGCAACGCGCCCTGCAGCCCGGCCGAGAACAGGTCAGCGCGCCAGCCCGACGCGTCGACGTCGATGCCGAGCACATGGCGCGGCGCCGTCGCCGGCGTGCCCGTGTGCCAGGCCTCGATCGCCGCATAACCGGTGATCCACGTGCCGAAATCGTCCGCCAGCGGGCCCTCGGTCGCGGGCTGCCCGTTGCGCAGGATCTGCTGGAGCCCGGGCGAATCCTTGGCCTGAGGATAGTCGTCGCCCGGCAGCGATTCGTCCTTCGCCCCGCGGTCCGCCGAATCGCCGATGAACACCGCTTTGCTCCCGTCCGCCGCGCACCGGAAAACGTAGACAAACCGCACGTCCGGGTCGACCGCCTTGAGGCGCCGCAGCTGCGTCTTCAGCAGCTCGAAGTGCGGCTGCGCGAGGTCGCTCCGGTTGCCCGCGAATCGGGCCACCAGGTCGGCGGACACCGCCAACGCCGAACGCCGCGCGTCCGACTCCAGCTGCTCCAGCTTCGACCGCTCCCGGGCACGCCACGCGACCCAGCCCACCAGCGGACCTGCCGCCAGCAGCACCGTCCAGTAGGCGATCCGGCGGAGCAGGTGCTTCGAACGGGGGGGCATGGGGCGGATAGAGCGCGACGCCACCGCGCCGGCACGACGACGAGCAAGCCGCACCCGTGCGCCCGGGGCAATAGGCAAACCCGCCGGGGATTACCTACCCGGGGCCGCCCGCCGGCACCCGTCCCCGCCGGGCGAAAAAAAAGCCGCCGCGAAAATCGCGGCGGCCGGGAAAGAGCCGGGAACGCTCAGGAGAGATTGTTCGAGACCAGCTTGGTCATCTCGAACATCGAGACCTTCGACTTGCCGCCGAAGACGGCCTTCAGCTTGTCGTCGGCGTTGATCTGGGTCTTCACCTTCGTGTCCTGGAGCTTGTTCTTCTTGATGTAAGCCCAGAGCTTCTTGGTCAGCTCCGTGCGGGGGAGGGGGGCGGCACCGACGACAGCGGCGAGCTTTTCGTTCGGCGTAACCGGTTTCATGAACGCGGCGTTCGGTTTGCGGGCGGGCTTGGCGGCAGCTTTTTTGGCCATGTGATTTATGGGTTTGGAGTGTGTTGTTCCTCTGAGACGAAGGCCCTACTAGAGGGAAAACCGCCGCTTTGCCTAGGAAAATCTGCAATTTTCAGAGGGAGAACGGAAAGTTGTTCACAGGGAAATTCACACTTTACTCACAGGATTTTCCCCGCTCGGAGCCGCCTCGTCGACCTGCACGAACTGCCGGTGGAGGGCCGCATAGGATCCGCCGCGCGCCAGCAATTCGGCGTGCGTGCCGCGCTCGATCACGCGCCCACGGTCGAGCACCAGCACGCAGTCGGCATGGCGGATCGTGCTCAGGCGGTGCGCGACCACGAAACTCGTCCGCCCCGCCAGCAGCCGGAGCAGCGCCGCCTGCAGGCGCGCCTCCGTCAGCGCGTCGATCGCGCTCGTCGCCTCGTCGAGGATCACCAGCCGGGGATCCGCCAGCAGCGCCCGCGTGAAGCACACCAGCTGGCGCTCGCCGACCGACAGCGCGGCCCCGCGCTCGCCCGCGTCGGTGTCGAACCCGCGCGGCAGCGCATCGAGGATATCGATACAGTCCAGTTGCGCCGCGGCCGCGCGCACCTCCTCCCGCGTCGCCTCCGGCCGCGCCGCGCGGATGTTCTCCAGCACCGTGCCGCTGAAGAGGAAATTCTGCTGCTGCACCATGCCCATCTGCCGGTGCAGCGATCCGCCGGTCAGGCCGCGGATTTCCCTGCCGTCGATCCGCAGCTCCCCCGCCGTCGGCAGGTAAAACTTCGCCGCGAGGTTGATGATCGAGCTCTTCCCGCTGCCCGTGTGTCCCACCAGCGCGATGGTCTGCCCCGGTTCCGCGGTGAACGACACGTCGTGCAGCACCGGCCGCGCCGGGTCGTAGCCGAAGGTCACGCGGTCGAACTCCACCCGCATGCCGGAGGCCGCCGGCGCCGGTCGCGCCGGACTCGCCCCGCCCGGACCGGGGACGCCGGGAGCGCGCGGATCCGGCAGCGGCACCGCGTCCGGCGCATCCTCCCAGTCGGGCTTGGTGTCGATCAGCTTGAACACCCGCTCCGCCCCCGCCATCGCGACCAGCGCCTGGTTGTATTGGTTGCCGATGATCGCGATCGGCGCGAAAAACTGGTTCGCCAGCAGGAAAAACGTGATCAGCGCGCCGATGTCCATGTGCCCGTGCACCACGCGCCAGCCGCCGAACATCAGCAGAATCGCCACGAAGAACTGGCTGTTGAGTTCCAGCAGCGGCGTCAGAATCGCCGACGTCCGCGCCAGCGCGATGCTGAAGAGCGAGTGGTCCGCCAGCAGATGGCGGAAGAGCCCCGCGTTGCGCTCCTGGCGCACGAAGCCCTGCGTCACGCGGATGCCGTTCACCGATTCCGCCAGCGTCGCCGTGATCCGGCTGAAGCTGTCGCTCGCCGCCCGCGAATAGTGGCTCAGCCGCGTGCGGAAGTGCCGGTTGATCACCCACAGGATCGGCGCCAGGCCCAGCACGACGAGAAACAGGACCCGGTCCGACCACGCCATCACCGCCGCCGCGAAGATCATCTGTCCCGCCTGGATCGCGCTCACGAACAGCACGTCCTGGATCCCCACCCGCAGGGCCTCCACGTCGCTCGTCACGCGCCCGATGATGCGGCCCAGCTTCACGCGGTGGAAAAAACTCATCGGCTGCCGCTGCGTGCGCGCAAAGACCTCCGCGCGCAGGCCGTTGACCACCGTCTCGCCGATCTCGAGCGCGTAGCGCTGCCGGAAATGGAACAGCCCGTCCGTCGACAGGGCCAGCAACGCGAAGCCCGCGATGCCCCACCCCAGGCCCGCCGGATCGCCCCGCGCGATCGGCCCGGTGATGATCAGCGAGGTCATCCACGCCAGCGCCGGCAGCTGCGCCGCGCGGATCAGCGTGAACACGCTCAGCCAGGTCAGCTTCCGCCGCACCGGCGCCGCGTAGGTGAACAACCGCCGGATCAGCGACCACTCCAGCGGCCGTTGCAGCTCCAGATCCTCGTCGTCGTCGCGCGCGCGGTGCACCAGACCGACGTCCCGGATCGCCGGGGGCGGGGCGGCGGGCGTTTTCATGCGGCACCCTCCTTCGCCGGCAACTGCTGCAGCCCGCGGTTGTCGACCAGCTGCAGACTCGCGACGTGCAGATACGGCCCCGGCTCCCGCATCAGCTGCTCGTGGGTGCCGCGTTGCACGATCCGGCCCCGCTCGAGCACGATGATGAAGTCCGCGCGCCGCAGCGTGCTCAGCCGGTGCGCCACCACGAACGTCGTGCGCCCCGCGATCGCCCGGTCCAGCGCCTCGAAAATCTCGTGCTCGGTCTCGCTGTCGATCGCCGCCGTCGGATCGTCGAGCAGCAGAATCGCCGGCTCCAGCAGCACCGCCCGCGCGATCGCCAGCCGCGCGCGCTGGCCGCCGCTCAGGCCGTTGCCGCTCTCGCCGAGCACGGTGTCGTAGCCTTTCGGCAACGCCGCGATGAAGTCGTGCGCCGCCGCGATCCGCGCCGCGCGCTCGATCTGCTCCCGCGTCGCGTCCGGATGACCGAACGCGATGTTCGCCGCCACGGTGTTCGAGAAGAGGAAACTCTCCTGGAACACGACGCCGATGTTGCGCCGCAGATCGTCGAGGTCGATCCGCCGCGCATCCATCCCGTCGATCAGCACCCGCCCCGCCGTCGGGTCGAAGAACCGCGGCACCAGGCTCATCAGCACGCTCTTCCCCGCCCCCGTCGCCCCGAGGATCGCCACGCATTGTCCCGGCCGCACCTCCAGGTCGATGTCCCGCACGACCGCCTCCGCCCCCTCGTAGGCGAAGGACACGCGCTCGAACTTCACCGCGCCCTCCAGCCGCGGCCGCCGCACCGCGTCCGGGGCGCTCTTCACCTCCACCGGCGCGTCGAGGATCTCGAAGACCCGCCGCGCCCCGATCAGCGACTGCTGCACCGAGTTCACGATCGTCGCCACGTTGTTCACCTGCCCGGAAAACTGCTCGAGCAGGCCGGCGAAGACCACCAGTCCGGTGCCGAGCGGCAGCTCCCCGTGGATCACCAGCCAGCCGCCGTAACCGAGCAGCACCATCATGTTGATCCGCGTGATGAACCCGATCGCCGGCGAAAACAGACTCACCCGCCAAAAGATGATCCGCTGCTGCGCGAGCACGGCGTTGTTCGCCGCCTCGAACCGCGCCCGGTCCTCCGCCTCGCGCCCGAACGCCTTTGTCACCGCGATGCCCTGCAGGCTTTCCACGAACGTCTGCACCATCTTTTCCACCAGGGTCCGGTTCTGCGCGTATTCCGGCTGGGTCTTCCGCGTGTGCCACGCCGACAGCACCCAGAGCAGGGGCGTCGTCGCCAGGCACGCCACCGTCAGCGACGGACTCAGATTCGCCATATAGACCACGTAGACCGTCAGCGATGCCGCCATGATCACGCTCTGGATCAGCACCTGGTCCACGAACATCCGCACGCTCTGCACGTCGCTCGTGACGCGCGTGATGATCGAGCTCGTGTTGTTCGCGTCGAAAAACCGGAAGCTCAGCCGCTGCAGCTTCTCGTAGACCTCGGCGCGCAGGTCGACCACCAGGCGCTGCTGCACCAGCCGGTTGACCGACACCGCGTAGGTGAAGTTGAGATACGCCCGGAGCAGCGCGAACAGCAGGATCGACCCCGCCAGCAGCGCCAGCACCTGCCAGTAGTCCCAGGTCGCCGGCAACGACAGCCCGCCCGCGTGGCCCGCGACCGGGGTCCCGTCGATCCGGTGCTTGAGGTAGTCGATGCCGACGCCCGTCAGGCTCAGGCCCCCGATGCCGAGGGTCAGCAGCACCAACTGGATCGTCAGCACCTGCAGGCAGTGCAGACGATAGCGCCACGCGAGCGCGAACAACCGCCGCACGAGCGCCGCGTTGGACGGCCCGGTCGCGGTCGACGGTGGCGGCGCGGCGGACATGGACACCGGGACGCTACGCCCGCGGCGCGGATCGGCGCGACGATTTTTCTCCAACGGATTCCCGCCCGTCGCGCCGGCGGCCGTGCCGCCCGCGGACGCCGTAACCGCTCAACGATTCCCCGGCGGGGGCGGCGCGATGTTCTGGGTCGCCGTCGCGCTCGGACCCGGCGGGGGCGGCGCGGCGTTCGGCAGCGAGTTCGCCGCCTGCTCGCGCAGCGCCCGGCGGCGGGCCACTTCCGCCGCGACCGCTTCGAGACGCCGCGCCTCGTCGGCGGGCGTCGGGTTGACGACGACCGACTGCGTCACCGCCGGCGCGACGTTCGCCGGCGGCGGCGGCGCCGGCATCGCGGGCACCATTTGCGCCGCGCTTCCGCCCGAAATCACTTTGCCCTCGCGCAGCGTCAGCGTCAGCGGCCGTCCCTGGAATTCCACGTCCAGCCTCCGGTCGCCGTCGAATTTCTTCACCACGACGTCCAGCTCGGAACCTTTTTCCCCGACCTTCAGCCACACCCCGGTCTTTTTGGCCGGCTCCACGATACGGAACTGCGCCCCGTCCCCCGCGTCCATGAAGGCACGGAACTCCAGCTGCGTGGGCGCCGAGGGTGCCGCCGCCGCCTGCATCGCCTGCGGCGGCGTGAACGGCGTCTTGCCCGGCGCCTGCGCGAACCCCGCCACGCCCAGGACCGATCCGCTCGCGACGAGGGCGAGCGCACGGAGAAGGTGGCGAAGGGGCGTCATGACGGGTCCGAAGTAAGGTGGCGCCGCCGGGTCGCGTCAAGTGACGCCACGGTCGCCCGCGGCATTCGACGCGTGTTTCGCGCCCGTGTTCCGCCCCGCCCCCTCCCTCGCCGGCGCCCCTGCACCGGACCTCCGTCCGGTGTCCCGGACCGGCGGTCTCGCCCGTAGCCCGACAACGGGCTTGACCACAGGAAACTGAAAAACCTATATCAGTTTCCTTGGTTTATGACGTCCACCGCACCGGCCTCCGCCCCCCCAGATCTGCCCGCCGGGTCGGCGCTTGCCTCCGTCGATTCCGTCGAAACCCGCATCCTGCTGCAGGCGCGCGCCGACTTCTTCGCCCACGGCTACAGCGCGTTCACGATGGACGCCCTTGCCGCCGAACTCGGCGTCAGCAAAAAGACCCTCTACGTTCATTACCGCGGCAAGGACGCGATCATCGCCGCCGTCATCGACCACCTCGCCGCCGAGATCCGCGCCGAGGCCGACGCCCTGCTTCGGCACCGCGACCTGGAGTTCGCCGAAAAGCTCCGCGGGCTCGTCGAAACCCTTGTCGAGCGCATGGCCCTGCTCAGCCCGCGCACGGTGCGCGACCTCCAGCGCTACGCCCCGCGGCTCCACGCCCGCGTCCAGGCCGTGCGCGGCCGCACGCTGCCCTATGTCTTCGGCCGTTTTCTCGAGGAGGGCCAGCTCGCCGGTCTCGTCCGCACCAACCAGCCGCCCGGCTTCGCCATCGAGTTTTTCCTCCAGGCCATGCAGGGCCTCATGCAACCCGCTTCCCTCGACCGCCTCGGTCTGCACCCGCGCGAGGTCGTCGCCGCCGGCATCGACCAGTTCTTCGGCGGTCTCCTCACCAACGCCGGCCGGAAACACTATGAAAAACTCTTCCCGCGCTGACCGCCCGCTCCGCCGCCCCGCCCTCCTCGGCGTGGTCGCGACGCTCCTCGCGCTCGCCGGCTGCCAACCCGCGCCTCCTGCCGGCTGGCAAGGCTACCTCGAGGGCGAGTTCGTCTACGTCGCCGCTCCGCTTGCCGGCCGGCTCGACCGGCTCGCGGTCAGCCGGGGCACCCGCATCGCCGCCGGCGCGCCGCTCTTCACCCTCGAGTCGGCCGCGGAATCCGCCACACAACGCGAAGCAGCCGACCGGCTCCGCGCCTCTCGGGCGCGCCTCGCCGACCTGCGCAAAGGCAGCCGTCCCACCGAACTCGCCACCCTCGACGCCCGCCTCGCCCAAGCCCGTTCCGCCGCGACCCTCTCCGAGCTCGATCTCGACCGCGCCGCCAAGCTCCTCGCGTCCGGCGTCCTCGCCGCCAGCGACCACGACCGCGCCCGCCTCACCCACGAACGCAATCTCCGCGCCGTGACCGAACTGGCCGCAACCCTCGACACCGCGCAACTCGGCGCCCGCTCCGACGCCCTCGCCGCCGCCGAAGCCGAAGTCGCCGCCGCCGCCGCCGCGCTCGCCCGCGCCGACTGGGCGGTCGCCCAGAAGACCCAGTCCGCCCCGCGCGCCGCCCTCGTGCACGACACCCTCTTCCGCGAGGGCGAGTTCGTCCCGGCCGGCGCGCCCGCCGTCGCGCTGCTTCCGCCCGAAAACCTGAAGGTCCGCTTCTTCGTGCCCGAAGCCGACGCCGCCGCCCTCGTCCCCGGCACCAAGGTCCGCGTCGCCCTCACCGGCCGCCCCGCGCCGCTCGACGCCGTCGTCGTCCACCGGTCTCCGCGACCCGAATACACCCCGCCCGTCCTCTACAACCGCGACAACCGCGCCAAGCTCGTCTTCATGGCCGAGGCCACCTTCGACCCGGCCGCCGCCCCCGCGCTTCACCCCGGCCAGCCCGTCGACGTCAGCCGCGCGCCTTGATTCACCCGCCCGTGAATCCCGCTCCCCACGTTCCCGTGCTGCATTCGCCGCCGTCGGCGCGTTCGCCATGAGCACCCTCGCGATCGACGTCGCCGGCGTCACCAAACGTTTCGGCAACAAGACCGTCGTCGACGCCGTCGACCTCCAGGTGCGCCGCGGCGAGATCTTCGGCTTCCTCGGTCCCAACGGCTCCGGCAAGACCACTTTCATCCGCATGCTCTGCGGTCTGCTCACGCCCGACGCCGGGCGCGGCACCTGCCTCGGCTACGACGTCCTCCGCGACCAGGCCGCGATCAAGCGCCACGTCGGCTACATGACGCAGAAGTTCAGTTACTACGAGGACCTCACCATCCGCGAGAACCTCGACTTCATCGCTCGCGTCTACGCCGTCCCCGACCGCCGCGCCGCCGTCGAGCGCAGCCTCGAGCGTCTCGGCCTCGCCCACCGCAGCCACCAGCTCGCCGGCCAGCTCTCCGGCGGCTGGAAACAACGCCTCGCCCTCGCCGCCTGCCTGCTCCACGAGCCGCAGCTCCTCCTCCTCGACGAGCCCACCGCCG
>JACCDO010088328.1_pt1 | contig 12891 bp, 14 predicted proteins | sample 7446101 | NCBI WGS metagenome assembly JACCDO01 (sample SAMN15323440, study PRJNA562643) | freshwater metagenome | isolation source: river surface water | place: USA:Blue River Watershed | collected 2017-08-16
ACAACGGGGGAGGGGCAACCCCGGGAGTCTTTTAAAGGGCGACTCCAAGCTCCACGATTCAAACCTGACTTCAGGTTGGTCTCGGGCCAATAAATTGGCTAGAGCGTTGATTATACGGCACAAGTTGAATGACAATGGGGTATTGTTGAGTCCCTTGTCGTCCTAGAACGAGGCGGCAAGAGAGATAAATCATGAAATCTGACCCTGTATCCAAGCCCAAAGCAGTTCCTACCCGCACTCCGCCGGCAGTCCATTTGCAGACTATTGGCCCTGAAGAGGCTGGTCAACGCTTGGACAATTATTTACTCCGCTGGGCTAAGGGAGTCCCAAAAAGTCACGTTTATCGAATTATTCGCTCTGGCGAGGTTAGGGTTAATAAAAAGCGGGCAGAGCCAACTACTCGACTCATCGAGGGGGATGTCGTTCGAGTACCCCCGGTCCGAATTGCAGAACCCGCCCAAATGGCAGCCGTCAATACTGCGCAGACAAAATCCCGTGCTCGGGGCTATTCCGACAAAATGCCTATTCTGTTTGAGGATGAAGCTCTATTGATAGTCGATAAGCCAGCAGGTTTGGCAGTTCATGGTGGTTCGGGTATTGCCTTGGGTGTGATTGAGACTCTGCGCATTACCCGTCCCGAACTTAAATTCTTAGAATTAGTACACCGCTTAGACCGGGATACCTCAGGCGTTTTGCTATTGGCAAAAAAACGGAGTGCCCTGGTTGAGTTACACCGTCAAATTCGGGAAGGGCAAACTGATAAGCGCTATTACTTACTGGCCCATGGTGAAATTGCTCAGGGCGCTCAAGTGATGCAGCTCAAATTTCCATTGCATAAATATCTTTTGGCTAATGGCGAACGCAGGGTGCGGGTTGATCCTGACGGGCTGCCTAGTCATACCGCTTTGCGGGTGAGTAAAACCTTTAAGAAAAATGAAGCGGCAATTACGCTTGCAGAAGCCCAGTTAAAAACGGGCCGAACCCATCAAATTCGCGTGCACTTGCAAAAGTTGGGTCATGCTATTTTGGGCGACGATAAATATGGTTTTGAGGATCAAGATAAACTCATCAAATCGAAGCGTCTTTATCTGCATGCCCACCTAGCGGGATTTACTCATCCTCGCACTGGGGAAAAAATGCGCATTGAATCGCCTTTACCTAAAGAGTTTGAGTCGATGATGAAAACCTTTGCTGAGCCAGTAGATGATTAAAAAAACCTTCATAGAAGATGCCAGATAAAAATAAAGCAGATCGCCGTTATGACCTGATTGTGTGGGATTGGGATGGAACTATTATGGATTCCACCCCCACCATCGTGCATTGCATTCAGCAATCTTGTCGCGATTTAGGTTTTGAAGTTCCCGATGATGCTTTAGCGAGTTCGGTGATTGGTTTGGGTATTCATGATTCACTTCGTAGAGCGGTTCCTTGGGTAGACCCAATTCATTTTCAAAAATTAACTGATCGTTTTCGTTTTCATTACTTAGCAAAAGATCATGAGCTCGACTTATTTGTCGGCATTAGAGACTTACTTGAAGATTTACGATCCCAGAATTACCTATTAGGGGTGGCAACTGGTAAATCGAGAGTGGGTCTAGATCGCTCCTTAAAGCACCATCAAATGACGCAGCTCTTTCATGAAACGCGGACGGCGGATGAGTCTTTCTCGAAGCCTCACCCAGGCATGCTGCTGGAGTTATCGGATGTCACTCAAGTGCCTACTCGCCGTATCCTCATGGTCGGGGATACGACGCATGACCTTGACATGGCTGCGAATGCAGGGGTTGACGCGATAGCGGTGACCTATGGCGCACATCCACCAGATACTTTGAAGACTTCAAAGTCATTGGCTCATCTGGATAACGTTCCACAGTTGGCTCAATGGCTTAAAGATAATCTACTGGCTTCAGTTTGATCAATACTTATAGTTCAATCAGTAACATCAAGAAACACTAAGAGAAACACTAAGGAATTAGACATAATGGAAAACAATCCAAACCCAAATTGGGAACGTCAAGCGCTAGAGCATTTATTGCTAGAGAACTTAAAAGAAACTCGCAAAGCGCGCCGCTGGAAAGCGGTATTACGAGTGTTAACTCTGTTGGTGATAGTCGCTGTGGTCTTAAGCGTGTTTGATTTTCATCTCCCAGGTCGTGGCATGGGAGTAGAAAAACATACAGCGATGGTCACTTTAGATGGGGAGATTTCATCTAGTTCAATGGCCAATGCGATGGATATCAATTCATCCTTAGTATCTGCATTTGAGAATGAAAATAGTGCTGGCGTAGTGCTCCGCATCAATAGCCCTGGCGGTTCACCTGTTCAGGCGGGCATGATTAATGATGAGATACATCGTTTACGTAAGCTCTATCCAAAGAAACCTTTTTACGTTGTAGTTGAGGATATTTGTGCATCTGGTGGTTACTACGTTGCCGTAGCTGCCGATCAAATTCTCGTTGATAAAGCAAGCTTGGTAGGTTCGATTGGCGTCATCATGGAAGGCTTCGGATTTACTGGCCTGATGGATAAGTTAGGCGTTACTCGTCGCATGATTACTGCAGGATCCAATAAGGGCATGATGGATCCCTTTAGTAAGGAAAATCCTCAGCAAGTGGAGATGATTAAAACCATGATTGATGAAATCCATCAGCAATTTATTGCTGTTGTGAAAGAGGGTCGTGGGGCGCGCTTGAAGGATACGGCTGATTTATTTTCGGGTCGCGTTTGGAATGGCGAACAGGCAGTTAAGCTTGGTTTAGCCGATGGATTCGGTACGGTTGAAACAGTAGCACGCGATGTGTTTAAAGCCCCTGATATCTTGGACTACACCATGAAAGAAAACTTTGCTGAACGAGTTGCTAAACGCTTTGGTGCTGAAGCTGGAGCGGCAGCAGGGAAAGCCCTAATTAAGGCGCCAGACTTAAAGTAAGAATACAAATTCAAAAGAAGCTTGAAAAATCACATTTAGGCCAACAGTAGAAATACGGTTGGCCTATTTTGTAATGATGCACAGGCGGATTCATTGGGATAGCGTTTGCGCCACTCTGCAATAGATGTCGTCACAATCATCTCAGTTGGTAAGCTGAGATCTACACCCAGACAAAGCATGGTCTGAGGACCTAAAGAATTCATGCAAGCCATCAGCATGGCTGTATTGCGATAGGGCGTCTCAATCCATATTTGCGTTTGCTGTAATTTTCTGGATTCAAGCTCGAGTTGTTTTAGTTTGGTACTGCGCTCATGTGTGTCATGCGGTAGATAGCCCTGAAAAGCAAAACGCTGACCATTAAGCCCGCTTGCCATTAATCCTAATAGGATTGAACTAGGACCAATCAAAGGCTTTACTTTGGCTCCTAATTTGTGTGCAGCCAACACCAGTTCAGCGCCAGGATCAGCCACTCCTGGCACCCCAGCTTCGGACATGAGACCCATGTCATTACCGGCGATTAAAGGCTTCAGAAGATCCGCGGGTTTTACAGAATCGCCATACTTGGCATTGCGAGCAAGGCCACGCCATTCGCCCATTTGCATTTCTTGAATAGTGCAGGCTAATGGAGCAACGGTATCAATTGCTTTTAAAAGGGCCCGCGCGGTTTTAGCATCTTCCACAATCCAATGCTTGAGTTTGGCAGCTTGAATCAAGGTTTCGTTTGGAAGAACCCAAGGCAGCTGTTCTTGACGAGAATCATCCCCCAGAGTATTTGGAACTAAAAAGAGAGTGCCAAGTTTTGACATAAATTATTTTTGATTCAAGGATGGAATTGCAAAACCTGCATCACGCAAGAGAGTGGTTAATGCAATCAGTGGTAGACCAATCAGGGCAGTTGGATCATCACTTTGAATGGCCTCTAAAAGGCTTATGCCTAAACCTTCAGACTTAGCGCTACCTGCGCAATCATAAGGTTCCTCGGCAAGAAGGTAGGCCTCTAGTACCTCATCGGATAATTTGCGAAACCTTACTTCAGTGGGAACGCACAAGGTGGTCTGGATATCACCCTTCATCAAGCAAAGCGCAGTATAAAAAGTGACGGCTTGTCCACGCATCAATTGCAATTGCGCCATCGCTCTCTCAAAGTTTCCTGGTTTGCCAATTGCGGCACCACAAAGATCAGCTACTTGATCTGAGCCGATGACCCATGCATCAGGGCGCGCTTTGGAAACTGCAGCAGCTTTTGCATGCGCTAGTCTCAGTGATAGTTCAAGTGAGCTTTCACCAGCAAGAGGGGTTTCATCCACTTTGGGTGAAATCACCTCAAAAGGAATGCGCAGGCGCTCCAATAGTTCGCGGCGGTAAACCGAAGTAGATCCCAGGATGAGCGGGGGATTTTTAGAGATACTCATTACTGCTGGTGCTTTCAAAGTAGGCTTGATTTAGACTTGTCTCATGAATCGTAATCAAGTTTTACCTCAAGTTGAGTTATCTGCAGAACCAAGTGCCTTAAAAAAGGTCGATTTTTGCGCCCCTCAGACCTATCGCGGCTCAGGTTTTTTAACCATTGATCAGCTTCCTAGGCTGGCCCAGGAAGCTTCGGTGGCTTTAAAAGGTGACGGATTTGAATGGGATGTTCAGTCTCATTTTGAGGATTCACCTGGAAGCGAGCCGCTACAAACCCTGGATTTGGGCTTAAAAGGCCGAATTCACCTGATTTGTCAGCGTTGCTTGCAAGATTGCGCTGTGGACTTGGCCGAAAAACGCCGATTTGTCCTCCTGGCTACTGAAGATCTGGCTGATGATTACCCGATTGAGGATGAAGAGCGTGAGGCTCTAGTGGCTAGCCAGCATTTCAACCTTCTGGAAACCATTGAGGATGAGATTTTGCTGTCCTTACCCCTGATTCCAAAGCATCCGGAGGGCTTTTGTGAGCCCCATGCCTCCAGTTTTGGGGACGAAGGGGAGGAAGACGCCCTAGAAAAGCCTGAAAACCCCTTTAACGTATTGAAAAATATGAAGAAAAACTAAAATTTTGGCCTGTATTTGGGATGTTGCTTTGAATATGCTTTATTGATAAATCAAGCAGTTAGACGCTTTTCCATGCTAGAATGTCGCCTTGCTTAGGAGTTCAATATGGCCGTTCAACAAAATAAAAAATCACCTTCCAAACGTGGCATGCATCGTGCGCACGACTTTCTGACCGCACCTGCTACGGCTGTTGAAGCCACAACTGGTGAGGCTCATTTGCGCCACCACATTTCACCAAACGGCTACTATCGTGGTCGTAAAGTGGTTAAAACAAAAAACGACTAATTCTTTAGTCTAAAGAGATCGAAGCGGCTCCACGAAAAGCCGCTTTTTTCTTGGATAAATCACTTGCAGCAATCAATGAGTTTATGAGCGTTACTCTAGCTATTGATGCCATGGGCGGAGATCATGGAGTCGTTGTGACGGTTCCTGCCGCCTGCGATTTTTTGGCAAAACATGCTGATGTGAAGATCGTATTGGTAGGTGACCCTGCCGCCATTCAGCAAGCACTCAATAAATTTTCTAAAGCGTCTTTAGAGCGCATTCAAATTATTCCCGCAAGCGAAGTTGTTTTGATGGATGATCCAATCGAAGTGGCTTTGCGTCGCAAAAAAGATTCTTCTATGCGGGTTGCAATCGAGCAAGTGAAAGAGGGTGCTGCAGATGCAGTCATCTCTTCTGGTAATACTGGCGCCTTGATGGCAATTTCTCGCTATATCCTCAAAACACTTGAGGGCGTTGATCGTCCTGCAATTGCCACTGCTATACCGAATGAGTTAGGTCGCGGAACAACGATGTTGGATTTAGGCGCAAACGCAGATTGTGAGCCTATGCACCTAGTTCAGTTTGCCCAAATGGCCAATGTAATGGTGCAGGTTGTCGACGGCAATCAAAATCCTTCGATCGGATTGCTCAATATTGGCGAAGAAGTCATTAAGGGTAACGAGGTAGTTAAGCAAACGAGCGAGCTACTGCGTCAATCTAAACTGAACTTCTATGGCAACGTAGAAGGTAATGATATTTTCAAGGGCACTACCGATATTGTGGTGTGCGATGGTTTTGTAGGTAATGTGGTTTTGAAGGCGAGTGAAGGTTTAGCAAAAATGATGAGCGGTATGATTCGTGAAGAATTTAATCGCTCTTGGTTAACAAAGCTCATGGCTATTTGTGCAATGGTTCCTTTATTGAGGGTGCGCAAGCGCGTTGATCATCGTCGCTACAACGGTGCGGTATTGTTAGGTTTACGCGGATGTGTGATTAAGAGTCATGGCTCAGCTGATCGCTTTGCATTTGGTTTTGCTTTAGATCGTGCTTATGAAGCCGCTAAGAATCGGATGGTGGAGCGTATTGCTGGAGCCTTTATGGCGGAGACAAAAGAATGAGTATTTACGCAAGAGTTGCTGGCACAGGAAGCTACCTTCCAGAGCTGCGCTTAAGCAACCAGGATATGGTAGAGCGTTTAGCCAAGAATGGCATAGATACAAGTGATGAATGGATCACTACGCGTAGCGGAATTTCTGCGAGACACTTTGCTGCAGAAAATGAGCTTACAAGTGATTTGGCACTCAAGGCAGCTCAAGCGGCATTAATGAGCGCTGGTATCGGCTCAGAGGATTTAGACCTCATTATTTTGGCTACTTCTACACCGGATCATTTGGGTGGTTTTCCAAGTACTGCTTGTGTAGTGCAAGATAAATTGGGCGCTCATACTGCTTGTGCAGCCTTTGATATCCAAGCAGTTTGCGCTGGATTTGCTTATGCATTAGCGACTGCCGATGCTTTTATTCGTTGCGGAACTTATAAAAAAGTTTTAGTGATTGGTGCTGAAACTTTCTCTCGCATCTTGGATTTTCAGGATCGTGGAACTTGCGTGCTCTTTGGTGATGGTGCAGGAGCAGTTGTCTTAGAGGCTTCGAATGAGCCTGGTATTTTATCCACTGCGCTGCATGCCGATGGTAGTCAACGCGATATCTTATGTGTGCCCGGACGTGCTGGTAACGGCGTAGTACATGGCTCTCCTTTTATGACCATGGATGGTCAAGCGGTTTTTAAATTGGCCGTTAAAGTATTGGAGCAAGTAGCTCATGAGGCTTTAGACAAAGCCAATCTCAAGCCAGAACAAATTGATTGGTTGGTGCCACACCAGGCCAATATTCGCATCATGGAAGGCACAGCCAAGAAGATGGGCATGTCTATGGATAAGGTCATTGTGACTGTGCATGAGCATGGTAATACTTCAGCAGCATCTATTCCTCTTGCATTAGATTCCGGTGTGCGTTCAGGGCAAATTCAGCGAGGCCAATATCTTTTGTTAGAGGGTGTTGGTGGTGGATTTGCGTGGGGCGCAGTCGCACTCAAGTACTAATTCTTAACTATTCAAAATAATCTCATGACATTTGCATTTGTTTTCCCAGGTCAAGGCTCCCAATCTGTTGGGATGTTGAACTCGGTGGCAGAGCGCCCCGAAGTACGTGCAACTTTACAAGAGGCTTCTGATGCCTTGGGTGAAGATGTTGCTAAGTTGATTGCTGAAGGGCCAGCTGAGGCCTTGTCATTAACAACCAATACGCAACCAGTGATGTTAACTGCTGGTGTAGCGTTTTATCGCGCTTGGCTTGCAGCTGGCGGCGCGGCCCCTAAAGTGATGGCGGGCCATAGCCTTGGGGAATATTCTGCATTGGTTGCTGCGGGCGTTATTTCTTTTAAGGACGCAGTGCCATTGGTACGTTTTCGTGCTGAGGCAATGCAAAGTGCGGTGCCAGTAGGGACTGGTGGCATGGCTGCAATTTTGGGTTTAGATGATGCCACTGTGATTCAAGTTTGCACTGAGGCAAGTACTGCATCTGGTGGTGTAGTTGAGGCAGTGAACTTCAATGCGCCCGGCCAGGTAGTGATTGCTGGTGCAAGTGATGCCGTAGCTAAAGCATGTGAGTTACTAAAAGCAGCCGGCGCAAAACGCGCATTGCCATTACCAGTATCAGCACCATTTCATTCCTCTTTGCTGCAGCCTGCATCGGAAAAATTAAAAAGCTATCTAGCGAGTCTTGAATTTAAAGCGCCGACTATTGCTGTGATCAACAACGTAGATGTTCAAATCTTGAATGATCCTGCGGCCATTAAAGATGCTTTAGTGCGTCAAGCAGCCAAGCCAGTACGTTGGCAAGAAACCATTCAAGCGATGGCGCAACAAGGTGTAACTCAAGTAGTGGAATGTGGTCCTGGTAAGGTTTTAGCCGGTCTCACCAAGCGGATTAATGATCAAGTGACTGGTGTGCCGGTATTTGATGAAGCCAGCTTGAGTGAAGCTCTTGCAGGTCTCAAATAAAAACAAACTTAGCTAACAAAGTTCTCAGCGGAAGACAAATATGAATCTCGATTTAAGCGGACAAATTGCCTTAGTAACCGGTGCATCACGTGGTATTGGTCAAGCGATTGCGGATGAGTTGGTGAAATGTGGTGCCAAAGTGATTGGAACAGCCACTTCGTCGGATGGTGCAAAAGCAATTGATGAGCGTCTCAAAGCTAGCGGCGGCCGTGGAATGGTCTTGAATGTCACTGAGCCAAATGCTTGTGAAAATATTATTGATGTCATCGTGAAAGATTTTGGCGGCATCAATATCTTGGTGAATAACGCTGGTATTACGCGAGATAACTTGGCCATGCGCATGAAGGGCGACGAGTGGACTGATGTGATTGATACCAACTTAAGTTCAGTATTTCGTTTATCGCAAGCAGTTTTGCGCCCTATGATGAAGGCACGTGGCGGTCGTATTATTAATATCACCTCTATTGTTGGGCACATGGGTAACGCTGGTCAGGCCAACTATGCTGCTGCAAAAGCAGGTGTTTCTGGAATGACACGGGCTTTGGCGCGTGAGATTGGTAGCAGAAATATCACAGTAAATTGCGTGGCACCTGGCTTTATTGATACTGATATGACCCGTGCTTTGAGCGAAGAGCAGCAAAATGCCCTAAAAGTGAACATTCCTTTAGCCCGCCTAGGGAGTCCTGAGGATGTAGCCCAGGCGGTGGCATTTTTAGCCTCTCCAGCAGCTGCTTACGTGACAGGAAATACCCTACACGTCAATGGCGGACTCTATTTAGCCTAACGGCAAAGCAGGGATTTGGTCATTTTTAGGCGAATTTGCTAATTTGATCCGCCAAACTGATAAAATCCTTCCATCGTTTTTTACAACCCCTGGGGAAATTAATGGACAACATCGAACAACGCGTTAAGAAAATCGTCGCTGAGCAATTAGGCGTCGCTGAAGGAGATATTAAGAATGAATCTTCTTTTGTGAACGACCTGGGCGCTGACTCTCTTGACACTGTTGAGCTGGTAATGGCTTTGGAAGATGAATTTGGTATCGAAATTCCTGATGAGGAAGCCGAAAAAATCACTACCGTTCAGCTCGCGATCGACTTCGCTAAATCAAAAGCTCAGGGTTAACTCCCGAGCCTAGGTACTACTGTGTCAGTATCAAATGGCCGACGCCGGGTTGTAGTTACCGGCCTTGGCCTCATTTCACCAGTTGGTAATTCAGTTGATGTAGCTTGGTCTAATTTGCTTGCGGGCAAATCAGGCATAGCGACTATCACTAAGTTCGACCATACTCCGCTCAGCGTTCACTTCGCAGGCGAGGTGAAAGATTTCAACGTTGAAGAATATGTTTCTGCTAAAGAAGCGCGCCATATGGATACCTTTATCCATTACGGTATTGCTGCGGGAACACAGGCTATTCGCGACAGCGGTCTTGAGATCACCGAGCAAAACGCTGAACGTGTTGGCGTGATGGTCGGATCAGGCATTGGCGGCTTGCCAATGATTGAGGAAACTGGAGCTGAGCTTTTGGCTCGCGGCCCACGCCGTATATCGCCCTTCTTCGTCCCTGGCTCCATTATTAATATGATTTCTGGTCACTTGAGTATCTTGTTTGGCCTCAAAGGACCAAACGTTGCTGCAGTGACTGCGTGTACAACTGGTTTGCATAGCATTGGCCTGGCAGCTCGCCTAATTCAGTATGGCGATGCTGATGTGATGGTTGCTGGTGGTGCTGAGTCCACTATCTCTGCACTTGGTGTTGGTGGTTTTGCTTCTGCAAGAGCGCTTTCCACACGCAATGATGATCCTGCTACTGCATCTCGCCCTTGGGATAAAGATCGCGATGGATTTGTGCTTGGAGAGGGCGCTGGTGTCATCGTGCTCGAAGAGTATGAGCATGCAAAAGCCCGTGGTGCAAAAATTTACTGTGAATTAATGGGCTTTGGTATGAGTGGCGATGCCTATCATATGACTGCACCGAATATGGATGGACCCCGTCGTTGCATGGTGAATGCAATGCGTGATGCTGGTTTAAATCCAGATCAAATTCAATATCTCAATGCCCATGGGACATCCACTCCATTGGGCGATAAGAATGAAACTGAGGCCATTAAAGCGGCCTTAGGCGATCATGCCAAGAAGGCATTGATCAACTCAACCAAGTCCATGACTGGGCACCTTTTAGGTGGCGCTGGGGGCTTGGAGTCAGTTTTCACTATTCTGGCCCTCCATAACCAGAAATCCCCACCAACCATCAATATCTTCAATCAAGATCCTGAATGTGACCTGGACTACTGCGCCAATACAGCTCGGGACGTGAAGATTGACCATGCGGTTAAAAACAACTTTGGCTTTGGTGGTACTAACGGCACCTTGATTTTTGGCAAGTTGACCTAATATTCTCCTTATCTCCACTTTTTTGGTTTTTACCAAGTAGGCTCAGCATTATGAAAAAGTACTTTATTGCGCTATTGGCTGTTATGAGCCTTAGCCAACCCTCGTTTATTCCAGTCGCCTCTGCTCAAAATCCTAGAGTGATGATTCCTGACTTTGCTGACCTAGTCGAAAGGGCTAGTCCTGCAGTGGTCAATATTCGTACAACTGAAAAAGTGCAAGTACAGCAGACGGGTGGCATTCCTGGGATGCCTGAAGAACAGGCGGAATTCTTCCGTCGTTTTTTTGGTGTTCCTCTTCCTGGGGTTCCTAATACTCCTAAACAGACTCCGCCCAAGCAAGGCAAGCCAGAGGAAGCAGATCGTGGAGTGGGATCTGGTTTCATTATTGAATCCAATGGATTGATTTTGACAAATGCCCACGTGGTTGAAGGTGCAACAACAATCTATGTCACCTTGACTGACAAACGTGAATTCAAGGCTAAGTTATTGGGGATGGATAAGCGCACCGATGTGGCAGTTGTCAAAATTGAAGCACGTGATTTACCAAGGTTACCTTTGGGAGACTCTTCACGTGTGAGAGTGGGTGAGTGGGTCTTGGCCATTGGTTCCCCATTTGGATTGGAGAACACAGTGACCGCCGGTATTGTCTCTGCTAAGAGTCGCGACACTGGCGATTACCTTCCCTTTATTCAGACTGACGTTGCGGTCAATCCAGGTAATTCTGGCGGCCCCTTGCTAAATACTTCTGGGCAAGTGATTGGTATCAACTCTCAAATTTTTAGTCGCTCTGGTGGCTACATGGGAATTTCTTTTGCCATTCCGATCGATGAGGCAATGCGCGTAGCAGATCAATTGCGCACAACTGGAAAAATGACTCGCGGTCGTATCGGCGTTGCTTTAGGTGAGATGACTAAGGATGTCGCAGAGAGTTTAGGTTTGGGTAAACCACGCGGCGCATATGTTCGCAATGTTGATCCAGGCGGTCCTGCAGCAGTAGGCGGAATTGAATCTGGCGATGTGATCTTGAGCTTCAATGGGCGCGAAATTGCAAAGTCCACTGATTTACCTCGCTTAGTTGGAGAAACTAAGCCTGGCACTGCTGCTACCGTTCAGGTTTGGCGCAAGGGAGCGACCCGGGATATCACAGTCACAGTGGGTGACAGTGAGTCAAATCAAAAGGCCAGCAAAAAGACAGAAGCACCCTCATCAAATAGCGCTAATGCCAATGCTTTAGGTGTGGCAGTGATTGATTTATCTGATGCCAAAAAGAAAGAGCTCAATATCAAAGGCGGTATTGAAGTTACTGGCTTAGGGGAGGGCGCTCTGGCTAGGGCTGGAATCCAGCCTGGGGATGTCATTATCCGGATTGGGGATGCCGATATTACTGGGGTCAAGCAGTTTGAGTCCCTTGTAAAAGGCCTTGATGCCAATAAGGCTGTTCCAGTCTTTGTTCGCCGGGCTGACAGCACCCTGGTTATCCCAGTAAGGCCAAAATAAGGCCAATTTAGGCCCGGAAATGGGGTTCGGCGCTAAATCAGCGCCACCCATTACAATCCTCCTAAGACGGCTTTTTGCAGCGCATCATTGTGGTGCGTTCTGACAAGGCGTTTTTTGAATGACCAAATAAGACGCTATGGATTTAATCCGCAATTTTTCTATCATCGCCCATATCGATCACGGCAAATCAACGCTTGCTGATCGCATTATTCAACTGTGCGGTGGACTTTCTGATCGTGAGATGGAAGCCCAGGTTCTGGACTCAATGGATATTGAGCGTGAACGTGGAATTACGATTAAAGCTCAAACAGCCGCCTTAAATTACAAGGCAAAAGACGGCAAGATCTATAACCTCAACTTAATTGATACCCCGGGACATGTCGACTTTTCTTATGAAGTCAGTCGTTCCTTGTCTGCTTGTGAGGGCGCTCTACTAGTGGTTGATGCAAGCCAGGGTGTAGAAGCGCAAACGGTTGCCAACTGTTACATGGCGCTTGAGTTAGGTGTTGAGGTGGTCCCAGTCTTAAACAAGATTGATTTACCGCAAGCAGATCCAGATCGCGCTAAAAAAGAAATTGAAGATGTCATCGGCATTGATGCGTCTGAAGCAATTACCTGTTCGGCAAAAACAGGTATGGGCGTTCAAGACGTGATCGAAGAAATGATTGCTCGGGTTCCTCCGCCAACTGGTAATGTAAAAGAACCATTACACGCCT
>JACCDO011680429.1_pt1 | contig 12890 bp, 10 predicted proteins | sample 7446101 | NCBI WGS metagenome assembly JACCDO01 (sample SAMN15323440, study PRJNA562643) | freshwater metagenome | isolation source: river surface water | place: USA:Blue River Watershed | collected 2017-08-16
CAAATAGTACAGATGCGAATTGTCCTTTTAAAAATGCAATTTCTGAATTAATGAAAAATCCGGTTAATGAATTTATAACTGAAACTACCATTGAAAAATCTGTAAAAGTTGATTTAATTAAGGAAACATATCGTAGTTTAGATAGTTTATATCTATCTAATAAAGATAAAGATAATCTTCAATCAGCATTATACAACTTTAAATTTAATCGTGAAAAATACGAGAGATTACATATTTGCAATAAATTAGGTATAATGTTATATGGCGAACCGGGTACCGGTAAGTCGTCATCAATTGAGGCTATCAGTTCCTATTTAATGCGCGATATATATTATTTATCATTAAACTCCATACAAACTACCAAAGAATTGGGTATGGTTTTCGATTATGTTTATAATCAAACCAATGGTGGTGGTATTATCGTGATGGAAGACCTCGATTGTAACTCGAAGATTTTACATAAACGCGAATTAGGATATAATATCCCGGTACAAAATACAATGTCTACCGCTGATATAGCGGGCGATGAACAACCGTTAACCCTCGATTATATTCTCAATATTTTACAGGGTACATTAACACGTGACAACTCAGTGTTTATTGCAACTACAAATCATTTAGACGTACTTGACCCGGCGTTTTATCGCGATGGGAGATTCGATGTTAAAATTAATTTGAAATCGGCCACTCACGAACAGATAATTGCAATGTATAGAAACTTCTTTGAAAGAGAACCGAATATTGAAATTATTAATAGAATTTCAGAAGATAAATATAAAATGGCTACTTTCGAATCAGTATTTAGCAACTATTTAAATAAACCGGAATTTATAGATGAAGATTTGTTTAGAAACTTTATCTAAATCAATTACTGATTATATTTTTATTGTGATTAAAAATAATTGATTAATCCAAAAAATTCTGGAAATTTTATAAAAACTTAAGAAAAATACTTTTTATAAAATTTTAGAAATAAGAAATTTTTAATTTTAAACTTTATATACAAAAACAAAGATTTTGAAAATCCTTAATTTTAAAAAAAGTGAAAAAATGGGATAAATAGATGGAAATATATTCAAATTGCCTAAACATATTAAATTTGGATTTTTTAATTTTAAAGATTTAATAATATATTATATTAAAAATGATTGATTGTAATCTTTGTGGGCATAAGTTTGAAAGTAATCATAAACTTAAACGTCATCTAAATAAAAAAATTCCTTGTAATTCTAAAACAAACATAAATATACAAGATTATATTGAACAAATTAATAATAAAAAGAAACATATTGTAGTAAATGGTATTAAGTTATATAATTGTATATATTGTAATAAAAATTTAAAAACTATATCATCTAGATCAAATCATCAAAAAAAATGTAAATCAAAGTTTTTAGAAAAAAATAACTTATTTACAGATGAACAGATAAATAATATTTCTCAACCTTCTACAATTATTAATAATTCTCAACCAACTTCAACTATCAATAACATAACCAATAATAATAATAACATAACTAATAATAATTTAATTAATAACGGAATATTGAATAATGGTATTATTATAAACGTGAATGGTAACATAGACCAACGCGTGTTAGAACAAATCAATAGTTTTATTGTTGATAATAAATTATATAAATCAATTAAATCATTTCCAAATTATTCATTAGAAACATTAGTACAAGAGGATTTTAGTAAATTAAAACAATTTATAAATAAATGTAAAAAAGAAGATTTAAATCCAAGTACAGGTCATCGTTCTGATTATAATTTAGCAATTGAATTGTTTAAAGAAATATTGAATGTAGATGATTATAGGACCAAAAATACTTTTATACAAGAAGTAACAGATAATGTTGCATACTGTTTCTTAGATGATAAATTTTATTCAATAAATTTAGAAGACCTATTTCAGATATTTTTTCAACATTTACATTTATTATTAAAAAGAATAATTAAAATTAAAGATTGTTTTGATGGCTTAAATCGTGACGATAAAGATTATGTAACATCAAATTATAATCAATTTAGAGATTATATTGATAATTCCGATAAAACAGAATTAAAAAAAGAATTAGTAAATTGTATGTATAAAAATAAACAATTTTTAACAGAATTTATTAATTCAGCTACTCCTATTACAGAATTAAGTAAAAAAATAAAAAGTAAAACTATTCAGTTTAATAGTAATTTAGTTAATAAACTTCGAAAAAAATATAATTTAAGCATAAAAGACCTTGATGAAACTCATGAAATAATTAAAATTACAGATAAAGATATAAATTATAGAACAACGAATTCTATAAAAACAATAATTTCAGATAATGAAGAAATAATAGTTGATTATGATAATACAATAATTAAAAATACACCAGATGGTTATAAATTATATAAAACAGAATTTATGAATAATATTTTATGGTATGACCCTGATGCGGAGGTTGGTTATATTGAATTCTTTAATACTCACTATTTATTAACAAAAGAAGAATTAATAACACAAGTTAGTTTGATTAATGAATATAAAAATAAAATTTTTAATAATAAAAAAATTATAGGCATTGATAATTCATAAAAAGTGTTTGAATGAAAACATTATTCCAAAAAAAATATATTATAGTCAAATAAAATATAAATCGGTTTTAAAAACCCATTTTTTCACTTTTTTAAAAATTAAGGATTTTCAAACTATTTGTTTTTTGATACAAAGTTTAAAAACTAAAATATTTATAAAAAGTTTTTAAGTTTTATAAATTTTTTATTAAAATATCATTATTAATTTAATTTACTTATTATTGTTGAATTAGTTATAGCAAGTAAAATATTTAAGATATCATTTTTATTAATAATATTATTATTAATAAATGGTATTATACCAACCTCATGAAATGGATCAAATAATAAATCAAAATCAAGATATTTAGATTTATAAAATTTATAATTATTTGGTCCAGTAATATATTTATTATTTACTACAGTTGATATATCATTATCATTTATTATACAAACTAAATCATTATTTGACTCGTCATCTGAATTTAATGAATAATCATTATTTATCTCATCTTTTATATTCACGACTAATGAATTATTTATATGTTCATCAGTAAATAAAGTATTTTTTTCTAAAAACTTTGCTTTACATTTTTTTTGATGAACAGACTTTGAAGGAGCTGATTTAAGATTTTTTTTACAATAATAACAAATAAAATATTTAATACCATCTACTACTACCGTTTTTTTGTTATTTATATTATTTATATAATCATTTCTATCAATATTTGATAATATTGTTTTACAAGGATATTTCTTATTTAAATGTCTGATTAATTTATTTGTATTTTCAAAAGAATTACCACATCTATTACAGTCAACCATTTATATAATATATAAAAATTTATCTTTAACATTTTTTGAAATTAAGGATTTTCAAAATTTATGTTTTTGGATACAAAGTTTAAAATTAAAACTCTGTTATTTCTAAAATTTTATAAAAAGTTTTTTTCTTAAGTTTTTGTAAAATTTCTAAATTAATGTTATTCTATAAATTTCTATTTAGTCAAATAATATACATATCTATATAATTCAAAGGAATATATTTATACATAATATGATAACAATTTGAATAAAATAAATTATTATTTAAAGAGTTATTAGTTGTAATATATAATGTGTTCGTTAGAAAATGCCTTTAATAGCTTTATTACAGATGAAAAACATAAAGAAATGTTGAAAAAATATGAAATTCAAGATATTAAAATAAAAGAAGAATATAGACTAGCTAAAGAAGCATTGATGACCAAGTACAATGTAGAATTAGAAAAAATCAATTATTCTCATTCCGATTACGTTAATAAAATATTTGCATCTGTATATAAAGACAAACAAACAAACAAATTATACTATAAGTACAATAATAAAAACGACGACGATGAGTCGGATTTAGACGATGATAATATAAAGACTCGAGTAGAACCATATATTTGGTTAGACGAAGAAGGATGGAGTAAATTAAAAGAAGCTGAAACAAATAAAATGAATTTAGAAAAGATGGAACAAGAGAATAAAAGACCTGAATTATTAGAATGGATAATACAAAATCCTGGAAAATTAAAAGGTCAGAAACTTGAAATTTATGAAAACTATAATTCGGAACCAAAACATGTCTGTGTAACTTTTAATAACAATGATATATGGTATGATGGCGATTCTTATACTAATATTAGATTAAATAATATAAACTATAAATTTATTAGATATAAAAGCAATCCATCGAGAGAATCAATCAGAAGAGCATTATTAGAAGGACCAATTGCATCTATAATATCTGAAGAAGCAGAAGAAATAGATATGTATTATTCAGAAACACCGCAAAATGTTTTAGATAAATATTTATAAGAATTTAAAGCTAAAATAATAATTAATTATAAATAATATGAAATCAGTACGTTTAGTAAGACGATATGCAAATAATATTTTAATTGATTTAACAAAAATATCATATTTAAAACTAGATAATAATAGTATAAATTTTTATAATAATACACCAAGTTATGGTGGTGCATTCTTTTTTACAGTTGGATTTAGTATGACAAGTAGTAAAAATTTGTTAGAAACAATTTCTTGGAGTACCAATGAAGAAGCATTAAAAGAGTTTGAAAGTATTAATAATGATTTAAATAATTATTATCAAAATATAGGTTGTATTAAAAAAATTGATTAAATAAATTTTATAATAAACTTTACTATAAAATTTATCAATAAAATGGATGAAGATATATTAATTGATATACCATTAGATAATAAAAAATTAAATATTGAATCTAATATTAGTTTAACAACTATTATTTTAGATAATATTGAAAATAAACCAGAATTGGATTTAAATAGTGCTAAAGATGAAATAGTACAAAATGCGACGAATATTATTGAAAATAATAATTTACCAAATATTCCAGAAGTAGATATTTCAGGTAATGTAGTTAATACTGGACCTAAAAAAGATGACAAAGATATATTAAAAGATGTACGTTTAAAACAATATAACGATAAATGCCAGGAATACGTAAATAAAATCAGTAAAAGTAATATATATTATCAAAAAATAGTAGACGTATTGGTATATCGGACAAATGGTGCAAAATACTTTTTAAAATCGTTATCGCTTTTAATTAAAGAATTGTTTGAATTAAGTTTAAAAATATTATTATGTTGTATTGGATTAACATTTAATGGTGTTAAAATAGCATTTGATTTATTAACATATACAATTTTAAATTCGTTTCCTCAATTAATGGCATTAATCACATATTCGATAATATCAGTTAATTATAAATTCAAAACAGATTATACTAATGGTATGATATCATTTTTTGCTGTTTATTCATTATTATTAAGTCATTATTTCATAATTTTAAATACGTGTGAATATAAAAAACGTTCAGATTTATTCGTAATACTTGCGGTCCATCTAATAAAATTAACAGAAATAGGTTTAGAAATCTTTTATATAATTGAATTCAATAAAACATATACTGATTTAGATAGATATACTTATTTACTATCATCTATTGCTATTTTAACAGGTTTGTATTATGTCTTAATGCCGTTTTATTTGAAACATTATTGTAATAATTATAAATTATTAACCTATTATGAACAAGAAGACAAATTAACAAAAATAAATGAAACTATAAATGAAAAATATGGAAATATAATAATTCAATCATTTATTAAATTTACAAACCAAGAATTATCAGAACATAAATGTGTAAATGAAGAATGCAAGGATTGTGAATGTAGTATATGTTATTGTAAAGATACTAATAAATTTATAAAAACAAAATGCAATCATTTATTCCACATAGATTGCTTAGAAAAATGGTTATCAACAGATATAAAACAAAATCAAGAATTTAGCTGTCCAATGTGTCGAACAGATATATTTGAGTACTCATAATAAGCTATGTACGATTCGACCAAATTATATTTTTAAAATGGATTGAGTTCTCGATAGTTTTAATAAATGTATTATAGTCAGAAACAATATTAAATTTGAATGAAAAGTAACCAGAAATAGAATAATTAGATGGATGATAATCAATTCGTATTGCCAAATTTTCTAAATCCTTTACAATATTTGTAATAAAATTGTTATGTATGGTATGTAAATTTATTTTTTTAATTTCAGAATTAATATTTTTATAATTATTTTTAGGTGAAGATAGGTAGTCAACTCCAACTCTATATACGAATATATCGTAATTAATAATCGATATATAGACTTCAGTCCATTTTTCGTCTAAAGTAGATGTAATAAGTAAATTCGATTTAATATCCATATAAAATATATTTTTTAATATATAACAATAAAATTAAAGTAAAGAAAAATGAAATCGAATATCTTTACTTTTAATGAAAGGTTGTATGAAAATCAAGAAGATTATAAGTATGATAAGTTAAGATATTTTTTTCATTTACCACGTGTAGTAAAAAGCAATATTGTAAATATGTTGAAATTGAATACGAATTTATTATCAATCGTAGAAGTTATCGGTATAATAAAAGATTATATCGAAGTGAATAAATTGCGTAAATTTGAAATGAATAAGAGGATTATAGTTTGTGATGAACAGTTATCATATATATTGAATGAAACCTATTTCGAAGAATATAAATTAACAGAATTAATAATAAAGAATACGTTTTCAAAAGATTAATTAAAAATAAATTAAAGATTTAAAAGTTAATAATTATAAATGAATGATTTTGAAACAGAAATAAAAAAGTGTATTTGGAATGAATATCTAAAAGATAATAGGCAAGTATCATCAAATCTATGTGAAATATTGGGTTTAGATGAGGCAGAGTTATATACAATAAACCAAATAGTAAAAAGAGTACACGAATATGGGGTAGAGAATAATTTATTGGAAATAGAAAATGGAGAATATTATATAAAAATGAATAATAGTTTGAAAAAGATATATAATGAAGAACGAATAAAATTAAAAGATTTTACGAAGAAAATATTAAATCATATCATATAATATAATGAGTGGTGATAAAGAAGATATAGAAATAGAATCACTAATAACAAAGATTTCATTATTTTTTAATAAGTTAGATACGAATACGACATTAATAATATTATTTTTTGCAGGTGCATTTGCATTGGTAATGGGTAGTATAAATGAAGGATTAATAAGTGATACATCATTATTATTAACAGTATTAGTAGGTTTTGGAGTATATTATTATGTAAAAAAGCAATATACAAAAGAGTTGAATAAATACAGATTAAAAGACAAATCATTAAAAGAAATAAATTTATTGGATGATTTATGTAGTAATAGAGAAACAAGAAATGCAGAATTATGTAATAAATATGAGGATGGAAAGACGAATTTCAAAACAATAAATGAGATGTTATTGAAACAATACAGAACAGTGATAAAAGATATATAAGATTATTATGTATTTAAAAAATATATTATATATAATAATACTATGACATTAGGTAATTTAATACAGATAGAAGCGAAAGGACCAGAAGATGCATTATTATATGGACAACCACAAGTATCTTATTTTAGACAAGTATATAAACGTTCAACAAATTTTGCATCAGACTATTTTAAAATAGCGGAAAATTATTTTATTCATGCAGATTTTGGAACAACCGTTAAAATAAAATTACCACAAAGAGGTGATTTATTAGGAGGAATGTATTTAAAAGTAAAATTTGCAGATTTACAAAGAGTGAATAATTATTATAATCCGGATGGTTCAACAACAAAAGAGCCGCAATTTACATCATATATAAATGGTATAGGTTGTAATTTTATAGAAGAAATAAAATTTTTAATAAATGGTGTTTGTGTGGAAAGGTTAAGTGGGGAATTAATATTTTTATATAATGAATTACATAATAGTGAATCAAGAAAGAAATCATTTTATAAAAGTATACGTTATTATGATGATTCATTTAGAATAAGTTATACAAACACAACTGATGTTATGACCTATTTACATATCCCATTCTTTTTTACAAGAGACCCATCAGTATATTTACCAATAATAGCATTACATAATACAGAATTGAATTTAGAAATAAAATTTAGACCATTAAATAAATGTTTAATAAGAGAATATAATTATACAGGAGATACAACCCCATGTTTAAATGAATGTGAGAATGATGGAACCGGACGGTTTTTTATACCAAATATAAATGAAATGTATCCAGAACAAGTGACAGCAAAAATAAATCAAGTAGAATTATTTATAAAAAACATATTTTTTGATAAAGAGGAACAAGCATTTTTTAAAAATCAAGAATATAAATTATTAATAGAAACATTAAATATTGGAACGAGTGATGTATTAAATGAGCCGAATGAAAGAAATACATTTTATATACCATTAGAATACTATCATCCAACAAAATATGTATTTTGGGTATTACAACGTGAGGATGTATATGATGCCAATTTTTATGATAATTTTACAACATCATTTAATATAAGATATGGTGATGATGGTGTATATACATTTGATTATGATGACCATTTATTATCGGAAGCAGTTATATTGGTAAATAATCAAGAAATAAGTCCAATAACAGATGAGATATTTTTATCAAGTGTGCAATTATATGATAATTTTAGGTCAGGAACAGATTATAATATTTATGTTTATAATTTTGCATTGAATCCTTGTTCAAATAATCCACAGGGTACATTTAATTTTTCAAAGGTTTTACATAAAGATTTAAGATTATCATTGGTAAGTCCAAGTAAATTTACAAACAATAATTATAAACCAAATATTTTATTAAGAACTTATTCACATTCATTCAATTTCTTGATAATTAAAGATGGGTTAGCAGGTGTAGTATATAAACAATAAAAAAGTAAAGAGAATAACAGATATGATTGTAAACATTTATTATTTACGTAATAGATGTTTCTAATCAAATATATCTATATATTATATAAGTTATGAGTAGGAGGGATAATTTCCAGTATATTCCAAGACTACAAGTTAAAGAACTAGAGACTAATCGTATTGTAGCTGGTAACATACCTGCGCAAGATAAATTAACTCTTAATGGTTGGCTTGTGGTAGACCAAACTGCGATAATTTATAAAGATTTATCAGTTGGTGGTCGTATTTATGGTCAGGGTATAGATTCCAGTGGAGGAGGTGGTGGTATGGACTTCTCAGATTTTGCACTTATTAATGGTGTATTAAGTGTAAATGGAATATCATTTTTAAATAATGCATCTATTGGTGGATATACTTTTATTGAAAGCTTAGATGTTAGTAATAATTTAATAGTTAATAGTATTTCTATTTTTGAATTAAATATGGGTGGTCCAGCAGTATTTAATCAAGATTTAAGTGTAGCAGGTCCAATTTATGGTTTTAATGATTTATCATTGGGAGCAACTGCATACTTAGATGCATTGTCGGTAAACGGTTATACAACCTTAGAATATTTAGATGTATATAATGAAGCTAATTTTAATAGTAATGTAAATATAACCCAAAAACTAACTGTTTCAGATGATGTTTCTATATCTGGTAATATTATTTTAGATGGTTCTATTAGTATTTCAGGTAATGTTTATAGTGATAATACTACTACAAATAATTTATCAGTGTTAGGTCCTACAACTTTAAGTAGTTCATTATCATTAGATGGACCATTAACATTAAATAATTTATTATCATTATCCGGTTCATTAATATTAGATGATTTATTATCTTTATCCGGAGCATTAATATTAGACGATTTATTATCTGTAAGTGGTAATGTAACAATTGAAGACTCAATTTCAATTAATGGTTCCACAACAATTAATAATACTTTATCATTATCTGGTTCATTAACTTTAGATGATTCATTATCTGTTAGCGGTTCTACTACATTGACAGATTCATTATCGGTTGGTGGTTCGACTACTTTGACTGATTCATTATCTGTAAATAATGCAGTTACATTATCATCTACATTATCTGTAAACGGAATTACAACATTAAGTAGTGATTTATCATTATCCGGAAACATTATATTAGATGGTTTATTATCATTATCGGGAAACATTGAATTATTAAGTGATTTAAGTATTGGAGATAATTTGTATGTTAGAAATAATGTAAGTATTGGTAATGATTTATATTTACAAAATAATGCAAGTATTGGTAATAATTTAACAATAGTAAATAATGTAAGTATTGGAGGAGATGTATTGATTGCAGGCGATTTAACAGTATTAGGTAATAAAACAGAATTAAATACCCAACAAGTTGTATCAGATGATGGAGTTATATTATTGGCTAAAAATAATCCGAGTGATAATTTAGCAATAGGTTTTTTAGGAGAATATAAAGATGGTAGTAATAATTTATATTCTGGTTTAATAAGAGATATAACAGATAAGGAATATTGGTTAATAAAGGATTATACAGACCAAGATGCAATCGGGTTTTCAGGTGTATCAGATGCTAATTTAGCAGATTTAAATTTAGCTAGATTACGTGCATTAAGTATAAATACAACATCATTAACGATTAACAATAGTTTATCAATCAATGGTGTATTATATTCAAATAGTGCATTATCAATAAACGATAATATATATACAAATGCATCTATATCTGTAAATAGTAGTGTTGAAATTGGAGATACACTTAATGTGTCTAATATCGCAACATTTAATAATAGTATTTCAGTGTATGGTCCAATAACTGCAAATTCGAATTTATCTATTTCGGGTCCAATAGTTGCAAATTCAAACTTGTCAATTAATGGTACAACATATTCAGAAGGTTTATTATCTATTTCAAATAAAATAATTGCAGGAGATGGTATATCAGTTTATGGTACACAAAACCTATACGGCGATTTAAGTGTATCAAATAATATAATATTGAATAATGATTTATCAATAAATGGAAACAATTATTTAAATGGATTGTTGAGTGTGAATCAAACAGTCTATTTAAAAAGTAATACAATCATTGATGGTGATTTAAGTATAGGCAGTAATGTATATTTTTCAGGTAAATTAAGTATAAATGAGGATGTATATATGAATTCAAATTTATCAATTGCAAATACAATTTATACTTCAAGCATTAATGTAACAGATACTAGTTATTTTAATAGTTTATCAATTAATCAATTAGACGTATCTAGTTCATCAGTAATAAATCAATATGTAACAGGTACATCATATATAAATGAGAGTTCAATTTCATATCAATATATAAACAATGATTTAACAGTTGATGGTACAACATATGTAAATATTTTATCAGTTGCAAATGAATATATTCAAAGTAATTTAACTGTAGATGGTTTAACAACTTTAAATGTTTTATCTTTAGCATCTGAATATATTGAAAATAACTTGAGTGTAGGTGGTACAACAATTTTAAATGTGTTATCTTTATCAAATCAAATTATTCAAAATAATTTAAGTGTTGGAGGGAATACAATATTAAATGTATTATCTTTATCTAATCAATATATTCAAGCTAATTTAAGTATAAATGGAATTGCAACACTTAATTTATTATCATTGAATTCTGCATACATTCAAAATAACTTAAGTATCAGTGGAACATCATTTATAAATACATCATCAATTTCAAATCAATTTATAAATAACAATTTAAGTGTCGGAGGTGTAACAACATTACAAACTTTATCAGTATCAAATGAATATTTACAAAATAATCTTAGTATTGGTGGTACAGCATTTATAAATAATGCAATTAGTATTAATGGAATTACATATATGAAGAATAGTTTAAGTTTGAGTGGTGATATTATTATAAATGGAAACATTTCAATTAGTGGAAATCAATATTCAAATATAATTTCAATCAATAATTTATACACTTCAAACAATTCATATATATCAGGTTCAGTAAGTATTAACCAAGATTTAAAAGTATCAGGTACTACTTCATTGAATTTACTTTCAGTATCAAATGAATATATCCAAAACAATCTTAGTATTGGTGGAACATCATTTGTAAATACATCATCAATTGCAAATCAATACATCGGTAATAATTTAAGTATCGGAGGTGTAGCAACATTACCAACAATATCTGTTTTAAATGAATATATCCAAAACAATCTTAGTATTGGCGGTACATCATACGTAAATACTTCATCAATTTCTAATCAATACATTGGCAATAATTTAAGTATCGGAGGTATAGCAACATTACCAACATTATCGGTTTCAAATGAATACATCCAAAATAATTTAAGTGTTGGTGGAATAACCTATTTAAAAAACTCATTAAGTATGACTGGTACAATGACGGTAAATGGTAATGTATCTATTAATGGAACAGAATATATAAATAATTTATCAGTACAATCATTATATTTATCAAATACTTTATCTGTACAAAATAATGCAATTTTTACAAATTCAGTCAGTATTGGACAAAATTTAACAGTATCAGGAAATTTAACAGTTCTAGGAACTCAAACAATTTTAAATACTCAAACAGTTGATATATCAGATAATATTATTTTAATTTCATCAAATAATACTAGTAATGAACTGGCAATTGGTATCTTAGGTAAATATGATAATTCAGGAGCAGTATATACAGGTTTAATTAGAGATACAACTGAGAATAATTCTTGGTGGTTAGTAGAAGATATATCAAGTAATATATCGTATGGGTTTACTGGAGTAACAGACTCACAAAAAGCTGATTTAACTTTAGGTAAATTAGATGCATTAGATTTAGAATTAAGAAATACAGCAAATATTGCAGGTAATTTAAGTGTAAATGGTATTGGTATAATAAATAATCAATTATCAGTATCTGATAACACAACATTAGCA
>JACCDO010520356.1_pt1 | contig 12889 bp, 5 predicted proteins | sample 7446101 | NCBI WGS metagenome assembly JACCDO01 (sample SAMN15323440, study PRJNA562643) | freshwater metagenome | isolation source: river surface water | place: USA:Blue River Watershed | collected 2017-08-16
CAACACTCAAATCATTCAACATTCCCTCTAGCTTACTGGTAAACTGAGCGCCGCATTTTAGCTTGAGCTTTCCTATCATCATTCGTTCATGCTCATCGGATGCCGACCGTTGGTTCAGTAGGCGTTTTGCTAGTTGGTTGCGATAAATTTCATTGAAAATATCTTTGTCATTCAGGTACGAAAACATCTGCACGCTTTTCTCTAGATACTTATTCACTTCTTCGTCCGTCACCTTCTCGCCACCAGTCTTGAGAATTTTATCACAGAATAGGGCCAATAAATCAACTATCTTCACCGTCATATCTCTGTTTACTATGTCCACGAACGCCTCCTTCAAATGCTTATGGAATATCGCATTTCCTTCGAAGCTGCTGGTGACCATATCACTGAACTTATCATGGATGTCTAGTAGTTCTTTAATTACTTCGGTATCACCACCTTCATCTTTTTCAGCACCTTCCGCGGCTTTTGCGTCAGTAGCAACACTTGCACCACCAGCAGTAACACTTGCACCACCCGCAGCGGCATTGCGGTTATTTAATTTTGCATCAATCTTACTATAACCAGTTTGAGTAATGTGTTCTTGCACGATAATCGCCATTGGCTGAAGTCCACTATCTGGTAAGCGGTTATGTATGCGTAGGAATAGCTCATACATGCGATGAAGATCATCATGTTTCTCGTTAATTAACAGTACTCTACACCCGCTTCCCTCCTTTTCCAGCAATTCTTTCTGTCGCTTATCTAATATTTCCTCTTCAACTACGTGCAACAATTTGTTTTTGGTTTCAGCATTTAAATAGTTCAATACACGCTTCGCCTCCTCGTTTAACGCATTCTCTGCTTTGATCAAGTACGCAGGAGTAGAGTCTTCATGGATCCAATATTGACTTTTTTTAGCATAATAATCTCGTGATAAGTTGAGTAATGGTTGTTCTAACTCCGTCGTGTATACTCGAAGTGAATTCATTCCCATATCTTCAAAAATACGAACTATATTTTTGATCAATGAACGATCAATTATACCACCTTCACGTTCAATATTGATTAACTCAAGAATTGCATCAGATACAGCACCACATATTTGATCGAATACAACTTCTTTAAACAATTGTTGACTTTTTTCAGATAGAGAAGGTAAAGTATGATACTTCACATAATAACGATCAATATATTGGAAAGTAATCAAGAAAAACTTCATCATTCGCTTATGATTATCAAATTTCTTATTCAATTCTTTCAATAAATTTTCACCAGTGTTCCTTTGTAACACTGGTAAAACATTTGCTGATAAGTATCTCGATACGCTATCATTATGACGTTGATAAAGTTGCTCCGACCAGTTGTATGGCTGTCGTTGGGTGCACATGTCGTAAATCAATGTATAACATTCCATTTTTTCTTTATTATTGAATAATGATGCTTTGTTTTCTGCATTTAATTCCATAATACAATCATTGTCCAAGAACTTTTCCAGTGGTCTGATGAGGATCGTTTCCAGCTGTCGCCAGCCTTCTTCCAGTTGGATTGGTCCTTTCGCCTGGTCACCCATTATTCCACGTCGATTTCTATTATTTTCTTCTTTCTTCGAAAAATGGAAGAGGAATTTACTAGGGTTGTTGCGAAAGTAGATTCTGACTTATCTTAGTTGTTATATATATAGTAGAACCGCAGGCTGTACCAAGTAATTGCGCCTAGTTCGGCAATGTTTATATATTGTAGTATCACAGCCAAGATGTATTACTATATTTCACGTCGTTTCAATGTTCAAATAAATTAAAACATGCATTTCTACTCATCATGAAGCATGTTTCTCTTCTTGCACTCAACAAATATGTTCTAATGGTCTGTATATCTAGTATCTTATCGGTAGTCCGACTTTTCTATTTGGAATTTTCAAGGCAAGATACAAACATCAGGAAGCTAAGTAGAGGTAGGTAAAGTACGAATAATTTCTTGTTTAAAGCGCACGTAATTTGCAGAATGTTGCGAGCGGGATTATCTGTCATCATAATGGGCGCACCAGGCGGCGGCAAAGGCACCATCAGTAAGAAGATTTTGAAAGATTTCAAGTTCAATCATATATCAACAGGTGATATTCTTCGAAAACATGTTCAAGATAAAACGGAATTAGGTTTGATTGCAAATAGTTATATGGTAAAAGGCGCATTAGTACCTGATACAGTTGTTATTGATATGCTTCGTTTAATACATAAAAATAAGAAGAATGATGAGTCTTTGTTGTTAGATGGATTTCCTCGCACTATTGAACAAGCCAAACAATTAAGTACAATATTTCCCATTGATTGTTTGATATCATTAGATATACCACATCAGACAATAATTGATCGTTTGAGTAACAGATGGATTCATGCACCATCTGGACGTATTTATTCATATGATTACAATCCGCCAAAAATTCATAATAAAGACGATATTACAGGAGAGCCATTGAGTCAACGCGACGACGACAAGCCCGAAACAATTAGCAAAAGATTAGTTTCTTACGAACAAATGACGAAACCTTTAATAGAATATTATAGAAATCATAGTAAAAACACTCACGTCGAAGTGTTTCAAGGAACAGAAAGTGACGTGATTTACCCCAACGTAAAGAATTATTTGTTGAAACATTTTAAAACTAAATAAAACTAAATACCCAAAAGAAAAGCGAAAACCCCATTTCCTTCCTTTATTCTGCATTCATTAACCGCATTTTGTACAAATCTAGCTGCCGCATGTTGTGATCAAACTCATCGATATTTTGCAGTATCGCGTCTATGTCAACCACACCCATCTTGTCAATGTCGCAAGCGTCAATCAAATGTTGAATAAAACTTGAAACAAACTCATCGATAACCGCATCGGTATTGGCAAACAACAACATTTCTTTGGCATACCTCCTAACAAGTATATTGACATCAGCATAATTGAGGAGACTATTTCTACTTTCAACTCCTTTAATCTCCTGCAACAACTCTTTTAACTTGACTTTATTCGGGGCTAATACTTTCCCTTTATTGCAAATATAATGCACAAAATCAGTTTTTGTTATGTATATTGCATCACTAACCTTGTGGTGCTTCGCTACTCGCTGCGTCAACTCTTTTACATCGTCTGACTGCGTAGTATCACTATAAAGATACAAAACATTGAAGAAATTGTTCTTATAAAGCACATTTTCTCGAACTTCCGAGTAAGATGCAACGCGCAACACCGTCTCGAATGCGAATAGCGATCGTTTGAAAGCAACTTGTTGAAGTGCATCATGTTTTACAGATTTATATATTTCCGTTAATTTCATGTTTGATCTAATAGCTGCCAGCACGTTAAACTTGGCGAACCCAGCGGTGAAGTTAGACACAAGGCTTTGTAAATCAATCACGTTAAGGTATTTCTTAAATATTATTTTAGTCGTTTGTATATCAGCCGTCAGCTTGACTATCAGATCATTAATCATTATCTCGTTATACTTTATGACATCACCATTACTTGCTTTTCCAGTTCCTAATACGGAGTCCACTATCTCGATGATTGAACGAGTACTCATAGATGGATTTTCAACCAACAATTTATTTACACCAATGTATATACACTCAAATGTAAAGACCAAAAGGTTTTTGTCAATGTTTTTTATTTCTGTAGTCACATTACCAAAACTAAATAGCTTCAATACTTCCATAATCCGACGTCCAATGTTGACATCCTTCAGATCACACAAGAATAAACACGTACCCAATACCTCAAAGATTGAGATCTTATCATTTACTTCAATTTCTTCACCAAACTCATCATAAACTGTCCCATTTTCCTTGATATCGCATACAAATAATGTAAACAGATTTTGTAATTCATCACGCTTAAATGCATGAGAAAACAATCGAGAAAATTCTCGGAAAGTAATTAACACATTTTGATATCCAAATTGTACTAAATACTTCTCAAATGCAATGTGTATAGTCGCCAGGGGGATTCTAGCAATCAATTTCAATCTTATTTCTTGTTGTTCATCTAGCTTTAACGACAACAAATTACCCATCGCCTTATCGACTTGATTTTCAGTATTATTTCTTGTTACTCATCTAGCTTTAATGACAACAATTCCCCGCCGCCTTGTGAACTTATTAAGTCTCTCGAAAGTTAAATAACATCTACAGTCACCGTCACAAGTATACCTGATTTCGAGTCGAAATTTTCTGAAAGCAATTTCTCTTCAAACAGAAACTCAGAAACTGAGAAAAGTTCCGACAAAAATAGTTCGTCTTGATAGTGATGTTAGATTGATGCATGCATGAAGTAGGATAGGAGAACGGACACAATAAAAAAAATTATTACAATTGCATCGATTAGGTTATACATGGACAAAAAAAAATAAAACATACAATATACACTATAGTAGTGGAAAATTAGCGTTAACTACTTGTAACAGATTACAATTTCCACTGAACATTCGAACACATAAACACAAACATAAAGCATACATAACGGAATGGAATGAAGCAACAACAATAATCAGTCTTGATTTTGACTGGCAAGTGCTGCTATGGCAGCCGCTATAGATAATAAAGATAATCATTAAATCATGAAGTATTAATAGTTAAATATAGATGTACCTGCTGCCTGACTTAACCCAGATCCAGAATCTCCCCCAAAATTTGAATTTGCACTGCTGGTTAAGAAGGATGACTTTGAAGGTCTAGTTTTTCTCTGCCTACTTCTTGACGATTCAATTGGCACTTCAGTTGTGGTATTAGTGACAGCATCAGAAGAATTTTCTACCCCTAAAAATCCAACTACTTCTTCATCACTTACGACGGGTATTTGACTTACGAGCAATTCATCAGATTTAGTCTCTTTATTTTCATTTCGTTCACCATTGTAATATTTATTTTTCATGTACTCATATAATTGTTCTTCGCTCCAATCTTCATGATCTCTTTTTAATTGCTCGTATTCATTCTGCAATTCTTCGGTCCAAGCAATTTGCAAGTCACTCAATATTGACGAACCACCGCCCATGATGGTGGAAACTGTCGTCGTACTTAATCACCTGAACTAAATCAGGTTTGGTATAGAAGGCCCGGATCCGTCAACGGACTTAACTCCGAAGTCCTTCCCCCGCCCTCGCATCAACCTAATTCTCCCCCATACTCGTTATTTTAAACAATAATTTCATTCGTTAAACAGCTAAATGAATAAAGATGAACAGATAAGTATTAGTAAATATAAATTGTTAGTAACTTCTTTCGGTATTAGTTTTGTTCTGATCTTATGGCAGAATAAACTTAGTGAGTCTCTCTTCATTACGGTGGTTTAAAAAATTCCTGGACTCCGATTAACCCTAACACATTCGTTCGTATTCAAGGAAAGCTCAACAAAAAAACAGCGTTAGTTTCTTATAAAGAGACTTCATCATCAGCTTTCGAGTGTGGGTTTTAGTTAATAGCTAAGGACTTTACTTCCCGAAAGACGTTTAAAAAGCCAGTAAATCCAGCGTTCGTGTTCTGTATCGGTTATCGACACTTTGTGTGTTTGATTTGTGTTTGTGTTGAAAAAGGAGTTTTATAGCTATCTTTTTCAGGTATTATTGTGTATTGCGGACTAATCGATTAATTTTTTATTCGATTTCTTTCGCGATTTAGTGTATTAAAAGGGGGTATTACAACAAGGTCTAGTTGTGGTTGGTGTATTTTATTCTTCGTTAAAGAAGGGTGGGTATATTAATTTTAATTAGGTTCTCTTCAGTTTAAAAAAAACTTTAAAGGAGAGTTATTACCCGGTAATTACATATTTACTATTATATTACTAACATTTATTCATTATCTCCCACTAATTAGGTGTATGTCTTGTGGAGACAACGAGAATTTTATTAGCAGTAATGAGTTCCGTTCCGTAACAAACCTTGTCTTTGACAATTATGACAGTGATGATTCATCATCAGTCACTGATAGCGTTTCTACCGCTACATATTCTTCGAATTCTGATGAGTTATGTAGCTTAGAATCATTAAATCAAACAGAATTAACAAATTATTCTATTTATTCTGATATTTCGTCGTCGGACAGCGAAGACGAAGTCGATGAAGAACCCATTAATATAGTAGATTATATCATAATTGGTGCAGGTGTCTCAGGTTTAACCTTACTGCAACAATTACAAAACTTTGATAGTAAATTATCAATAAAAATATTAGAAGCAACGGATCGGATTGGTGGAAGAGTCTACACTAATCCTCATGTCCTCAAGAAAAAATCTTATGTTAATGGTGAAGAAATAGAAGAAAATATTCATTTAAATGTTGGTGCTGCGTGGATGCATGGTACCATTGATAATCCTTTAATGCGTTACGTTAATAAGGATTCAGATTTGATCCACGTTTGTGACACAAATCCTTGGTTATATGCCAATGAGGTAGCATTCGACGTGATGGTGAACGGTCAAGTAATCAACGACAAACTCCGAAATACTGTTTTTTATAACAAGTGGACATCGATGTTAGAGTGCATCCAACAAGGACAGTGCGATCATCGTGGCAGTATATACGACGTAGTCAAGTCATCCATTGCACAGACCGAGGATGCCAACGATCGAGCAATGTTGAAAGCATTCTTACAATTCTTTGAAACTTGGTCTGGTGCCAGTGCGAGCAATCTCCCTGTTTCTGCAGCTGTTGCTTACAACTCGTTCAAGGATGCTAATGATGTTGCTATAACTGCCGATGGTACTGACTTCTTATTGCATGGTGATTACCCTGGAAGTCATGAGTTACTAGCCAACACACAGACAATCGTCAGCAACATACTGGACACGATTAAGTCACCTGAAAGTCACATTGAGTTGAGTCAACCAGTCGTCAACGTGTCGTATAAGAACAAATATGTCACTATCGTCACCAAGAACAATAGAAGATATCATTGCCGCAAGCTTATTACTACTGTTCCCATCAAGCCGTTGTTAAATATCAATTTCCAACCGCCATTACCGTCTCTAAAGCGGTGTGCCATGTCGCGAATATCATACTCAACTTACAAGAAAGTTCAATTACAATTTAGTAAACCTTTTTGGAGCGCAGATGCCCCATTTTTATTACTGAGTAATCCGGGCAACAAGCACAACATCGCCCTCGGGGAGTCATTACTATTCAATAACTATTACAACTTAAAGAAAGTTTATGTTTTGGAAGCAGTTGTCACCGGATCCAGCGGCGATGCGCTATACAAGGTACCCGACGATATAGTCATTGAAATTGTACTTGGCATCATCAAGAGTCACTACCATGAGCAAGTTACTGATTTGCTCTACCACTACGTTTCGCGATGGGAAGAGGGTGAGTACTCACAAGGTTCTTACTCGTATCACAACGTGAACACCACTGATGAAGATGTTGAGATTATGAACAAAAACATCCAAAATAAAATTTATTTTGCTGGTGAACACACCGATCCGACGTTGTACGGTAGCCTAAATGCTGCTTATAACTCTGCTTTCAGAGTGTTTAAGGAGCTAACCGAGAAATAGCAAGTAGCATTAGGTAGTAGTAGTAGTGGTAGTAGCAAGCGTAACAAACAGTAGTGACAAGAGTAAGAGCAGTAGTAGAAGCAGTAGTAGTTGAGTAGTAACGAGTCAGTCAGCGCCATCAAATCTAGTTAAAGAATAGTTATTTTCCGTTAATTTTAATCGATATATTAATCACACTAGCAACACTTTCGTACATCAACTCGGTCTCCGTCATGGCGACATCTCCACCTCGTCATCGAACGAGTCGTCGTTTAGCACCTCCGCATCGAGCTTCAGCTCCCCTCTTTCACCTTCATTACTAACGACAATTTCAATGTTGGAGGCATAGACATTCAATGGCTCCATCTCATCACTATTCATCGTACTTGAACCAAATTTTCTTTCACTGTTCTTCATGACGCGCATCATTGTGCTTCGCATGTCCATCAACCGCAAGGGCATGCCCGAGTCCTCTTTATCAAGTGGAACACCGACACCCGAGTAATTTCCAGCACCAGGGAACATGGCTCGCAGCGAAAGCAGGGTATTGCGCCAGGTTTTGGTGCTTACTATTTCAGTTGCTTCTGCAACTAGTTCACGATTGACATCTTTCTGCTTCTCACTCATGCCAGCGTCACTTCGTTCCTCATAAATACTATGGAAAATATGAGAAGTCCAGTCCCGTCTGTCGTCTGGACTGAAGGCGGTAACGTCGCCAGTTGTGAGAAAGTCAATGACAGAGAACAGCATGACCGCCGCGTCCTCGGGAGTTACTGCGTGGTTATTCCAGGTACCGCCGAGCTTGTTCTTACTCGCAACAAACTTGGTAGTTGGTAACAACTCGTTGGTTTCTAATGTAGTAGTCTCCGTTGTAGTATTCTTCGACTGTTTCACTGGCGATGCTGACGAGGAAGCATTTCCTTCTTCAACTGGGTTTGTATTGTTATCTGCTGTCACTCCATTGATGCTCTCGTCCACCTGCGACTGAGGACCGAACCTCGATACAATCCACTTCACTCTATCTAGTAAAATCTGGTCAGCTGGGCTCAAACGAGCGTTATTGACGACGGCTTCAGGCACGGTTGCTTCTGTGGATGTTGTGTCAGTGCGTATGACAGCGCTCTCGACTGGCGCTGGACTCGCCTTAACTTCGGCAGTTGCCCCACTTTTACTTTCTGCTTTATTCGGTGTGGGACTAGGACTTGCACTGCTATCCTTTGCTACTTCGTTAGTCGCATTGTTATCAGCATTCACAGCAGGTGCAACAGCAGCATTCTCAACATTCTGTGGATTTTCATCCACAATCTCTTGCACATCCATGATGTTGAACTCCTTCTCTTCCACTTCATCATCACTAAGCTCAAGTCCCTCATCATCTTCCGTGCGAGCTGTTGTTTCCCCACTCTTTGCACTGGAAGGACGGCGTTTATTCTTATCTTTTTTCTTTTTCTTACCAAGCAACGCATCATCTTTTTGTATTTCAATTTTTCTTTCTTTAAAATTGAATGCTAATTGCAACGCTTTCAGGTGCTCCACCTGGCGGGGATTGATGATCGCCATGGCATCCACGATGGCCTCCACGCGCTTGGTCTCCTCTTCCAAGTGGTGTTGCACCATTTTATACTTATTGATTTCTGTATTCAACGAACCGATTTTTCTTTCTAAATCTTTTCTTTTAGAAATTTCTTTCTCGACAATGTCCATACACTCCTCTAACTGCACTGTTTGTGCTGCCATCATGCGTTCTAACGACGTTGCTAATTGCTTTTGTTCTGTCAATGATTGAACGAGCATCTGCCTGGTGTACATGCCATCAATGCGGCCATAGAGTGCTTGATGGCGCCAGGTGCGGATGATGAGAAGCATCCGTTGCTTCCATTTCCACTTGCAATACTTGGACACAATCCGCTCTTGTTCATTATTATTATTCTTGACATTGCGGTACCAAGACGCCCACGCTTGAAACGGTTTCTGCGTCATTACTCTACTGTACGATCGCCAAGTACTAACTGTTTCTTCGCGCAATCGCCTTTGAACTTGGCAACGAGCACGTAGTGCATGGAAGTTGTTTCTTACAAATAAAGCAACCTGCCGTTGATAGCATTTCCTCACGTTGGACTGTAGCTTGAAGTACTCACTCCACGGCTTGTACACGTACCGCAGCAACCGATGCTTGGCGAATGTGTCGATACGCTTTTGGTTATATCTAATTTCATATTTCCTGGGTCCTTTCCATCTCCTCCTATCTAATCCCTGCGACACCATATAGATGTGATCAGACCACGCATAGAAACACTTACCGGCTATATTATTGAACCAATGCTTGTTGGCATCCCTGAGATTGCGCCGCGCCATTTTTACCGCCTTGACAAATCCGTTATAAATACCACGTAATTGTAATTTTTCTTTTTGTGCTAAAAATTTTAATAAAACTTTTCGATAATAAACTCTCATGACCTCGTCATGCAGCACGACCCCGATCAAGCCGTTGGCTTTGTACTGCTCGCTCAACTCACGCCGGATCTGCTCGATCAAGTCAAACCGCTCTTTATTTGCATTTTTTACACTTAAATAACCAACACAAACGTCTTTAAGCACCCCAAAAACTGATTTTAATAATTCTTTTTGTTTCGTTACGAATTTATCTTCAGCTGCTTTTCGCACAGCGCGACGCAATGGAGCCGTTTGCTTTACTACAAAATTCCATTTACTAAAAACTAATAAAAGTGTTTTGATTTCTCGACTGAGTTTATGGCGGTTGAATGCAGCATCAGATTTTACTTTGCTGTTCATCATGATGTCGAGTACATACACAATATTGCGACATCTGGACCATTTCCACTCGGTGATACCTTTTTGGTACCGCTTGTATCTAGTACGTTGCAGAAAGCCTCTGATTCTACTTGTGATAAGCGTTGAGGCACTGTGTCGCTCTGACATGGGATCGTCTTTGCGAAATAATTCTTTCAAATGAAGGACTTTAAGATCGATATCACCCATAGTCTCCTTGATTCCTTCGTCTACGATGGAGGACTCAACAGATGTAACTGATGCACTTGATTGCTTATGATCATTGCGATTATGTTTTTTATACGGCGATCCAATACTACCTATCGATGATCCAATAGATTGATTATCTTGAAATTTCATTAATTCATTCCTTAATGCCCCCCTGAGTTCTCTTTCCTTCTTAGTATATATCTCTTTTGTGTCTTTTAGTTTAGCCTCTAATTCAACAACTTTTTCTTGCATTAAACGAGCATATTCTACCAACTGTTCTACCAATTGTGGATTATTTTTTACTCTTACCGTTTCTTTACTTTCTTCCTGTTTCGCCCCCTCATAAAATGTGACTGTTTTAGAATTTGTTATAGTACTGCTAGTGCCAAGCATCTTCATCCGTGAGTTAGGACGGCTTAGATCAGGCCATGAAGTTGGATCATCAGGATTAATACCACTTTTCGTTATATTTTGCCGTTTTTTGATCGTTTCCTCTATAGGTTGCGACTTTAACGCAGAACTCCCACGTGACGGCATCTGAAACTCTTACCGCACTATCGCAACGGGAGGTTGAATCCCTATTATCTTAGCCAAACCTGGCTTTTATATTTCACGTTTTTTGGCGTTTCATCAGCCTTGGAGGGATTAGGATTTGAGGTACCGGTGAAGAAAGGTTGAAATATTAAAGGAAGAAACATTAAAAGTATGTAAGTAATTGCCCAGATTCGTCATTGGAGGCGTCTCGATCACAACAAGGTCAAAATTCTTCCCTATTTCATCATTACACAGCTGTGTGATAACCAGTACCGGTAAGAATCTTGGACTTGCCCAAAGTTTTGTATCAATAACCAGGAAGCACTGATACAAGTAAGGCACCGAAGTGCTAGTACCAATAAAGCATGAAGAGCGCAGTTGCAGCGGTCAATGCCGCAAGCAAACTTCAAAATCGTAAGAATAATTTAGACGTGAATGATTTCCAGCGCGTTGGAGGTGGCTTTGATCCAACTAATACAGCAATTCAGAATGAATTAAATATGTTGCGAAGTCAGAATGAGACTCTTATAAGGGAGAAAAAATACTGGATGCTACGTATACACGAGGATAATCAGCGGTTAGTTACATTATTCAATAGTATTAAAGAAGTAAAGTCAAAGTTATTAAATGAAATTGATGAAGTACAAAAGGAAAAAGATAAATTAAAATTTCTACAGATCAATACACTTGAATGTCACATTGATAATATGCTGGGCATAGAATCCGAGTTAAGCGAGAGTAAACGTGGACATTTACCACTTAATATTCGAGCTCAAGGAGAGGACTTGTATTATAAATTAGTTGATTTAACAAAGAAAGTAAAAGCAAATCAACACGACGTACTTCAATATACCGGGAAGTTAGTACAAAGTATAGAAAAGAATTTTTTAGACCGTAATGATATTGAGGTTGAGAAAGGTTTATTATCATTGAAGAATATTGCATCTGCTGCACCAGGTAACATCGCAACAGCTGAGGCATTAAGCGCATCATTGCCAAATGCTATCATTAATACATTAATCGACAATGCACATATTGATTTCATGTATATGTCTCGCATGGTCAGTGGGAAAAGTGCACCAACAACTGTTGAAGTTGTGAATAGTAGTAGCGAATATATAGACATGAAAGCATTACAACAACAAAATGAAGCATTAAAAGCATCATTAGCACAATTAAGAAAAAGAAATGCACAAAATATTGCACCAGCAGGCACCGCCGGGCGGCAAAAGAGCTCGACGAACCCTCTTAATGCCTCCACTGGTTATACTACTAATTTTACACCATCAAAAAATAAATCAAGTGGAAGCAATTCAAATGAAGGCACTACAACTCAAACATCAATGGACGAATCATATAACGCCTTGCAGGAGGACACCAAGAGTGTCATCGCGTCGACGATGAAACTCCAAATTCAGAAGATAGTCAATGAACATCCATTGAGCGCTGGCTTGAAGGACGTTATAAAGGAAGAAGCTGTACAAGAAATAGTGCTTCAACATCGCGGATTTGTTGGTTACTCCATCAACACATTACTGAAAAAAGGAGAAATTAACGACACTAAGAATAGCGTCGAAGGCGCGGTGTACAAGATAATGATGTCGTCGAGCATATACAATGAGGTAGCGTCCACAGTAACCATGGTGTTGACGTACCTATATTGCAGGTTTACGAGTAGTGTAAGTGCAAGCGCCAATCTAGGTAACTATGACAGCGGAGTAAAGAGCCCGACAGCTGTCGATAGCACACCAATGAATCAATCGAGAAATTATAAAAATTTTCCTTCTGAACCTGTACAAACATTGCTTCCAACTGCAACTCCAACTAGCAGTACCCCTAGGTACATGTCCGCTGATAA
>JACCDO011715010.1_pt1 | contig 12887 bp, 1 predicted proteins | sample 7446101 | NCBI WGS metagenome assembly JACCDO01 (sample SAMN15323440, study PRJNA562643) | freshwater metagenome | isolation source: river surface water | place: USA:Blue River Watershed | collected 2017-08-16
CCTCCTGGCTCTCGAGGTGGTCAACGATCACCTACTGGATCACCTCCTAGCTCACCCCCTGGCTCACGAGGTGGTCGGCGAACAGCTCAGCAAGCATCACCACCAGGCTCACGTGGAAGCAATCGTTCACGAGCTCTTGCATCAGGCGACGAAAGACAAAGCAATGAAACGCAAGGTCCCATGAATGACACAACTGGTAAATTTGGTAACCCATTAGCTCGTGATCGTTATGCTGTCAGCGATTCGTTATTAGAAATAACGAGTAGTGATAATATAACCGTTACACCATTTGTGAAAAATAATTTATCTATATCAGCTAGGTTGCGTGCGGGTGATACATCATCGAATATATTAGCATATCGAGTAAAAGGATGTTCTCTAGACGTCATCAACGGCGAGTACCTAGATGCTGGCAAGTCTAGTAAAGTCACCATGTACAAGAATGTAAGAGGTTGGGCATTATTTCGATGCACTTTAATTGAAATCCCCGAGCTCGGTATCTTTGCGGAGAGTTGTTATGACGCCTTCAAAGGACCTTCACTAGGTGACATACTCGATAGTAAATCGCAACGAGCGTTTCATGAGTTGGTTGACATCAAAAACTTTAAAATTGTTGATGGTTCTGTTCAATTTAAACGTCGTTTTGCTGAAATGAGCCGTGCCGGTAACCGTATTATTAATATGGATCAAACGTTTCAATCGTATTATAATGAGCAATTGAAGGCGGATGTGCGAGAGGAGAATAGTAAAGCGTTAATGTTCATGCTGGCCGCATTAATGGAATCAAAGAAAAATTCTGGGCTTATTGATGATACAAGAAATGATACCCAATTGACTAGCGTGAGTGAGGAAAATAAGTCGGGTCCTCCATCACCTACGTCACCCGAAACCAAGACCAAAGACGATGATACACACGTATCTGAGGATAGTAAGAGCAAACGAAGCAAAAAGAGTAAAAAGGAAGAGAAATCGTTATTGATGTCAAATACGGATTTAAATATTCGGGTGACGTTGTCGCATCACATCAACTACCAGGTCGCATCGCAGGGCTACATGTTGAGTAAAGATTCAAGTAATGACGTGTTTGTGAAACAGGAATCGGAGTTAGCAGCAGCCGTTACAAAGGCTATCGAGGTACGAGAAGCCTGTATATATACGTTACGAATTGAAGCAGAAAAAGCGCAACAAAAATATCTAGAATATGAGGGAGTGTTAGCAGAGTTAAACACGGAAGACATATTGCGTCCCGTATTGCACGAGTTCAATAATGTGCGAGATGCCACATTGCAAGTGAGTGAATCCCTCGGTGCTTGGGGTCGCTTATGCGCAATGAAAAAAGTTAAAGTTGATCCAAATAAACATGATTTATTTCGAGCAGATTCACGGTTGAACAAGATGTATTGCGTGATAATCTCGTATAAAGGGCAGGCGTTGTATCCGCAATCACGGGCGGTTAACTCAACGGTAAGAGCTTTCAAAAGAGGGATTGAAGAAGAAAAAAAAGCAATAAATATGAAAAATATTGGCTTATTCAAGACCCGCGAAGAAGCTCAACTAGCTTTTGAGAAAGGTTTGGCTAGTCTTATGCCCCATCAAGTGATCCCGGACGACAATAAAATGCTAGTTGGACTGCGCTCATGTGGCAAGCATTATCTGGCTCACACATCTCATGTCCCAGCTGATCTGCCATGTGAAGTGTGTAAAATGGACGAGTTCAATAAGCCGAACACGATAGTGCCTGCGATATACGACGATCCTTTGAATGACTTTGTGTACAAAGGCGTCAACTACCTGGAGAAAATGTGGAGTGATTTATCTTTCTTAAATGATAATTTACTGCTATCAAAGGCGATGCCTGAGTACGATTTCCAGCATAATCCCTTGCTGCTGACGGTGCAACACTTCAAAGTGCTGCTAGACTCGTTGTATATTAGTCCCCTGGACCCCATGTCGACGCTAAAAGGGAAAATTGAGCAGCTAGTTGATGCGAAGAAAGCTGTAATCGGTTCCAATCGTCGAAAGAAAAAATTGATGGCGAATAGTACGATGGATGCAAGTGACTCGTTGAATTTTGAATTAGAATTTGGAAGAGGTACGAAGATGAGTGACTCAATGAACACAAGAAACCTATCAAATACTATGAATATGACAAGTGGTACTGCTATTGGTGCTGATGGTGGCACTATCTATGATCGTCTCCGAGTTGGTATGAGTATATTAGGTCAGAGTGCCACACTAAGCAAAGCATCGTTGCCTACCATGTCACTTCCTGATCAAGCCAATGTGTCCGCTTTAGTAAAACATCCATTGCAACGATCTGCAACGTACTCGTCGTTACCCGGGGAGTACAATAATCTAACAAGCACAACAACGGATGATGTCAAGGATGATGCATCTGAATCCCGCACTGTAAGCACTCAAGACGACTCCATGATTAGGAAGAAAAAGACGCCGTATAATGGCCCCGTGAAGAACGACTACAAAGAAGCTGTTTATACATTTCGTGGTGCAAAATTTGCGTCCGGGCAAATGCGTTCACTACCTATACATCGTGATGATGACATATTTTGTGTTGGAGATCGTGGTGAATTCGCTGGTCTTTCTCGTGGCCGGGCAGCAAAAGCACATGATTTAGCTGAGCGAACATTACAAGAAGGAAAAGAACGTGTTGAAGCACGCAAAAGGTGTTCGGACCGTTTGCGTCTTGAGTACAGTCGTCATTTCGTGGAAAGTAATCTTGATCTAATCAATAGGCTAATAGACAGAGCAAAGTACCTCAAAGGCTCTGTGTTAGAACTAGATATTACCCAAGCAGAAATATACATGCGTAATCGTAAGCTAGCTATCAAGCGTATCAAGCGCGTACAACGTTTGTATCGTGGATACGTAGCTAGATGCCGTGTCTTCAACATCAGAGAAGCAATTAAGCAAGCCAATATACGTGCTCGTATGATGCTGGAATTGTGTGTCTCCACCGCGAATATCATGGTTCCAGAGATCATTACCAAAGCAGTTGCATCCAGAGTGAAAATACTAGTGAAGCCGTTATTTTCCATGGTGGTTAACTTGTCAGGGGTGTATACTTTCCTGTCACTCTACGACCGCCCTCGCCCTGTCAAGAAACCACTTAATCTATGCGCTTCATGTCAATTTCAGATAGTATGTCGTACTAAAAATCATTTAACGGATACATACAGGACCCATCAATCAGTGTGTACTTGTGTGATGATACGCGGTGAAGAGCGATGGTGGATGCGCGCCGTTGATCCATTAACGGGGGCGTATATCGAGAAGGACTTCACTATTGCCGAAGTAAAGGAATTAATATGGGAAATATTAAAAGTAAGACCGTTATTTGATAAAAATACTCGCTGTAGCAAGCTAGTAGGTAGCACTTTCGGGACCCTTCAAGCGTTGTTCTACCCCGAATATGCTGATTTTGGTTGCAATGACATGAGCAGAAGCTATAACCTGGCCAGGCTGCGCGCCGCTGAAGAGTCTTCTCTTCTTCCGTTATTGCCGAAGCATTTATCCCAATCCCTGATTGATGTGATAACTAGCGTGCCCCGTAATAGCAGCACGAGCGGCAACATAGTTCGATTTCCAATGGATGATTTTTATTCAATTCCAATTCTAAATGACGTACTTTATAAATCAACATCCGGTCCGGTGACCGTCAATAACGTGGAGGAGTTAGAGCGATCTTACACGATAGACGTGAACAACTACCAGCCGTACATGGATCTGCGCACAATAATTAACCAAGCCAATCAAATAAAAGAACGTATAAGCATTATTGAGGGTCTGGTAACGGATAGCGCCAGTCACCACCATCATCTCATCAAGCATTATGACTTTGAGAACATACACGTGCGTGAAATTGAACATAAATTAATGGAATTTGAAGATGCTCGAGCATATTTAATCCGTACAACGGATAGTATCGATGCGGCAGCTGACAAGATAACGCGGGTGATGAAGTACAGCAAACAAGGTATCGAGCAATATACGCTAGAGGAGAGCAATCTGAATGAGGATTGGCAGCAATCGTATGACATATTCGAGGATGGAAACGGTTGGAAAAACCTAAATAATAGAAGGAAAATGGAGTCATTATGGAAATCGTCCATCGAACGGTACCATCTGCATTGGGGTAACATAAGCGCGGGCATCGCCCGATTCAACGAGGGCACCGCGTCGATACGGGACGCCATCGAAACGTGTCATTTGTACAAGCAAATTCTAGAAGAATACGCCAAGAAACTGCCGGCTATTGAACCTATTCAACATAATATTCGTCAATTGGCCAAAGAAACGGTCAAGGTATTTGTCTCGACGTTATCGATGCCTCGCAAGAAGCGGGATTTGGGTAGACGGATTCAACGAGTGCCCTATGATCTATGTTTCATCCGAGACCCGTTAGAACGATGTCGGAAGCAGTATCGAGGGGCGTGGATTTTTTTAGATAGAAAAGTGATGGCATTACGACCTATTCAAAGATTAAATAATTTTGTGTTGCGTTGTACCGTTGAGATCTTCACTGACATGACGACTGGGTACTACATCATCCACGTGGGACAGGATGAGCTACCGATGGAGGAGGCGACACAACATCTAGATTTTGATTTAAAAAAACAAGATTTTTCTGATTTAACCTCTCACGGATTAGAAAATGATATAATTTTACGTCCGAATGACGTCAAAACGTTGCTGTCGAAGCCTCCATCGTGGCCGGCAGTAAAAGCCGAAGTGCAAGCGGTTAATTTCAAGAATAAAGCATTAAGTTTGAAGTTTTTACATGCGGATTTGGAATATCAAGAGGAAATAATGAAGAAGCGAGAAGACCAGAAGAAAGAAATCGCATTGACGATTGACGTCAAGGGCAAAGCCGCGGAGTCGCCTAAGAATCCTGCGAGGAAGACAGTTGATAGTAAAAACAGAAAAGACAGTCCACAACGACCAGGATCGACGGCACAAAGGCGTAAAACGGAGTTACAATCACCTCCAACCACACCCTCATCGAGCAGTAACCCTCTTCGACCAGGATCGACGGCACAAAGGCGTAAGACGGAGTTGCAGTCGCCTCCAGCAACGCCATCCTCGACTAGACAAACTGCAATTAAACGTAGTAGCACGCCGTTGGGTAAGAGTAGCAATGCTAAAGCAAGTGAATCCAATGCAGAAACAAATGCAGTAGACATCTCTTCGGTCGATACAGATCCTGTTATTGTTACCTCTACCACTGATGTCGCTGCGGCTGCTGTAACTGAAGAATCGTCTGTGGTAACTGGCTCTGTAAGTGCAGTAGAAGTGTATATTCCACCATCCAAACGACTTCGGGATATTAGATATGTTCAAGTGTGGAAGAAGCAAGAAGACAAGCTGGATCAACACGCTCCTTCGTATTCATTGCGTCGAAGGAAGAAGGAAACAGATGAAGTTAATATTGCGAAACGGTTATTCACTTACTTACGTCTACAACCACACACCGGTAAGCCTTGCTTAGGTTTGACCCACTTCATGCGTCGTATTGAGTACACCAAGAAGCACTTCACGGTGTGTCAATGGTACCTTGATGCAATGCACGAGAATCCCATCAACGGCAACAACGAGGTTTACTCCCTTTTATACAATTACAATCGGATTAACGTGATCGCCAAGGTTCGTTATTGCTTGAATAACTTCGAAGTTAAATTAACCCTCTTGAATAACCACCACAATAACGAAAAGCACGTCACTATACTAGTCTCCCTCATGGACGTCTACGAGTCCATGATGAAAAAGGCCCCTATATTACTGGGATCCTTTTTGTCGGAGATCATATTGAATCGATTCAGTTACGATAGCATGAAATTCATTGTGAGTAACATTGATATGCAGCTGCCGGGTGACGAGAAAGCCCCTGAAACGGTATCCATTGAGTTCAATAATAAGTATAAAAGACTCTGGCGTGCTGATTTTAGAAGCGAATTCCCTCGATTACAATACTTGAAGCACGGGGTTACCGTCAATGATAATAGTGACACGCGTGTGTACAACGACGACCATGTCAAGTTCAGGGGACCAGTGTATGTGAAGCACAAGTTTATGGCGGGAATATACTTCAAGATTGCGTTCTATTTGAACATGGAAAAGGACGTAATGATCAAGTTTTCGTCGCCAATTGATGGCAATTTTTCTGGTCATTCGTATAGCAAGAAGGTGTTCTATGTGACACTTACTAGAGCAGAGATTATTGCGTATATAAGTGTGATGCAACTGGATACACACGCACGTGATCGCACCTATATCAATATCACCAACACGCTGGACATATTGCATCTGTACAATCAAGAGTCGCTGTACAATTTCCTGCTGGATTGTATTGTCCTGAATTTGAAGCTAGTAATGAATGGTCATCCAGAGGCGACGTCTAGCGATGCACACGTAGAAAAGGCTGTGGAGGGAGTATTAACCACAAATAATTTTTATAATCCCGTTTATACTCGTGATAAATTGATGAAATTAATTTTAAAATACAATTTATGGTCCCGAAGACTGCTTCCCAGCAAGAAGCCGCGCGCGGAGTCCCTCACTAAAGCGCATTATGACGCGGTTGATGACAGCATTGTGAAGCTAGATCGTGCTGCACATTGGAATTTACGTAATTCCATCGCTAGTACGGTAGAAGACAAAGGCAAGCTAGTAGAAGTGTACACGGATATCTGGGTAACCGACGACTTAGAACGTTACTTTGGGGTCGGTGATATGCGTTCATTGAAGAAAAAACAGTCATTTATGATGCAATCCACCACCGGTATTCCGGGACAAGAACTCATTCAATTGAGCGAGTTGCCCGCGTTTGTGCCGTTGGAGACCGGCGGGTACTTGAATGTCTCCTATTGGAAGGTCAGAATATTCACGAATGAAGCAAAAAGTCAATTTTTTCTTGATTTAGCATCATCCGATCCGTCGGACAAGACCGTTATGGAATATTTAGAACAAAAAGAAATAGAATTCATGTGTGACGAAGACGATAGATCCGCCCGTTACGCCTTACAAAGCAATGTGCAGGAGATGAGAAGGACGTACGTCAGCAAGTTAAAGAAATTGAATAAATATTTGAATACTGACTTAAAGAAAAAATACATGGAAGTTAACAAGCGAATTCAAGAGAAAAAACGGATTATCAACAGCTGCAAACAGTCCGTGCTGAGTCACTGGGAGGATTTCATCCAGCTCCGCAATTCTACCAACTACGTCAGCACCAAAGTGAAAATAAACATTAAAAGTGACCACGATGAAGGTGATGAAGAGAGGGTTGTTATCACAATAGATAACCACCAGGAGATCGACGTGTCCAAGCTGTCTCCAGTAGACGCAGGGACCATGCGCCACATTACTAGTCAGATAAAGTCTGTGTTGAAGAGCATCAACACGAGTAAGCGTGCAACTAGTCAGGAAGTACATAGCACGACTACTATACTCAATCAAATTGTAACTGACTTGTACGGTGCATACAACCGCCAAGAAAACGTCATCATAATCCATCAATCGAAACTGCAAACTGCACCCAAGAAGTGTGCACCCTCTATTACCAAGATGATTGCAGCCCAAACCCTCCGGAATAGCACCAGCAGTGCGTGCCACAACAGATTTACCGTTAATGTAGATGAAAGGATGGTATTGATGAAGAACTCGTATCGCCAAGTGAGCCCTTGGGTCAGAGTGCCACTTGATGGTAACAGCACCACTACCTCATACACCAAACGCTTCGAGTCGACCAACTACATATTCAGTAAACCTGCTCATGGTCCATTCGACGTGCTGTCAATGGTTGTGTACAATCCCGAGAATGCATGCACGTGGCAAGTGGTTACCTGTCTACAACCAGAGCTATCTTTGCCTTGGTTACATAGTGCTGATACGAAAGGAAACGAGACAAGCGTTGCAAACTCTATCATAAAGATTGTAGCGAATAGAATCGTGTCCAATGCACTCATGCATGGGTATGTATCAAGCATATGCCATGTTATGACTGAGTACTTTGAAGAAGAAAATAATTCGGTGTGTAAAAAACTGAATAAAACGATATCTGAAATCGACGAGGTGACCGATATATTGTCGGAATTAAGCAATAGCGACGACCCGGTGAAGTTGAAGGAGATACTGCAGCTGAACAGTGTTAGGTACGAGGAGTACGCACATGACTCCAGCGACTCGCCCTATCTGGATCCCTCACTACAGAGTGAGATTGCCGCTAGGCTAGTCATTGACGATTACTTGGTGCCACCAATTGAGTACAAGAGAGACTGCAGCAGCAGTGACGAGTACGCGAATCAAGTGGAAGTGGAAGTGGAGAGGCCTGTGGAGGACCTGCCGTTGGTGTACGGACTATTCATTCATTTTGATCAAGCCAAACCATGTGTACAAACAGTGTGTAATGCATTCGATTGGCCAGTATTAGCGAGTAACTTGTTGGGGAATAATTATCAACGGCTCAAACGTATTCACACCGCAACGAGTATCCTGTTCTATCAGGATGACACCACGGTGGACATCAATCCGCGGGCAAGCAAATGGATTGATGAGTACCGATTTTACACTACTAGTAACATGAAGCAGCAAAGTGTCAAGTTGAAGCGCGAACAGAGTATATACAACTACAAGAATGCATTGCCGCAAGTCATTCACGGCAATGTTTTCCTCCTACTGCGATACCAAGACCTACTACCTATCACCTTGCAATGGATGAAGATTCAATATAAAGAGTACGAGCCTATTCGTCTCATGCGTAAAGTGAAGGAAGGGCGTGAAAAGCAGTACCGCATCGACAACCACGTCAAGTATCGCAACAAGGTTATGGCGGCAGCATCGATATTTAGGATTGGATTTGAGCTTTTATTTAGTAAAAAACATATTCGCGACACAATAAAAGGGGATTTAGTCTTGGATAATGGAGGGAATCAAGAGAAAAATGTAACTTGGAAGATGATTAACGACATTTTACGTGCACACGAGCAGAAGGAAGGAAGCATCAACCCATACAACGACGTCTCTATCAACGCGCCGTTTCTTGATACCTACCAGCGTCTTATTCATTATTGCAGGATTTTACTATCGCAATTTCTATTATTGCGCAGTTCTACTGATCAATACACTCGCAAGCAGAGTGATGTAGACAAGGTGCTGAGAGAGTTATCGCCGAATGTGTTGGATGAGTACAACCTGATCGACTCCGAACTCATCCATAACGATGATGTGCGGTTGCTGCGCTTTGATTCGTTTCCCGACGATGCAACGTTCACTAATTTAATTGAGATAATCAAGTTTGATTACTCGCCAAAGAACGAGTCTTCTATTGCCACCAAGTCAAATTTAATAAAGAAAGAAAGGCACGATTTACAACCACGTGCTGGTCAATTGGTGTATTGCGTGTATCAACTTCATTGCTACGAGTGCATGCTACCGTATAACATGTGCACGTTTCCTGGTTGTTCCACGATTAGATCACACGCTATCAGTAAGCTTACAGCGTCTAGTCCTACCGAGACTAGCGGCGATCATGCTACTGTATCGCATGCGTTCTCAGACCACAAATTACTCGCTACTTTTAATGGTGAGCCGTTACACAGCCAAGATTACTTGATTGGAACAGGAAACCATCCGATTGAAGTAGGAATCAAGTTGTTCCTTCTCTATGGCAAGGAGCTGTTGAACTACGACTTGCAGATGCTGTATAGAAACCCTATTGGCCAAGAACCAGAAATGGAAATATCGTACGAGAAGCAACTAGATGACGAGGATGCCAAGCGTCGCTTCGATGAATCGGAGTTGAAGATACACTGGGATAAGCTGCTCAACGAAGGGCGTGAGTTCAGGTTTATACATCGCAGATTGCTCAATCCGGCAGTTCACGAAGCCTTGAAGTTTCAGCAAATCATCGCCATCAATAATATCGGAAATAAAGACGAGAAATTTGTCGCACATGATAGCTCTTATGATCCGTATGCATTGCTACACGCTCCTTTAACAATCTCCAATGAGAGCAACCTTATCATGTCCAAAGATAATGATGCTGCTGCTGCACCTACCTCACGGTTAGTGTCGTTGCCTCGCACACTTGCTATTGAAATGTTGGGTGGTGAGAAGGGTGAGGATAGCCGTGGATTCAAGTTATCCCCGATAGAAATCGATCCATATCCACAGGCGAGTCATGCCAGCAGAGTAACGGTATATATCAACCACAAGAAGAATAAGAAGCACATGATGTCACCGTTGATGTTCCAATGGTTGACAAGCCACTTGAGCACATCGCGACCGTGTCGTCAACCGTCTCCTGCTAGTGGCGATAGAGGCCAATATATAACCGAAAGAGTTGCCTTGAAATTCGATAGAATGCATTGCGAGAGTTCGATTATACTGGATGATGGTAGCTTAGTTATCATACAAATATTACACGGTATTATCGAAGATTCTAAATTGTACTTGGATGAGCAAGAGATATCGGGTAGCGCGGACGGTGCAATAAGGTATATTCCAGTGCACGAGATAGAGAAACTTAAATCAGGACTGACCCTGGTAGCGTATGATGTAAAATCCGATGTTGCATGCTGTCTCGCACTGCGAGGCAAGTCGTTGGAGCGAATCTCTATGGCTTTTATATTAAAAAATGATGATTATCCTGGAATTGCAAAGAAAATCATCGCGGAAGGACAGCATGTGATAAGAATAAGTCGCATAGGAAGTGTTTGCACAGGAGTGAGTGTTGATATCAATGCATTGATCCGCATTGAAAACAAAGCCGTGCAACGTCACAGCAACACGACATACGTCAATATTGGTCGTAAATCTACGATAAGGAAAAGCAATCACATGACGCGATTGAATTTTGCGGGGCTTTTATGCCCGCAGAAATAACACCCCTATGATAATTTGTAAATACTATTCATGAATGTAATGTAATAATGTTCGTAGATCCAGTAGCTGCTCGCTGCATTAACGTCTATATTAGTAGTTATCGAAGTCGTATTCGTCGTCGTCGCATTCATCGCTGCCCTCGTTGTTTGACATGAGTCTGATCCCGCCGATACTCGTTGCGTTGAGGTCAAACGCCAGATCAACCTTCCAAAGATCGCCGAATTGACCATAATCTCTACTAAATCCACCGAATATGAACAGTTCCACACCTCTAGACACCGCGATAGCGGACAGCCGGGGAGTAACGAATAAACCCTCCTCATCGACGCATAACTCGGGCAGGCTTAATGCATTTGTCCGCGTGTCAAACACTACGATATCATTTGAATGACTAGCACCTCCGCCAAAAAAGAAAATTTTATCACCACTCACTGTGGCGGTATGGCAACGACCAGGATAGAAAAAATGAGGAATATTGTTGGGAATGATTGGTTGCGACCATGTGAGTCGATTATGCGCGTAAGAAAATTCTAAAATATATAAATCTTTTAACTCACTTCCGTTTCGAATCAAGTCGTTACCGTCACTACCACTGCAAACGTACAGTTTGTTGCCGATTAATGTGCTAGAGTGACCGAACCTACCGCAAGGACCTGCACCAGAAACGACGTACTGCTGCAGCGACGAACACGTAGTGTTGTCTCCATTGTACACCCAAGTGTTCGAATCAATATCATATATTTCCAAGCTATTACAAGGTTCATGATCATGCAAACCACCGAATAACACTAAACACCTTCTATCACCATTTAACTTGATGACATTCGCCGTGTGGTAGCCTCTGGTTATTGGTACTAGCGCAGCAGCGTCTACTCTTTGGTGACTCGTCAAATTACCCGACCATCTCGCGCGAGAAAATATTGGATAGTTGCATGAAAATGCATCAATATCGCTAATTTCTTCATTTGTTTCAGCATCGAAAAAGGAGACATCGAACGTGTACATTCCATTCACATCTCCCCGGTAGCCGCCAAGCGTCAGTCCTCCAAATAGTATAAGGCGCTTGGAGTAATTGGATGGAGCTTTATCGCTGCTATTATACAAGTAATCTAATTCGTCCGGTAAACACAGAGAGGAAACGGTGAAACCGTAGACGAATCGATTAATAGGAATCTGAGGTATATTTTGCACAAAAATTTGATCTATTGGTGAGGTATAGTCGCCATCAATCGAAATAGTATCGTCGTAATCGGCTTGATATATATCAGGACTTATTTGATTATGATGACCGAGATCTAAACAAAGAGCAGAATTGTCAAAGTGCTCATCCATTGGCCAACCAGATACTATGATCCAATAGCGATCTAGAATTAATGCACCACTATGACCTTCCATTTCCCAGATACCTTCATTGTCAAGGTCACAGTAATTTAAAAAAGTGTACCTTAATCCATCTAACAAATCCAAATGTTTCACGACAATTTTATTGGTTAGCGAATAATCAATTCCACAAGACTTGATGTCATATTCTAGTTGCTGTATCAATTCCTGGTAGTTATTCCGGAACGAACTAGTCAGCTTTCCTCCCTCTGTATTCGCTACTCGATAATAACCATATCTTGCGCGTAGATACTCCTGCCAAAACAATGCATTTTCGCCAACTGTGTGCCACAGTTTTGTACTAGTCATAGAAAGTCGTTGTACCTCCGGAAGGGTCAAGAATGTCGCAATTTTCACTACCGTGTCAAATTCTAGCGACAAAAACGACATTTTACAAAATATTTAATCCTCACGATTATATTCCTAGTATCACAATCAGTAATTATCTCTTTTTTACTCTTCCACTTACCCACTCGGTGATTATTTCACAATGAATCGCTAACTCAGTGATGGTCGCACAACAAGGAATGTGACGCACTTGTTCTCTTCCTTTTTACTCTGTAGGGTGTGGACCTTTTTTTTTGAGTTTTAAAAACCGGAAAGGAACG
>JACCDO011076529.1_pt1 | contig 12886 bp, 11 predicted proteins | sample 7446101 | NCBI WGS metagenome assembly JACCDO01 (sample SAMN15323440, study PRJNA562643) | freshwater metagenome | isolation source: river surface water | place: USA:Blue River Watershed | collected 2017-08-16
AAGTTTAAGTTTTGAATGAACTCTCTGTATCTGTTTTCAATACTTCTGTAAAAATTATAAACAGATGTTTGGTTTCTGAGATTTGTTATATACTCTTTACTGAATGATTGATTTAATTGCGATAGAAATTCAAATGAAATATTTCTACTGTGTAAATTTATAGACTTATTATATAAGTTTGTAACATCATTGCGCAAATTTAAGTCTTTCAGTAAATTTTCAAAAATACGCTTAAAGTCTGTCTGTTCCTGTGCAGACTCTTTTCCTATTCTAATGTATTGATAATTTGAAATATTTTTAGTATTATTGATAGACTCAACATATGAAATATTTTTATTTTCTGAAATAAAATTAGTAGTAGATTTTCTCTGTGAAAGTTCTATCCTATTAATAGATGTAAGGTTTATGTTACTTACATTCGTCACATCATTTGATGAGCTTACTTTATTTTGAATATTACTGATATTAGTTACATCTTGTAAAAATGGTGTTATTGATTTATCTTTTGCATTACCTGTTCTTACTTCAAAGTTTTTTTTTACTCTAAGATTATCTTTGCTAATGCCCATTTGCTTTAAATGGTAATCAAGCATAGACTTTTCATTATCCGTATATCCAAAAGATTCTTCTGGTTCTTCTTCGTAATTTAAGTTTCCCAAATTCCCACTTGTAGAAACCATTTGTTCCATAAAACGTGGATATAACTGGAAGAAACCATCCATCAATTTGTCTTCAGTTATTTCAAATTGGTCAATGTCAAGTTTTTTACTGACATCTTCTACCTTCAAATTCTTAAGATTTTTAAGAGCAATCAAAAAATCAATTTGATCTTGATTCAATCCCATACTTGAATAATCTGTATCAACAACCTTAACTTCTTTAGTAATTGTGGGATATAAAATTTCAGGATCAGTATTTGTTTTATGAAGATGTAATTCTTCAGCAAAATTTTTATGGAATGGATTTATTCTATAAAGTTTTTTTGGAGACAGTTTTTCCTTGACATCAGGAATTTTGTAGTCATTAGGATCGTCAGTAGTGCCAGCAGTATGTTTCTCTTTCTTGATATTAATAGAAAGAGCTTTTGTAGATGGGATATACTGAAAATAACAATTCAATTCATCCGATGATACAAATGCATCTGAATGTATTGAAATTTTATCGTAATCGATAAAATTTATATCTGACATAAATTAATTGTAAAGCAATTATAATTTCTTGAACTTTGGTTTTTTTGGTTCGTTACTTGCTTCAGTTGTCAAAGTGTGATGATATTTTTCAGGATGGTTTAATATCTTGCCGTAGTTAGGACTTCCAGGAGAGTCTTCATAAAGATCATCGTAATAATCTTCAATAACCTCGTCTGCTTCTTTTTCAAATACTTCAGCTGTCTTCACAAACTTTTGATCACTTGATAATTTGGTGAATCCTTTGCCACTTAAAAGTCTCATCCAATAAGCATCCAAAACAGATATATTCTTTTTTGTCTCTCTTATTAATGCTTTGACTGCAGATAATTGCCTTTTTAAGTCTTGTTCTTCGCTTGTGTCATCAAATTGTAATGTTCTATCTTTCCCGCCAGTGCTGTTATATAAATCAGTGTTCATAATGTAATCGAACTGAGATTTATCAGCTTTTGGATATTGGAAGTTAACTATCTTTTCAAGCCTTGTTTTAAAAAGATTATAGTTTTCATTAGCTCCAACTTCATTTATGATAGTGCCTGTAGTAGACGCAGGAAGCTTCTTAAGACGATCAAGCTCTGCTTTTACTTTGTCTTTGTTTGACAAGTCGTTTCTTGTCAGTAAAGTTTTTGTATTGTCTTTTTGTTCAGGATCATTAGACAAAGCATTTAAGGTTTGAGATAAAACTTCTTTCATAATCTTATTGCACCATTTGAGGAGTTACTTTGCCTGGTTGCTCAAGATCAACTTGTCCAGAAGTTGCATGTGGATCCTTTTGATATTCTGGTATTTTCAAATCAAGTGGTTCGTTTTTTTGCATCAATTCAGCTTCTTTTTCCAAAAGCTTATCTAATTGAACATTTAAGTTTTCTCTTGCTGCTTTGAAGACTTGAGCAAAACCATTTGGCTGGCTGATAACACCAAATAAATTAATACCACCCTCAATAAATGGCTCAAATTGCTCTTGTAAACCCTCAAGGATAAATCTTAATCTCTTCTGAAATTCGATTTCTTCTCTTATGATATTGGTAGTCTTATATTCATTGACTTTCTTAAGAAATGCAGTTAACTCATTTTCATAAGCTACCATATTATTAGCAAGAGTTCTCTTTTGATTAGCATCAAGCTTTTCGTATTCAGCAATTGATTGTAACTTTTTATATTCTGCAACGAGTGTTCTGAGGAGTTTTACGTGATCTTCTAACTTTTGAACAAATAATTCGTAGTTTTGTTTTACTTGAGCAGGAAATTCCATAGGAGCACTGACATTTCCAGCTTCTCCTAAGCCAGTATCAACAGTTTGTTCAATTTGAGATTTTATCTTAACTTCAAATTCTTGAAGAGCTTTTTTGTTTCTTTCAACAAGATTTTTTATTTTAGATATTTCTTGTCCGACTTGGCCCAAAACAGTAAGAACTGCATCTACTTCAGCTGCATTTTGAATTAAGTTAGCCCCCTCAGCAGTTAATTTTCCTTGATCAAAAATTGACTGATCTTGAGGTGCAAGTCTACCTTTGTTTCCAGACTGCAAATCATATTGTTGGTAGAATGACTTTGATAAAACATCAAAATTTTGAAATAGTCTGATGACCCCTAAGTCTCCAGCTGTTAAAAATTGGATTATAGCATCTGCAGACAACACACCCTTTACAATATTGAGCAAAACATTTACTGAATTAGATATCAATTTATTTTGATCAACTACTCCAGGTCTTGTTGATTGTGGAGCAGCTTGTGCAATTACAAATCTTTTTTCTACTTTGGCCGTTTTTACAAGTAAAGATTTTATGGCATCATTGTGAGCTTTTTGGAATGATAAATTCGCAGGATCTTGCATTTGAGCTCGAATTGATGCACTCAATGTATTGAAGTATTTTGTAAACATTCCAATAAACTTTTGTTTACCTGCTTCAATATCATTTGCTTTCATAACAGCTTGAAGTTGTGTAGTACTTGAAGCAACAAATTTGTTTAAAACTTCTTCTAAGTTTTTTATAAAAGGTGGTACTTGTTCATCTAATTGAGAAAGAAACTGATTAGCATTAGCTAAAACTCTTTGCGTGTCAACTTGCGCTTGAGCCACTTTAATGAAATGACTTTCTTCAGAGCTGCCTCTAAAAAACTGATCTCTTCTTGATGGCATTGAAGCAGGATTTTGACTTTGGGCTCTTCCAGTCATATCAGAAATATTTTGTGGATGAGTTCTTGATTCTTGTGGACTTAATCTTGGAGACATTGGTTGAGTATCTAAATATGTTGTCATCCAAGTATCAACTAATCTTCTGCCAGCATTTATAACATATTGATATTGTTTTAATGCTCTGAATACTGGACTTGTAATTAATGTTTTGTAAAGTTCGCCATACTTTTCAATTTCTTTAGTCAATGCTCTTTCAACTTGATTAGAATCAAGTGCACTTACAAGAGCCCTTTGCAAGTTTGTTCTTTCTTGCATAGACTGCAATGAGTCTCTAACGCTTTGTCTTTCTCTTCTTATTGCCTCATTTTGTTCTACATTTCTATGCTGTGAAAGACTGAATATCATTTTAGCAAGTTCAATGTCAGCTTTGTCATCAATGATAGCTAATTTTCCAATTCCAGGATTTTTACCCTGTGCAGACATTCGAAGCATATTGAATATGTCTAATTCAGGATATTTCTCTTGTAATTGTGCTCCTGCTTTCACTAAATCAATAGTAACACCCTTAGAACGTCTTGTAGTGTAATGCTCCAAAGCAAAAAGTATAATAGTTTCAACATTTGTTCCAGCTTGAAGAGCAGGATTTTTCAATATCTCATCTATGAAAGATAAAATTTCAGACTGAGGAATACCGGCTTTAAAAATAAAATCAAAAATCTGACCCAAACTTTGATCAGACAGACCATAACCTTTCAATCTATCAATGATAATACTTCTATCTTCTAATAGTGTTGATACTTCTTCAAAAGGCCCAGTGATTTTTTCAGCATCATCTCTAATAGTATTCAATGCAGATTCGAATCTACTTTTTCCTGGCTTAGGTTTATTGTCATCAGATGTAGAGGCTGAAGCATTACCTATTCTATCAAAAAAATTAAGTTTATTTTGAGAAGTCCATCCTGCTGCTCTACCAGTACCTTGTCTTACTTCATCCACAATAGCTAACTTGTCTGATTCAGTTGCTGCTCTATTATATTGACTAACAACACCATTTATGTAAGCTTCACTGGCAGAAGTAACTACTTTTTTCTCTAAGATCATATTGCCAGAAACAAAGACAGACCCTTCATCTGTTTTTGATTGAAACAAATTAGGGTCTGCTGCAAAACTATCATTGAAAACAATTTTCATTTTTACTCTGCTTTTGTAATTTTGAAAGTTGAGCAAGAACAATGGGGACACTTGCCTTGAAGAGCGTGTCTACTGGATTTCATAACAACTCTCTTTGGAGCAGTTACCATCACCATAGTTCTGCATTTTACACAGTACATTTTATGCGTATTAGCTGCATCAGATAATTCTGAACTCATTTTATAAATTCTCCTTTATAGATTTCATAGATTTTTGTACAAGTACCTTTATATGCCACGTTATGAATTTGCTTGTAATTGTGAAAATGAACCTAAATCTTTTGTAATTTCACTTTCTTTTAGTGAGTACAAAGAAGAAATTCCTTGCCCTTGTGGAAAAGGAACTGCTAAAAGATTGTTTAATTCTTTCAATGTGCAAAATGGCCTTACAGCTAAAGAAAAACAATTTGGAACAACACAAAACAGAAAGCAAATGGCAGATTTTGTCAAAGAGCAAAAAAATATTAGAAAACAATCTTATGACCCAAATTCAAGAGAATCAAAATCCAATGAATTATGGACTGGTAAAGAGGGTCTAGATGGCATAACTTCATTGCCAGTGGAAAGAAAAAAGGATTAAAATTATGGAAGAAAGTACAGAACCAGAATCATTCATCGTCCAAAATGTGACTTTGGGTCCTCATTATGTAAGTGATATTAGGCTTAACTTTGGGCCACTTGAAGCAATTGATTTAACTTGGGAAGATTCAAAAGTTATCAAAGCTTCAAAAGACCTAAGAACGTCATTAAGGATGGGATTCTTAAGAAAAATATCGCCTGAGCAGTTTGATAATATCGAAGAAAAAGCAGCAATAAGAGGCAAGAAAGAATTGCTTCGACAACAAGATGCTAATAATTTAAGAACAGTTGATGTTGATGGCAAACAATTAGAAGTGGAAACTATTGACACAGAAAAGGCATACAAGAAAGATACTGAAGTGTCTACTGCAGGATATGCAAATGATTCATTATCTTATGCAACAGCGTATGACATAGCTCAAACTCAAGCTCAATTAAGAGGGGACGAACTTTCTATTGAAGAGTTTGCAGAACAAGTAAATAACAATCCACACCTTGTTCAAAATCTACTTAGACAACAAAGAAACTTAAATGAAAATTCATCTGTCTCTGGTGACGAAAGAAGAGGTAGAGCATTTGTAGCACAACCTTCTGACAATGCTACAGATGGAACATCAGTTAGACAAGTTAGTATGACTAATTACAACAGAGATAGGACTGTAGCTGGAGCAGAAATGAACTTTTTAGATGCTCCTGATGACGATGGTATTGCTGACACAATTGATTTAGAAAATGAAATTGATCTTGAAAGTGACAAGGGCTCTATCAGAAGAGTTTAGAAAAAACTTAGTATGACTTGATTAAGGCTATCTTGTCGGTAGCCTTATTTTTTTGGGAGAAAATATGTCAGACGAAATACAAGCAATGTCATATACACAAAGTGCATTAGTTTACTATAACACTTCAACATCGCACCCAGGAATTTTTATTGAATGGGAGCGTTCTGGTGCAAGTGGAGTAGAATTCTATAAAATTCAAAGATCTGACCAATTTGATGGAACATACACTACAATAGAAACTGTTCCTTTCCCAATCAATGAAGGATGGGATTCAAATGGAAGCCCAAGTAGTTACTATAGAATTCAAGAAGTGGACACAAATGGCACTGTACTAAATACAAGCTCTCCATTTCTTGGAGATGAATTACTTATCAAATCAAGTATTAGATATGAATTAGAGCACCTTCTCAATATTTCAATTTATGATGAAGAAGCAGTGTTCAGAAAAGATAGAAAAATAGCAACAGTAGCATTCCCTTATTGGAATTATTTTCCAAGACCAGACATCAGAATTAGTGGTCCATCTAATGAAGGCGATAGAGATCCAATGATTCAGTTGTCAGAAACAGAACCAATTTATACCACAATAAATGACACTTTTGATCCTATCATCAAAAACAGAGATGGATATGAATCACCTTTATCAGGAGGAAACAATTATCCTGATGGTTTAAGATACAAATGTGATTACAAAGGGAATATTTATTTTATTGATGCAAATGGGAATCCAGTGTCCATAAAGTCGTATGACAATGTTTTAGTTTCCTATAGCATAAAAATGTTTACAAATGATCATATCAACAATGCATTGTATATGGCATTACAACAAATAAATGCACAACCAGGTTCTTCAAAATATCAAAATGTAGCATCAACACCATTTTACTATGAACCAGCAATAGTTTATGGAGCAGTTTATTATTTAGTAAGAAGTTTGTTATTAAGCTTAACAAACAGACAAAGAAGATTGTTGGTAGAAGACCCAGATGCTCAATTTACAGATCAACTAAGACAAACAGCAACAATGTACAAAGAAGACTTTGACAAGATGCTTGAGAAACTTCCAATTGCTACATATCCTGGAGTTAGGTCAGTAGTTGTTCCAGAATACAATATGCCAGGAGGAAGAAGTAGATTCTTCAGATATATTTGGAACATAGGTACTGGAGGATAGATTATTCTTCAAAAATTTCTTTTAAATTAAATCATTTAATTAAATTATTCTTTAATTTTTAAATGATCTTTAAAATTAATGTTAATATATTAATATATACTTCCCTTAATTAATGGGTGTAAAAAAACGGACTAAAAACAAGGAACACGAAATGAAGAAAGTAATTCGACTTTTAGAGAATATGCGAACAAAGGTAGCTCAGATGGATCCTACGCTTGCTGACAAAATTGATGAGGCTATTATGCCTGAATCAGATACCAACCCAATGGTAAACAATTTACAAAGCCCACAAATCGAGTCGTTTGCAAAACAAAGACCAGAAGTTTCAATTAAGTCTGATGATGGCACAGTACATTCCTTTGCGGTTGAAATTAAGGCAAAACACAATGGACCTATACCTGACACTCAGTTGATGTCTAAAATTCTGCAATCGATTGAAAGTCACGCAGACAATGTGAGTGAGTATGCAGCTGGCGATACTCCAAGTAATTCCTTTGAAGTTGTAAGTTTTAAGTACGAAAGGCGAGACGATAAAAAGAACGCAAAGTAGTATAATTTTCTTATGGACGAAGAACAGATCAAATCCTTAAGACACTCATTTACAAATCCTTTCCGTGAAGATATGCCCAAGCCTAAAGTTAATAAGTTTGGGCATACTGTTCTTGGGGACGAGAAACAAATGCAGGACCTCGAAATTGACCTCAAAATCGATGAATCTGGGGCAATAAGTGCAGAACCAAAGAAAAGCCTCTTTGACAGCTTAGAATTTCAAAATTGGGCACAAAATCAGCCTAATGAAGCAAATGATGAGCCAGAAGAGGAAGCGCAAGAACTTGAAGATGAATCTGTTTCTGTAATTCCACAAAATGAAATCTTAGCTAAGCTGTTAAATGAGCTTGATGAAATGGATGGGACTTCTAAAAAATTTAAAGCTTATGCAAATCCTGATGGTACAGTTCAAATAGATCCCAATACAAAATTAGGATTTAGGCACGATCAGATGAAAGATTGTGCAAATAAAGATTGTTTGTGCGCCCTACCCAAAGATGCTAAATTCTGTTTAAAATGTGGTACTCCTCAAATGCCTAAATTCTGTACTGAATGTGGATATAGTTTTCCAGGAATGGAAAAATTCTGTCCTGACTGTGGCACGAAAAGATAATCAAGGAACAAGAAGGTTGATTTGAGAAAAATCTATTATGTCTCCTTGGTACAAAACAGCTAAAGAATGTCTGGCTATTCGTAAAAATGTATTACGAGTTGATCTTTGCGTATTCATTGACAAAGAAGAGCAATTTGCAAACGAAGATTATCTTAACTCTACTATAAAATCAATTCTAACATCTGCAATAATTAACGGACTTGACATAGTTGGAATTCTTTCTGCAGATGATCCATCAGTTGGATTGAGAGCTCAAAGAATGTCAATTGAGCAAAAAATGGATGTAGTTGTTGTTCCAGGACAAACCTACATATGCAAAGATAATGAGTCCTTGTACATTTACAGGCTTACAAAGCCTTTGCCAAAAAATTTGACTTTGGATAAAGCTTGTGAACTTGCTCACAAACAAGGCGGTTTTGTAATGGCAGCAAATGTATCAAAAGCAATTGGTCAAAAAATAAATCGTTTGCAAGGCAGTCTGTATGCTCCAGATGCAGTAGAAGTTTTTAACGCAAAAACTGGTGGATACAGAGATATTGATATTGATTTTCCAAGATTTGTATCTTCAGGAGCAACATCAGCGAATGAATTGGAAGAAACAAATGTCTTTACTTTAGTCGAAAGAAAAAAAGCAGTAGAAATGGGTTTCATACACGATGAACAAGGTGTAGATTACACACCAAAATACTTACAACCAAAAACTGGAGAAATCTAATGCCACGATCATATTGCTCAGTAAGTGATGTTAAACAATATTTGCCACCTAATGTTGTAACAGAAGGCGACAATCCAGTTCCAAACTTTAGAAATCCTACTCCAGAATCTGCTTCGAACATAAATATAGATTTTTTTATCCAACAAGCTTCTGCAGAAATAGATGCTAATTTAGCTACTATATATGATGTTCCACTTAAGCAAGTCAATATGGGAGGAGATGTTTCTTATCCCCATCCAGTACCTGTTATTTGTGCTATTTTGGCTGCTCAAATGTATTATATGCAGGCTCTTCAAGGTTCGGATACTCAGTATTCTGAAGCACAAAAAGTTAGGTTTGATTTTGCGCAAACAGAAATTGTAAGAATTCAAAATGGTGAAATTAGACTTTTTGGTCAAAGAAATCTTAGAGGTGACAGATTTGTTCGGTCAACACTCAGAGGTATATCTATCAATCCAACTGAAGGAAAACGATCTAAGGGTCAGAATCAATAGGTGATATAAAATGCTTGAAAGAGTTTATGATACTTTACGTGGCATCCTATATCACGAACTTCCAAAAAATTCTAAAGACCAAATCGTAATATTTGACAGGCCAGTGACTGGTTTTTATGTTGGAGAACAGGGCGTAAAACCGAACGGCATATCATTTACCTTTAAGGGTTCAAGTTCGGCGCTTAAGGATATTGCTTTTGGATTGCAAGAATTTGAACATTCCTTGAGCATAGACATAACAGTTGGGGCTGATAATATTGAAACAACTGAAAGAGTCACACAAGAAGCAGTTAGACTTGTCTTATCCATACTAAGAAAACACAGAAGAATGTGGGTTGTTGACATATGTCCAATTTGCAAAAAGTTTACACTGAATCCACAACATTTCACTGTTGATCACAACGACATTTTGTCAACTTATGTTACTACAGTCAATAGTGAATTTAATAATTTGTGGACAGATACACACGATCCAGATATTGCCCCGCCCACTTTACCGTCATCAGGATTAGCTGCAGAAGCTTTTATACGAATGTATAACGACGTTGGTGCGGGAGTATCTGTGACAAATCTATCCACAACATCAAGAAATAATATCTTAAGAATGAGAGCAGATAATGCTGAACCCGTTAGATTACTTTATGATGTAATTTGTAATGACAATAAAGGTTCTGATGATGCAACAGGTAGACAACTTTACAGAAATGGGACAATAACAATCAGAGCCAAAGAATTAGTCAGACAATTGTATTACGGACCTGACAACGTCCCAACAACAGCATACTAGAATGAGTCAAGTTAAAAGAAAAGGACTAAAGTTCGTAGTTGACCAAATTGGAAAAGCCAAATATGCATATAAAAGTTTGGTTGGAGATTTGGCTGCCAATCGTGGACTTTTTTCCGAATACGAAGCAATAGTTCCCAAAATCAAAGGTTCTACTATATTTCACGATTACGACTTAGCTGGCAAAACTCTTACTGGAACAATAACTACACCTTACCAAACATATAATGCTGATGAAAATATTCCTTTTGGATTTCAAGGTGGTCAATACACTGTAGATTCTAAAATTGCAAGTTTTGCAAATACTGGGGGTTGGACTCCTGAATATTACAATCCTCCGGCAACTGAAGGCTGGGAAGTTTATGATTATAACGCTTGGTCAACTTTTTTCCCACCATACAATTCAGCTGGGAATGCTAATACAAGTTACATAATATACAATATAAATTCTGAACCAGGTTCAGGTTCTGCAAGAACAGATTACACTTATCCTGTTAGATATTCTGGCACAGGATATACAAGAGTAAATTTATATAATTCTGCAAGATGGATAGCTGTCAAAAATACTACTGGTTCATCTGCAGTAAACCAAGCAAGAATAATAGTACCAAAAAAATATTTTGATAATTGTTTGCACATTGACCCAAGAACAAACACTCCTAAAGATTTTGCTGTTTATTCTCACGCAAATCTTATTACTCAAGGCATAGGTTCAACATTTGCTCTTGCTGGATCTATGTCTGGTATTGCTTTAACTCTTGTTCCATTCACTATTCAAGAATCAAGCAGTACTGGAGATACAACTGCCAGAATAAGAGATAATTTTTTAATCAACGTCAAGGCTCCTACGACTTGGACTAATAATTATTGGTTACATTTTGGAATCTACTGGGAAACTTATGATTTGTTTTTCAGAGATTACATTCCCTCATTTACTTCAGGAACAGCAACTACATTCAACAGTGCAAATTTAGATTCTTCTTGGTTTATATATCCAAGAAAAACATTCTTTCAAAAAGATATTAATAATTATCTGACGTTTGAAAAAACTGGAGTGAATGACAGTAATATTTATTTATTTTCAACAACTAAATCAAATAATAATTTTTATGATGGAGATAACCCATATAGTATTACTCCATTTCGGTACAAATATCCAGAAACAATAGATAAAGCTTCAGCTGGTGATACAAACTCACTAAGCAACTTTTACACTATCAACAAATATGAGTTTTTGCCGCTTGTAATTGCTTCTTCAAATATAATTTCTGGAAATCAGTTTGAGAATGGAGACAATGAGATTTTCTTATTTTTTGGAAAACCTATGCCTCTTACTATGGCTCCAGCAGATTGGACTACATTTAATAATTATCCAGAAGTAGATGAACAATACAACACTGTAGCTAAAATTATTTTGTCTTATCCTTCTTTGTCTACATCTAATACAATTAAGAAAATTACAAACACAACCTACAACTTAAACAACGCATCAATTATCTTCATAGATAGAAAAGCAAACAATTTTGCTGTACCATCGCTGGGAGACACTGATTTTATAAATTACTGTTTGCAAGAAGTTTTAGCTTTTACTCAATTTACAAGATCAACAGAGTTTGATAACAATTTTAACGACTTGATGGTCAAGTTGATAGTTCCTTTTTCAAATTTCAAATCAAAAGGGCTACAAAATATTTCAAGCTTAAACACCTCAAGTTTGCAATTGTTACATAATCTGTTGAAATATCCAAATACAGATTTATTACGTTCAAACAATGATTTTATTTCTTGTTTAGGAACTATTACAATTGCTGGTGGCACAAATGTTATAACTGGCAATAAATCAAGGTTTTTGAGTGAAATTGAAACTGGAGATTATGTTTACAATTCAGATGGTACAGAACTTTACGGAGTAGTTTCTTCAGTCGTCAGTGATTCCTATTTACTGCTTAGTTCACAATATAAAAGAAACGTAACTGACCAAAAGTACAAAATTAAGAGAAATGTTTCAACAGTAGAACCAGGATATATAGAATTTTCTCTTGATGGCAATAAAACAATTTCTGATCTTGGAATTAATCCTCCAACAAAATCATTTTTTGAATATTCAGATGATGGAATATATCTTTCTAAAGAGCATTTAAATACTGACACGCAATTTGAAGTTTATCAAAAAAATACACTTTTGAACGAATTAAACAATCATCAAAATTCGGGAAATAAGTTAGTCAAGGATTACTCTTTATCAATCAAGTTTAGAGACACAAACCAAAACTTTACGGTTAAAAAATTATTCTTAAATTCAAGTAAGTACTTAATTTCTGACAATGAATATCAACTTAGACAAAATAAAAAACTTTCCTTGAGTGGATATTTCAAAAAAGGTTCTGCACAAGAGCAAAAAGATGCTGCAACAGGAACATTAAATAGCATAGAACTATATAGACTATATGGAAATTCAGCAATAATTCCTGATTTACAAATGGGTGAAAACAGAACTATCTTAATGAAACAAGTAGCTCCTGTAGATAATACAAAAACATCCAAAACAGATTATGTAAATAACTTAAAAACTATAAACCCTGCCATCACTCAAGCTGAAATAGATGATAGTGTTGCAGATTATGAATTGACAAAATCTTTTTATTCTTCTGATACTTCTTCTTTACCAAATACATTCAACGCAGT
>JACCDO010468202.1_pt1 | contig 12885 bp, 1 predicted proteins | sample 7446101 | NCBI WGS metagenome assembly JACCDO01 (sample SAMN15323440, study PRJNA562643) | freshwater metagenome | isolation source: river surface water | place: USA:Blue River Watershed | collected 2017-08-16
AACAAGAACAGGAGCAACAAAAAAATATAACAAATTTATATATAAATAACTTATTTAATAAATTAAAATTTTACGGTATTATTAAAAAAGATGATATAAATGTAACAGAATATTTTATAAATAGTTTGGATCCAGATAATGTATGTAATAAATTTTACATGAATGAAAATATAAATATTAAACCAATAGATTTAACAGTTTTAAATAATAATTCTAATTTTTTTATATCTAATTCTGAAGTTGATAAATTCAAACTAATGAAAAAATATAATGGCAATAATAATAATAATAATTCTTGGGACTTTATGAAAAATGATAGTAATGTTTTTTATTTTTCAAACTATTATCCATATGATTATTTAAATATTAATAATTATTCTGATTATTTTAATTTAGAAAATAAAAAATTATGGGAAGAAAATAAAAATCAAAAATTTGGAATATTAAACTATAAGAATGTTAAATTTAGAAGTATTGCGCCAAATATTTATAGATGTGATGTAACTAATGGTGAATTATATTGTTATATGGAAGTATATATAATAGTTAAGCCAAATTTATATACAATAAATCACTATGTATTATTAAAAAAATGGGAAATTAATGGGATAATAAATGCAATTTTTAATTTAAATAAAACTCAAAAATATGATGATTTTAAAATTAGAATAATATTACCAGGAAACATTGTATATTATTCAAATATTAATGATAATCAAATAATTAAATTTACAGATAAATATAATCTAAAAGTAATAAAAGACAATATTACAATAATTAGAATAATATTAAAATATAAAAATGTAACTAATCTTGAAATATTAGAATTATATGATAAATTATATTTGTATTCTAAAAATTATGAAGGAATATATAAAGATAACCCCAATAACTATTTATATTCAAAATACAATATAGTTTTTGGAAATAATAATTTTGAAAATTATTTTGTAAATAAATTTATTGGTAAATTCACAATAGAAACATTTTTAAATTTAATAACTTTACTAAGATTTATAATTGAAAATATCAATAAATATTATGAAACTTTAAATTTTTCAAGTACAAACAATAATGAACTTAATAAAACAACAAAAAAAATAATAGATGATTCAATAAAATATATAAGAGAATGTAAAAATTCTGATTTGGATATTTTAATTTTAAATATAACTAATGAATATAATATAGATTCCAATAATTTTATTAATAATTTTACCCAAATGCTTAAAATATTTGGTTATGGATTATCTAATACATTTGATTTTAAAGGATTGGAGAAATTTAAAAATGATGTTAAGAGATTTTGGTTTTTACTAAATAAAATTTATGTTAATTTACCAAATGTTAAACAAGATTTATGTCAATATATTGATAATAAATCAATTGATAAATCAAAAGAAATTAATCAATCAATTACTTTAGAATTATTAGAAAAATTTAAAAAAAAATATAAAATTATCAAAAATCCAACTTATTTATAAATAATAACTAATAATATAATATATATATATATATTATATCATTTATATGAACTCAAATACAGATAAAATATTAGATTTTTGGTTATTTGATAATTATTCAACTCAAGAAAGTGGGGCAACAACCCAAGATGCAATAAATATAATAAGTGATTATTTAAGAACAAATACTAATTTAAATACATTAGTTAAAGAATTGTATGGAACACCATTAGTAGAGCATTTTTTATATTTGATTGAAAATGGTAATAGATTATTTAACAATGGTTCTTTAGAAAAAAAAATGAAAAATGAAATTGGATATTTTAAAGATCATAGTGATTTAAATAAAAAATATAATGAAAATAATATCGGAATTCCAAGTTTAAGAAATTTTATAAAAACAGTAGTTAATAAATTGTCTTATTCAATTGATAATAGATATCCTTATACAATTGAGTTGAATCAATTAAATAGTAAATATTCAAATAAAAAATTATATTTTGATATGTGTGTAAATATTATGAAAATATTTATAGAAGAAAATCTAAGTAAAAAATTGGATTTTTATGTTCAAATAGGAACCAGAGAACATGCAATAGGATTTTATTATAAAAAATTATCAAATAATAATTATGCAGTTTTTATAATAAATACTGGTGGTGGAGCAGAATATCAAAATGTTAATCCAAATGGAATAGATAATGGTGGGGTAATGGGATTTGAGGTAACATTAAATCAATTAAGTAAATTTTTAACATATATATTATTATTTGAAGATGATATAGCATCAACTAGTGATTTTTATAGTATATTAGTAAAAGATTTAGTATCAGATTATTCGATTAAAGAACAAAAATATTTAAATAAATATCAAAATTATTTATTTGAAATAACAACACCATTACAGATAATAGGGAATTGTACATTTAAAGCAATAATTTATTTATTAGAAATATTAGAATTTGAAAAAAAAAATCTAACACTAAAACCAGTTAATTCAAAAACAAAAATATTTGAATCAAGTCCTGAATTTAATTTATTTTATAATTATGGTAAGGTAATATTGTTAGATGAAAAATTAAGTAATTATCAAAATCATAAATACATAAATGTTGATGATTACATTATGATACAAAAATTAAATGAACAATTTATATATTTATCTAATGATAAAAGCATATTGTTTGATAGATATATTGGTTTATGTGTAAATTTAAAAGATAAAAATAAAACACAAAATAAAATAAATGATTTGTTTGACAAAATAAATAAAATTAATAAACAAATATTATCAATAGTATATAAAAACATAGAGGAATATAATTTAGAAATACCAATACCAACTGGTGGTAATAGTTTGAATCAGGATAATTTAAATAGTTATGAATTTAATACTGATTTTGATTTGAATATAATTAATAAAAAAATAGATTTAGAAAAAAAAAAAAATAATTTTTATGGATTATATAAATTGGTTGATGATATTAAAAATTATTTAATATCAAATATATCAGGTAGATTAAATAAAAAAAATATTTCAAAAAATAATTTTATTACAATATTAGAGAATATTAAACACTTAACTGAACATACTAAAGAATTACGTAATAAATATAATAATATATTCTTGGTTAAACACAATATTTGTTTTATAACAAATGAATTAAATGAGTTATTAAAAATAGTTTATTCAAATATATCTGAATTAGAAATTAAATCAACAAGTGATAAACAATATGAAAATGATATATGTGATTACATGAGTGAAATTTATAGTAATATTTACATATTAAATTCCGATTTTTATAATAATTATGATATAGATCATACAATAGATCGTCAGGATAATTTTTTTGAAAATATTGTTATGATAAAAGATTATACTCAAATAATATTTTTATCAATTATAATAATATTAAGTTTAATAAAAAAAATAACTAAAATAAATACTAATAATGAATATTTAAATTGTTTTGAAGTATATATAGGTTCATTTATAATTAGAAATTTTGATGAATTAAATTTAGTAAATAACTTTAAAAATTATTTAATAAAAAATAAGTTGTTTGAATATATATTATTACCAACCTTAAATACTGATAACATACTTGAAAAAAATTTAATAATCGATATTCAAGATTCCTATGATATGATTTTAAATAATAATAATATTCATTTGATTAAAGATAAATCAAGACGACCATCATTACCATTAGACTATTCTGCATTTGTAGATATTAAGTTTCCATCACCAGTAATTATTAATAAATCAAAATCAGAAAATAAAATAAGTGACACATGTACAATAGGTGTTTCAACTAATGAATATCTTAATAGTGGCTATTATAATAATACAGGTAATTATAATGTTAATTGTTACTATAATTCTAGAGATTTATTATTTATGGGTGGCTATGGTATAAATACTAATTTATCTAAAGATAGTATGATTGAACCATATGTTATTAAATTTAGTAATTTAGCAAAAAGTATTAAAATAAAAGATACTATAGAATATAAAGATTTTATAACTACTAATACAGAACGTGATGATTCAATTATTATAGATGAATTTGTAGAATCTTTTTTAAACAAAACATCAAGTATAAATAATGTTTTAATTGGTATGCAAATAAAATTATATGCAAAAGGTATTTTTTTTAAAACTGAAAATAAAAAAAAAGTTAAAAAAACAAGTTTAGAAAAAGTACTTGAAGATTTTGATGATAATATTATTATATACAAATATATACATTGGAAATATAACTATTTTATTTCATCATACGGTTCATTCAGTAAAATATTATTTAATATTTGTAATTATATTAATGGAAATGCAGATACATATGATTTTATGAGTATAAATTTAGGAACACCTGGAAGTGATTCAGACAATATTAATAATTTTTCAACCTATTTATCTAAAGAAAGATTATTATTTGATATAGAAAATAACCAAATTGAAAGTTTACATTTATATATTGAAATGGTAAATGATAAATTTAAAAAAAACATTGTTCATTCAAAAGAATATGGTGAATATGAAAAAATAGTTTTAAATTTAATAATGATTATTAGTATGTATGATTATAATATCAATAATTATCAACAAATAATTGAATATTATTTAAATAAATTATATCAAATAAATTTATATTTAACCAATAAACCTATTGATTTATTAATTTATAGTTTATTAGTTAAATGTAATTTAAAAATATTTGAAAAATATACTCCAGACTATATATATCAATGTGAAATATTTTATGATAATCTTTTAAAATTAATCAGAATAATAAATATCAACAATTTAATATGTCAAAATAATAATTTCTATAATGATAAAAGTACAATTGGAATTAATGATATTGCTTTAGTTAAAATACTAAATATTTTTATGGGGTATCAATTAATGTCTGAATTAATATTTAATGTAAAATATATTGAAAATTATAATAAAAAACAAAATAATAATTTAATTAAATCGAGTATTTATTATAGAAACATAATTAGAACAAGAAGTAGAGATGTAGATATTAATTATAGTAATTATATTAAATCAAATAAATTTGTTGAAATGCTTAATGATAATATAGAGAATCTTATTAATAAATTTATGGATAAAGAATTATATGCAATAAGTTATATTTATAATTTAACTGATTATTTATGTGTTAATCAAAAAAATGAATTTATGAATATAAATATAAATTCAATATCAGATACTTCTGGTATTTATTATAAAATTGAAGATACTTATCTACAATCCAATACTAATTTTGGAATTTCAGTTGAATTTGTAAACTATTTAAAATCAAATAGTTTAACTTATTTTAACAATTATCACCGAATTTCTTATATTTTATTTAAAGTTAAAAATGCGAATGGTGATTTTTTATTAGCAAAATTTAAAATAAATAATAAAGAAAATTTTTTGAAAAATGATTCATTGTTGCAATTATATTTTTCAACAGATTTTTCATATTTAAATACAAAAACATATAAAAAACTAAAACCAAATTCTAGTTCAATATTAGAATTACATGAATATAAAGATAATAATGAAACTATTCAAATAGAACTAACAAGTTCAGATTATAATATTATTTTTAATGGTAAAAAAGTATTAAAAATGTCAATGTTATTGTTTGATAAAATATTATCAAATATATATTGGAAATTATTTTTATGTTTAAATTCAAATTATGATTCTAGACCAGGTTCAATAGGTGGACAATATAATTATTTAACAAATAATTTTAATGAAATTTTAGTATTTGAAGTATCATTTGGTAAATATGAATATTATTGTCCACAAATAAAAAAATCTTGGTATTATGATTCTAATACTAATACTAACCCAAATAATTATTTTATTACATATGGGAATTGGAAAATTTATATAAAAAAATCAACCCCATATCCATATTTTATAAAAAGATATATATATAATACTTTTATATTGATTGGAGAAAACAATAATAATTATGTTTATATTGGATCATATATTAAAGCAAATAATGATATAAAAAATGAATATGACTATACAGGTATATATGAAATAGAAATAACTTGGAATGATATATTTAAAGAAACAAATTTACAAGTATTAGGATATTTTTTAAAAGAAAATTTAAATGGATATAATATTAATGAAGCAAATAATATAGCATCAACATTAATTAAAAATACATTAGGTGAAAAAAATAAAACTAACAATGCTTTGTGTTTAAAATTATTTTTGAATTTTAAAACTATTTACAATAGATATTTTTATGCATTATTAGAAAATTTATTTATTATATTGGATTCTAAAATTATTAATTCTATAGATGAATATCATATAAATGTATTTAATATAGATTTTAATAAAGAACCTATTACAATTGGAGAAATAGAATATTATAGGAAAATAAATAAACATTTATTTCCAATAAATAAAAAAAAAATGAAAAATGTTTCATTAAATGTAAAATCATCATCATTTTATAAATTGATAAAGGAAAATTTTGTAGAATCCAATAATGATGTGAATTCATTTTATGCAATGGTTTATCTAATGAATAATGGTGGAAATAATAGTAGTAATTACATTGAAAATTATTTATTTAATACACAAACAGAAGCTAGTGAAGATTTAGATATTGAAAGTATAGACCCGGATGATAATTTATTATTATTAAAAACAGATTATTTGGATAGGGATTGGGATAACATGTTAAATATTATTAGTAAGTTTGGAGATACAAGGAAAAATAAACAAATAGATTTAGAAATAATAAAAAAATACCCAATAACTGATTCTAATTTTAAAAATGAATATGATGATTATTATAGTATAGAAAACAATAAAAAAATAAATATTATAAGTTCAGGTGATTTGGAAGAAATTAATAAAGAAATTAATAATAAATTAGAACAAATACTTAATTGGTACAATACAGAATTAATTAAATATAATATTAATTATAAAAATACTTTTAATTTAAGTTATGATATTATAAAAAATTTAAACTCAACAACTAATTTGAATTTTAAAAGATTTTTAAATAATTATTTGAATATAAAAAAATTATTATTAGCAAAAGAACAAATTATTACATTATTAAGTATTAGAAATACCACTAGTTATGATTGTACTGAAATTTATAAAATTTTTACAACAATTCCATTGTATACTAGTAAACCCCAAAAAATATTTTTAGCTTATTTTGAATATTTATCAGGATATGTTGTTAGAGAAGAACAAATAATTTTTACTGAAAAATTAAAAAATGAATTAATAGGGCTTGAAAAACAACAAATTCATCAAATGTTAATGGGAGAAGGAAAGTCATCAACAATAGCTCCACTAATTACATTATATTTATTAGATTATATGAAAGATATGGTATACAAAAATAAAATAATTCACATAATGCCAACTTCATTAGTGTCCCAATCTTATAAAACTTTTAATAATATTTTTTTCTTTTTAAATAAAAACCTAATCCAAAAAATTAAATCAAATGTAGATTTTGAAAATTCAAGTTTATTAGATAAAGATATAACAATAATATCAGATTATTTAATTAAGGTATCAAAAATTTTAAATGTACAACAAGATGACAAAATAAATATGTCAAAATATATAGAATATAATTATAATATTTCCAATAGTTATTTAATATTTGATGAAGTTGATGAAATTGCTGATCCATTAAAAAGTCAATTGAATATGTTAGATACCAATATTAAATTTGAACCAATTAATAATGAATATATCACATGTAAATTTATTTTTACTTTTATATATAATTTATATTTTAGTAGTAAGGGAGAATTAATTCGTAATGAATTATCAAAATATAATTTTAGAACAAATGAACAACATTTATTTTTAGATACTGATATAATTAGTAATGAAGCAGATACTATTTTAAAAAAATATTATAATTATACAATATCAAATATATTTGGAAAAGAATATAAAGAAGCATATAAAATAATATTATCAACTTCCAAAAATCAAATTCCAGTAATTCCAAATATTAATTCATTAAATATTAGTTATTTAAATATAATTTATAACTTTGGAAAATTATATATACAAATTTTAAAACAATTACATAGAAGACATTTTGGTTTAAAATTTAATTCAAAAAATGATATTGGAGTTTTATACAATAAATCAAATGGTAAAATTAAACCAAATGATAAAATAAAAGAATATTTTATTGCAGTACCATTTATTGCAGATGAAAAACCATCTGAAAAATCTCAATTTACTGATTATTTATATGTGATTGCACTAACAATAATTTCATATTTAGATAATTATAAAAATAGATTAAGAAAAATAGATTTAGAATTACTTTTAATTCATATTAAACAACTATATTTAGAAAATTTTGATTTAAGTCCTGAAGATAATCAAGGAATTATTTATTATGAAAAATTAACAAAAAAATTAGAAAGAGGTAGTTATCCAATTATAAATAATAAATTAAATATAAATGATTTTACTGATGAACAAATACAAATATTAATTAATAACTTTCCAATTAAATATTATGTACAAAATATTATATTAAAGAATTTTATTTTAGTTATAAAGGAAGTAAACAATCTTTCATTTATTGATATTATGTCTTCAGACTTTTCTCCAAATAGAGTTGGATTTACTGGTACACCATTTATTAGAATTCCTAAACAAGTCGATGTGTCAACAGAATTGAATGAAAAAATAAAAAAACAACCTGCAGCAGATGGGGCTGTTGTTGCTAGTATTATTGGTTCTAATGATTCAACTATATTTGTTAAAAATAATATTGATGAAATTATAAAATATGTTGTAACAAATGGATACCATACATTAATCGATACAGGTTCAGTCTTTATTGGTTCAAATAGTTATTTTGTTGCGAAAAAAATTATAGAAAATGTAAATAACTATAATATTAAAAATCCATCTAAACTTCATTATATACATTGTGTGGTTTATTTAAATGAATTTGATTTACCATGTGGACTAAATTTAGATTATACTATAACTTTATATGATTCGTTAACTATTAATTTGTTTAATAGATTTTATTATTATGACCAAGGACATATTACAGGGATTGATTTAAAAATTTATCCACTTGCAAAGGGTTTAGTTACGATTTCATCATTCAATAGATTTAGAGATATTGCTCAGGGTATATTTAGATTAAGAAAAATTAATCGTGGACAAACTGTTGACTTTATTATAAATACAAATTTAAAAGAAACTATCGAAAGAAATTATAATAATCAAGTTAATAGAATTAATTTATTAAATTATTTAGTTAGTCAAGAAACAAAATATAGTCAAAGTCAAAGATCTTTATTTTATAAACAAAATATCCAAACAATTTATAGAAACTTTTTTGAATTTGAATTGAATAAATTAAAACTAGATATTCCATCTAATTCAGAAGGTAAATATTTTCAATATTTAAACAAAAGCATATTTAGACAACCAGTTTATTTAAATTTTACTGATATCAAATACATTAAATACGATTTATTAATGTTTTCAAAGGATGAATTTGAATATCTTATTAAAAATCAAATTAAACAAGAAATAACATTTAATAATAAATCTGATGGAACAAATAGATTAATACAAGAAATTATTGCAAATAAAATTGATTTTTATAGTAATCCATTAAATTCATCTCAAGTAGATAGTGAAGCACAAGAAGAAGAACAAGGAGAAGAACAAGGAGAAGAACAAGAAGAAGAAAGAGAACAAGAACAAGAACAACAAAAAAATCAAAGTGATATTTATCAACATAATTTAATAAAAGATTTAAATTTAGTTTGTGTTGTTAAAAAAAATAATATTAATATTAAAAATTATTTTACAAATAAAACTAAAATTGAATGCGTTGATTCTTTCTATTATAATCAAAATCTTTATATTAAAAATAAACTTGATTTAGACATTATAGTAGTTTCTAAACCCGAGTATAATGAATTTAGAAATTTAATAGATCAACGTTACATGAGTTTACAAGAAAATATAAAAAAAATGAATGAAATTTATTTTAATAATAATAATCTTTTATATTTAACAAATTATTATCCTTACGATAAAGTTGATTCAACACAAAGTCCTAATAATATTGATAAATATTTAGATTTTAAAAATTTATTTTATAAAAATGAAGTATTTCAAAATAATAGGCAACAAACTATTTATATAAATTATAAAAATACCGAATTTAGAAATTTAGCACCAAACATTTATAGATGTGATGTTACAAATGGTGAATTGTATTGTTATATGGAAGTATATCGATTAATTCCAAAAACAGAACAATATATTATTAATCATTATATGTTAGTAAAAAAATGGGAAATTAATTCAATAATAAATGCAATTATTAATTTAAATAAATTTGAAAAATATGAGGAATATAAAATAAGAATAATAATACCCGGAGACATTATTTATTATTCAAATATTCTTGATAATCAAATATTTAAATACACAGATGATTATAATAATAAAATTATACAAGATAATATTACTTTAATTAAAATAATATTAAAATATAAATCAGTTACTAATTTAGAAATATTAGAATTATATGATAAATTATATTATTATTCTAAAAATTATGAAGGAATATATAAAGATGATCCCAATGATTATTTATATTCAACTTCAAATGTAATATTTGGAAATAATAATTTTGAAAAGTTTTTTGTAAATGAATTTATTGGTCAATTAACTATTGAGACATTTTTAAATTTAATGTTTATACTAAGATTTATTATTGAAAATATTAATAAATACTCAGAACCTATTAACTTTAAATTTATTAATAATAATGATAATAATAATTTATATGAAACTGAATTAATTTCTAATTCAAAAATAATTATAGAAAAAACAATTGGATTAATGGAAAATTGTAATAATAGAGAGCTTGATTTTTATATTGAATATATTAAAAATGAATTAATGTCTAACAATAATTTTATTAAAAATTTTACTTCAATACTTATAAAGTTTGATTATGGTAAAAGTTCTGTATTTAATTTAAATATACTTGTCAAATACAAAAATAATATTAAAAGATTTTGGTTTTTACTTAATAAAATTTATGATAATAATTTACCTGATATTAAACAAAATTTATGTAATTATGTTGATGAAGAAGAATTAATAAAATACACAGATAATAATAAAGAAATTACATTAACTGAATTAGATAAATATAAAAACAAATATTATAAAAAATAAATTTAGTTAAATTAAAATCGTTTAAAATATATTATTTTTATAATAATATATTTTAATTTTATGAAATCTAATAAAGTAAAAAATTCTAATCAAACTCAAGAAGTTATAAAAATAAAAACAAATATACCTAAAATATCAAGTGAATCTAACAAAACAATATGTTTAAATATGATTGTTAAAAATGAATCTCATATTATTAAAGAAACCCTAGACTGTATTGTAAAATATATTGATTATTGGGTAATTTCTGATACTGGTTCAACTGATGGAACTCAAGAATTAATTAAAGAATATTTTAAAGAAAAAAATATTCCTGGAGAATTAGTTGAACACGAATGGAAAAATTTTGGTTACAACAGGTCTAAAGCTCTAGAAGCTTGTTACAATAAAACTGATTATGTAATTATAATTGATGCTGATGATTTAATTGTTGGTGATTTTAAATTTCCCAATCCAATGAATGCAGATGAATATCTTATAACAATTGGAACTGATTTTGTTTATCAAAGATCTCAAATATTTTCAAATAGATTAAAATGGAGATACCGAGGTATTTTACACGAATATCCTGAATGTACTGATAAAAAAAATATCAATAGAATGCTAATCAAAGGAAATTATCATTTTGATTCGAGAAGAATGGGTGCTAGAAGTAAAGATCCTGAAAAATATAAAAAAGATGCAGAAGCTTTTGTAAAAGCAATTGAATCAAAAGAAGAACCAGAATTATATGGTAGATATTGTTTTTATGCTGGTCAAAGTTTTAAAGATTCTAATGATTTTTCAAATACAATTAAATATTATAAAAAAGCTATTGATCATGGTGGATGGAATGAAGAAATGTATATTGGATGGATGGAAATTGGTTTAGCTAAAATTAAATTAAAACATGATAAAAAAGAAATTGTTGATGCATTTTTAAATGGATTTAAAGTTATATCGGATAGAATTGAATGTTTATTTTATTTAGCAGAGTATTATTTAATAAATCAAGATATTTTAAATGCATATAAAACAATTAAGGTAGCTTCTAAAATAAAATTTAATGATAAATATGTTTTATTCTGTCAAAAAAATATTTATGATTATAGATTAAACGAATTATTATTTGTTTTATATGAAACTGCATTAGATAAAAATACTGAACTACCTGGATTAACTAAAGAACAAATTAAAACAAATTCAGATGAATTGTATAAATTTTTAAGTGAAAATCCAATTGTTCCACAAGGTATTAAACTAAAAGTTATTGCATTAAGAAATCAAAAAAATCTTAAAGATATTGTCATGTTAGATGATTATGATTTTTTTCCAAATCAAGATACTTTTGGTAATGATATTGGTCACTTTCCATTTAAAACTATTGAAGAACTTGGAGAAATTGCTGAATTATATCCTGATTGTGTTGGCTTTAATTCTTGGGGATATCTTAAAAATAAAATTAATCCAAAAGAACAATTTATTCCTTTGACAAATCAATTTTATAAACAAGATGGTCTTTTTGTTAAAAAATCTTATCAACAAACCATTACTAATCAAGAAGAAAAAATTAATTTATTATTAAAATATAATGAAGAATTAGTTAATAAAATTACTAAAAATATCAAAAAGAATAAATCAAAACCAATTCAAGATAAAAAACTAACTTTTACTGTTACAACT